>Ga0075026_100000284_pt1 | contig 19845 bp, 20 predicted proteins | sample Str012_2_FD_71392 | JGI IMG/M metagenome (GOLD analysis project Ga0075026, IMG submission 71392) | Freshwater sediment microbial communities in response to fracking from Pennsylvania, USA - Straight Creek_MetaG_SC_2012 | ecosystem: Environmental > Aquatic > Freshwater > Creek > Sediment... | reverse complement strand
GCCGCCACTCCCCCGGTCGCCGCCGCGCCCGTCGTCGCCGCACCGGCGGACGGACCACGCCTGCCCTCGCTGCCGCCCAAGGCGTCACCGCCGCCGCGGGCCAACCCGATCGGTCCCATCAGCACGATGGTGCCGGTCATCCCGTTCTCTCCAGTTCCCGCCGCACCGGCCGCGCCCTCCCCCGCGTCGGCCGGGCGCGGCCGATCGAAGGGTGGTCGCAAGCTGTTCGCCCTCGTCGCCGTGCTGGTGGTGGTCGCCGGTGTCGGCGCCGCCGTGCAGCTGGTGCGACGCGCCAATCAGGACCACGTGAGCGCCGCGCCCACGGGTTCGAACGGCAACGCGAACGGCAACGGCAGCACCACCGTGGCCACCACCGCACCTGCGGGCGTCACCATCGAGGAGGCCGGGTTCCGGTTCGATCTGCCCAAGGCACCGCGGCGATCCACCGTCGACCTCCGCGCCTCGATGCCGGGCGCCACCGACATCAAATGGGCGCTGCTCGACGGCCCCGTGCTGACGACGGTGCAGTTGGTGCAGATGCCGGCCGCGGCAACCGCCGATGGCGGCAACACCTACGCACGCGCCGTCGTGGCGGCCATCATGAAGCGACCGCACGCCCAGGTGAACGTGACCAGCCGTCCGGAGGTGAGCGGCGCCACCGCCCGCTACTACGAGATCGGCGTGGGCGCTCATGTCCTCTACGTGTACACCGTGGTGAAGGGCGCCACCGTGGTCACGGTGCTGTCGTCGGGTGGCGACGGTACGGCAGCGCCGGCGGCGTTCACGATGGCGCGCCACAGCCTGCAGTTCGGCGGCGAGTCGCTGGCTGGTTGATCCTCAGGTGCCGTGGCGCTTGCGGTACCCCGCGAGGAATCGGTCGATGCGGGTGATCGCCTCGGCCAGGTCGTCGGTGTTGGGCAGGAACACCAGCCGGAAGTGATCGGGCGTGGGCCAGTTGAAGCCCGTGCCCTGCACGATGAGCAGCTTCTCCTCGGCCAGCAGGTCGTAGGCGAACTGTTGGTCGTCGGCGATCGGGTAGATGGCGGGATCGAGCCGCGGGAACATGTAGAGCGCGGCCTTGGGCTTCACGCACGTGACGCCCGGGATGGCGGTGAGCATGCTGTGGGCCACGTCGCGCTGACGGCACAAGCGACCCGACGGCGCGACGAGATCGTCGATGCTCTGGTAGCCCCCGAGCGCTGTCTGGATGGCGTACTGGCCCGGCGTGTTCGAGCACAGCCGCATCGATGCCAGCATGTCGAGGCCCTCGATGTAGTCCTTGGCGTGGCGCTTCTCGCCCGACACCACCATCCAGCCGGCGCGGTAGCCGCACGAGCGGTAGTTCTTCGACAGTCCGTTGAACGTCACGAACAGCACGTCGTCGGCGAGCGACGCGATGCTGGTGTGCGTGTTGCCGTCGTAGAGCGTCTTGTCGTAGATCTCGTCGGCCATCACGATGAGCTCGTGTTCGCGGGCGACATCGACGATCTGTTGCAGCAACTCGGTGGGATACAGCGCGCCAGTGGGATTGTTGGGGTTGATGACCACGATGGCCTTCGTGCGATCCGTGATCTTGGCGCGGATGTCGGCGACGTCGGGGAACCAGTCGCTCTGCTCGTCGCACAGGTAGTGCACCGGCCGACCGCCGCTGAGCGACACTGCGGCCGTCCACAGCGGATAGTCGGGGGCGGGCACCAGTACCTCGTCGCCATCGTCGAGCAGGCCCTGCAGGCTCATGACGATGAGCTCGCTGGCGCCGTTGCCCAGGTACACGTCGTTCACGTCGACGCCGGCGATGTGCTTCTGCTGGGTGTAGTGCACCACCGACTTGCGCGGCGCGAACAGGCCCTTGCTGTCGGTGTAGCCGCCGGCGTTGGCGAGGTTGCGGATCATGTCCTGCACGATCTCGTCGGGGGGCTCGAGCCCGAACACGGCGAGGTTGCCGATGTTGAGCTTGAGGATCTTCTGACCCTCCTCTTCCATCTCGCGTGCTCGGTCGAGCACCGGGCCTCGGATGTCGTAGCAGACATTGGCGAGCTTGATGGACTTCGCGACGGGCTTCACAAAGGGGGAATGCTAGGCAGCCCACGCACCCGACGCCCCACCCATTAGTCGAGCGCGTCGAGAATGCGGCCCACGCTGTGCACCTCGAGGCGTTCGCGGGCGTGGAAGACCCGGCCGGAACGACCGGTGGCGAGCGCCATCGAGTGTCGCGGCAGTCGGGTCCAGGCCAGGTCGCCGGGCGTGTGGTCCTGACCGTTGCCCAGATGCTCGCTACCGTTCAGGAACGCTGTGAGCCAATCGAGATCGGGCGGGGTGCCACATGCGCTCACCGCCGCACCCTCGGGCAGTCGCACCACCACGGTCCAGTCGCCGTCGACGAGTGTTCGCACGGCACCGCACGCCTCGGCCCAACGCAGTTCGGGCGCTGCCGACACGATGCGCTCGACTGTTTGCAGCGCCGCCATCGCGCCCGCGGGCCGGTCGGCCGACACCGGGCGGATGTCCTCCACCGCCACGCCATCGACCTGGCGGATCTCGTGCACGAGCAGGTCGACGACACTCGCGTCGGGCAGGCTCACGGTGAGTTCGTCGATCGCGCTGCCGCCACCACGCTCGAGGATCTCGATGCCGACCACGTCGCCGTGCACGGCGCCGATGCGTCCGGCCACCTGGGCGAGTGCGCCTGGGCGGTCGGGCAGCCACACTCGCACGACGTACGTCTCCATCGCCGCCGACGCTACCGAGGGCTCACTCGGCGGTGATCACGAATTCGTGACGGCCGCGTGAACGTCGTGTTGGGCGACGTCGATGGGCGCGGAGTAGCCCGGGCGCAGCAGCCGGGTGGCCACCATCACCGCAGCGAGCACGATGCCACTGCCCACCGTGACGGTGCGCAGGCCCATGTGGTCGCCGAGCCACCCCTGGAAGATCGCTCCGATCGGGTACAGCAGGCCGAGCGACGCATTGTTGATGGCCATCACGCGGCCACGCATCGCCGGTGGCGACAGCGTTTGGCCGATGGTGGAGAACGACGACAGCGCGCCCATGTAACAGGCGCCCACGACCGCCAACGCCGGCACCATCCACCACAGGCCGGGCGACAGGCCGTAGACGACGAGCGAGGGCGCCAACACCGCCATCCACCCCACCATTGTGCGCCGCAAGCCGAATCGCCCCACGATGGAACCCATCGCCACACCCGCCGTGACCGCGCCGATGCCCTGCGCCGTCACCAGCGCCGAGTTGGCGCCGCGTCCGGCGTGCAGCACCTGCTCGACCATCGCCGGAATCAGAGCGATGAACGGAGCCGCCACGAGGTTGTTGACACACATGGCACCGCTCATCGCCCGCAGTGCGGGCACCGACCGCACGGTGCGCCAGCCATCGCCGATGGTGCGCAGGATCGACTCCTTGTGTTCCACCAGGCGCGGTGGGATGTGCACCACGGACGCAGCCACGGTGACGGCGAAGAAGCTGACGACGTTGCACATCAATGCGACCGTGATGCCCCACACCGACATCACGATGCCGGCGATGGCCGGACCGACGACACGACCCAGGTTCCACTGCACCGAGCTGAGTCCGATGGCGGCCGGCACCTCGTCGGGCGGCACCATGTCGGGGACGGCCGTCTGCCACGCGGGGAAGCCGATGGCACCGCCGCAGCCGCTCAGCAGTGCCAGCAGAGCGATGAGCGCGGGCGTGGCGCTGCCGAGATGCACCCGCCAGGTGAGGATCGCGGCGATGACGGCCTGCAGCAGCGACGCCACGATGATGAGCCGCTGCCGACTCACCCGGTCGGCCAGCGCGCCGCCGAACAGACCCACCACCGCCGTGGGCACGAACCCGGCCGCTGCAACGAGCCCGGCCCACTTGGCCTCGCCGGTGCGCTCCTGGACGTAGCGACCGAGCGCCACGGTCTCCATCCAGGTGCCCACGTTCGACACCAGCGACCCCGACCACAACACGGTGAACGACCAGTGCCGGAACACGCGGAGCGACTGCGGCACGGCCATCACCCACTGTCTAGCCCGTCACGACGAACCGGGGCGTTGCCGCGCGAGGCGGTCGATGTGCGAGCATCGGTGCATGCACAGCGACCTGGCCGACGACTGCATCCACGTCGTCATCGAGATTCCGCGTGGAAGCCGCAACAAGTACGAGATCGACCACGAGACGGGTCGGGTGTTCCTCGACCGCCGACTGTTCACGGCCACCACGTATCCGGCCGACTACGGGTTCGTTCCCGAGACGCTCGGCGGCGACGGCGACCCGCTCGACGCGCTGGTGCTGCTCGAAGATCCGGTCTACCCGGGGGTGTGGGTGCAGGCCCGGCCGCTCGGCGTGCTCTACATGCACGACGAGGCCGGCGAGGACGCCAAGCTCATCTGCGTGCCGCCCAAGGAACCGCGCTGGGAGAACGTGCGCGACCTCAGCGACCTCACCCCGCAGTTGGTCGACGAGATCCAGCACTTCTTCGAGGTCTACAAGGCACTCGAGCCCGGCAAGACCTCGTCCACCAGCGGCATCGCCGGTCGCGAGGCAGCCTGGAAAGAGATCCACGCGGCTCGCGCCAACTACGTGCCCCACACGTGAATCTCCGGCCGGTCGCCCTGGCGACGGCCGGACTCCTCGGGGCCCTGGCGTCGGCGTGCAGTGGCTCCACACCCACCTCCGACGCGGATCGAGCGCTGGGCGCTGCCGTGCGCGTGGAGGCCGAGGGGTGCAGCATCCGACCTCAGGTGGGCAGCGGTTCGTTCGTCGCACCGCACCGGGTGCTCACCGTGGCGCACGTGGTGGCCGGCGCGATCGACGTCGACGTGGTGCTCAGCGACGGCACCGAGAAACAGGCCACGGTGATCGCCATCGACCGGCGCAAGGATCTCGCCGTGCTGTCGGTCGATGCCACGACGACACCGCTGTCGGTGGGCACGATGCACGCGCGCTCCCAGGGTTCGTTCGTCACCTGGCGAACGGGCAAGCCAGTGGCGGCACCGTTCAGCGCGTCGGCGTTCGTCGACATCACGGCCACCGACATCGACCGCGCCGGCACCGACCTGCGCAAGGGGTATCAACTCGCGGCCGATGTGATGCCGGGTGACTCGGGCAGCGTGCTCGTGTCCGACGGCGCCGCGGTGGCCGTGATCTTCGCTCGCAGTGCCCAGCATCCCGGCCGTGCGTGGGCCACCGACATCGCCGAGGCTGCGCAGCTCATCGCCACGCCCGGCGACGACCCCGCCGATGTGGGGAGCTGTCCGTCGAGCCAGTGACCTCGGTGCAGCGCACGTCGGTTCAGTGGACTTCGGCGAGGAGTGCAGCGCCCACCGCACCAGCGAACTCCTGCAGCTGCGCGAACGCCAGCCGCGGGTGCGGGCGCAGGTGCGGGGCGTAGAGGTACTCGGTGAACCAGTGATGGATGGGCCCGAGGTACAGCTCGCCCGACGCCGCCAATCCGCCGCCGAGCACGAACAGGTCGGGGTCGAGCAGGTTGGTGAGGTTCACCAGGCCGAGCGCCACCCATTTGCCGAACTCGTCGATGACCGCCAGTGCCTCGGCGTCGCCCTCGAGGGCTGCCTTCTGCACGTCTTCGCCGCGGACCTTCTCGGGATCGCCACCGGCCAGCTCGACGACGCGATCGAGCCGGTGCGCCGTGGCTGCCTCGCGAGCGAGGCGACCCAGACCCGAGCCCGACGCGTAGCGTTCCCAGCACCCACGACGACCGCACGGGCACGCGATGCCGTCGGGGTTCACCACCATGTGACCGATCTCGCCGGCGAACCCATTGCCACCGCGCAGCAGGCGCCCGCCGGTGATGATGCCACCACCGATACCGGTGCCCAGAGTGACCATGGTGAGCTCCTGCTCGCCGCGGCCAGCGCCCATCTGCCATTCGGCGACTGCTGCGCAGGTGGCGTCGTTGTCGGCCTCCACGCGCACGCCGAGTCGTTCGCTGAGCAACGGACCCACTTGGAAGTCGCTGATGTTCACCAGGTTGGGCGCGGCGCGCAGCGTGCCGTCGCGGGTGACCAGGCCGGGCACCCCCACACCGATGGTGTCGAAGCCGCCGAGGGCCCGGGCGACCTCGACGAGTGCGTCGATGATGGCCTCGGGGCCCTTCGGGGTGGGGACCCGGTGTTCGGCGACGATGGCGCCGGAGGGGTCGAGCACCACGCCCAGGCACTTCGTGCCACCGACGTCGATGCCCGCGCGTCGAGCCAGGGTCATGCTTCGGCGCGGGCCTTGAGTTCGCGCAGCGTGTTGAGGATGCGCACCTCGGCGCGACGCTTCACGAACCCGGGCAGCGGCACGACGAGCTCGATGGCCAGGTCGTACTGCACGTCGGTGCCACCGTCGGGCGCAGCGGCGAAGTGGTAGGCGCCGTCGATGGTGCGCATGATGTCGCCACGCAGCATGCGCCAGCTCAGCGCCGCGGGGGCCTCGGTGTAGTCGTAGCCGAGGGTGTAGTGGGTGCTGCGGCCCAGCGCCGAGGCACGGAACTCGACCTCGGTGGGGCGACCCTGGTCGTCGCGACTGCGCACGACCACGTCCTTGACGTCCTTGGCCCATTCGGGATACTGCTCGAACGCCGTGACGATGGCCCACACGCGCTCGGGCGTGGCAGCGATGGTGGTGGTCTGTGACGCCGTTTCAGCCATGACTGTGTTCTACCCGTTCCTGCGCTTCGATGCTGTCGAGGGGATGTTGACGCGTGGTCCGTAGGAACCGTACCTCGCGGCCCAGGCCCCATTCATGCCAATCCCGAGCATCGGCACCAGAACACCGAACGCCAAGGCGTTGATCTGATTGCCCGACAACCCCACCACACCCACCCAGGCGCCGCCCATCGCGGCCACGGCCTGCACGATGAGCGCGCCGGTCATGGCCCGCTTCACCGGCGGTGGCGCGGTGGGTCCGGTGAGCAGGTAGAGGTTGGCCACGCCCACTTCCTCCACCCGCGATCGCTCGAGTGCGGCCGCATACGCCCAGATCGACGCACCGATGCCGATGGCGAACAGCACCAGCGACACCACGGCGATGAGCACCTGGCCACCGCGCTGCGAGCGCGTGGGGATGGCGATGGCCACGGTGATCAGGAAGAGCCCCGTGAGGGCGAGGTTGGCGCGCACCAGACGGGATTGCATCGGGATCAGTCTGCCAGCGCGCCCAGCGACTCACCCAGGCGATGTGCGAGCACGTCGTAGGAGAACTCGGCGACCGCACGCGCCCGGCCGGCCACGCCCATGGCGCGTCGCTGCGCCGGATCGTCGAGCAGTCGTTCGAAGGCGGCCGCGACCTGGCGGGGATCGTCGGGCTCGCGCACCACCACACCGGTGACGCCGTCGTCGACCGCCTCGGCGGCGCCGCCCGAGTCGCCCGCCACCTGCGGTACGCCGCACGCCGCCGCTTCGAGGAACACGATGCCGAACCCCTCCTGCTCGAGACCACCCCACCGGTTGCGGCACAGCATCGTGTACAGATCGGCGCAGCCGTAGAGCAGGGGGAGGTCGTCGTTGCTCACCCGGCCCAGGAATCGCGCCGGCGCGTCGAGTTGTTCGGCCAGTTGGCGCAGACGGGCTTCGTCGCGGCCCCCACCGGCGATGGCGAGCACGAGATTCGGCCGGGAGGTGCGCAACAGCGCCGCCGCCCGGATGGCGGTGTCGAACCCCTTGCGCGGCACCAGCCGGCTGATGCCCACGACGACCTCGGCGTCGTCGGGGAAACCGAAGTGTGCACGGGCCTCACCGCGCTGCGTCGGGGTGAGCGGCACGAACCGCTCGGTGTCGACCCCGGGAGGCACCACGGTGATGGGCAGGGTGCGCCCAGCTGCATGCTCGGCCTCCGCAGCGGGATAGCCGCCGGCGGCGACGATGTGGCGGGCACGACGCAACACGTGTGCGAGGGTCTGCTTCGACAGCGGCAGCCGGCCGGGCACGGTGACCTCGGCGCCGTGCAGCACCACGTCGTAGGGCAGCTGCAGCGACGGACCGATGAGCCCGAGCGGCAGGGCCGGGTCGAGCACCACCAGGTCGGCACCGACACGTGCGGCCATCTCGTTGACCCGCTGCACCATCCACGGGTGCGGCAACAGCACGGGCTCGCGAGTGCGTTCGATGTGGAACGGCTGGGCGGCATCGAACTCGACAGTGCCGGCATAGGGACTGGTGAGCACCGCGAACGAATCGGGCGGGAGCCGCCGCCACCACTCCCACAGCAGCGACTGGATGCCACCGATCTTCGGCGGAAAGTCGTTGGTGACGAGCAGGTGCTTCAACGGGCCTCCAGACCCAGGCGCTCGGTGGCCCACACGGCGTGGACCCGCAGGACCGGATCTGGGTGTGCACGGTAGTCGGCCAACACACGACGCACTCGTTCGTCGACGGGGTCGACGGGGTCGCCGGTGTTGCCGAGCACGACCAGCGCGTTGCGGCGGATCCATCGCGGATCGCGATCGGCGAGGTACCACCGACCCCATCGCTCCACCACCTCGTGGTCGGGCGCCTCGAGCAGTTCCAACACCGGCAACCACGCCCGAACCGGCTCGCTCGGGGTGGGCGCCGGCACGCGCACGCCGAGGCGCACCGTGGGCGGGCACACGGTCTGGCAGTCGTCGCAGCCGTACAGTCGGTCGCCGACGGCCGCCCGGAGGTGCTCGGGGATCACGCCGGGCTTCTGCAACACCCACGCCAGGCAGCGGGCCGCGTCGACGACGCCGTCGGCCACGATGGCGCCGGTGGGGCAGGCGTCGAGACAGCGTCGACAGGTGCCGCACCCGTCGGCCACGGGCTCGGCCGCCGTGGGCAGCGGTGCGGTGGTGACGACGCAGCCCAGCACGAAGAAACTGCCGGCGCCGCTGACGAGCAGGTTGGCGTTCTTGCCGAACCAGCCCAGACCGGCACGGTGGGCGACCTCGCGATCGACGATGCTGTTGTCGTCGGCGAAGGGCACGGCCCTGAACCCGTCGGCGCGCAACTGCCGCGTGACGGCCCACAACGCCTCGCGCAGCGGCGCATAGTGGTCGACCCAGGCGTAGCGTCCGATGCGACCCAGCGGGCCCGCGTCGGCGGGGCCGGCAGGATCGGGCAGCAGGTACGGGCGAGCGGCGACGAAGATCGATCGCGCGCCACGCACGGCCTGCTGCGGGTCGGTGGACCGTTCGGGGTTCTTGAAGGTGAACTGCATTCCGTCGTCGAACCCGTCGGCGATGCGCTGGTGGATGGCGGCGCGTGCGTGTTCGAGCACGTCGGCCGCGGCGACGCCGGTGTGGGTGACCCCGAACGGCTCGGTGAGCGCGGCGAGCCGTTGCGCGTAGACCGTGTCGGTGACCGGCGGCGGTGGGTCAGAGGGCCTCACGATGTCGCAGCGTAGGCACCAATCCGGCGGCAGCGAGCAGGTGCACTGCGCGGAGTTCGGCATCGTCGAACTCGAGCGGCTCGCGGCGGGCCGGCGCCAACAGGTGGGTGACCACGCAGTCGGCACAGGCGGCAGTGCCGTCCATGACGCAGGAATCACAGGAGATGACGAGGTGGGTCATGGTGCCATCACACCAAAAGGGTGTGACAGAGATGCACCTCAGCGGCGGACGAGACCGAGGAAGGAGGCGCTGGGCAGATGGTTGGCGCCCATGGCGCGGATGTCGCGCACGATCGCCCGGTCGTCGGTGACCACCACCACCGGACGTGCCGGATCGATGCCACGCACCTCGGCGCGCAGCACGTCGTCGGCAATCACTCCCTCGGGCGAGAACGTGACCCTCACGAGCCGACGGCCGGCGGTGTGCGCACCGACGACGAGGGCTCCGTCGAACACGACGTGGATCTCCGTGCCCCAGCGCCGAGCGAGATGCTCGGCACCGACGATGCACTGCTCGCGCTGCTGCTCGAGTGACAGCCGTGGCCAACCGAGCATCGCGACGTTGTAGCCGTCGACGAGCACCATCACGTCAGGCGAGCGCACCAGGTACTCGGCCTCGGCGTCGGGATTGCCGTGGACGCGACCCGGCAGGGCGATGGGCGTGCGCGCCACGGTGCGTCGCTCGCCGAGTGATGCGACCGCTTCGCCCAACAGACCCCGCAATCGGTCGACGTCGATGGCCCCTTCGTGTTGGGCGGCGCGCTGTGCCAACGCCGCGTCGCGGGCCTCGGTGACGTCGGCGAGCTCCTGGCGCAACGCGGCCAGATTGGCATCGCCCTGCTTGCGGGTGTTGGCACCCGACTGCAAGGCCGCCACCTGCTGGCGCAGTCGCTCGTTGTCGGCGCGCAGCGCATCGCGCTCGGCCTCCACCTCGGCGAGTGCCGTCCGCACCCGATCGACGGCCTTCTGCGCCGCAGCGGCGTCGTGGCGGGCGCGTGCGGCGGCGGCCTCGGCGGCCTCGCGCCGTTTGGCCTCCTTGCCCACCGGCACCACGGGCAGCAACGGCGCGAGCTGATCCACCCAGCCGTCGGGCCGCCGCAACCACAGCAGGCCCACGGCATCGACGGTGCCTGCGCGGGCGAGTTCGGCGACGTGCCGGCGGAACGCGTCGTCGGCATCCACCGCTCGCCGCACCACGGCGAGCGCCGCAGTGGGGAGCGCCTTCAACCGCAGGTACGGCCGCAGCGGCGCCGGTGACGCCTCGACGGGGCGCTTGGCCCGGCCGGCCGCGGCCACCGTGACGGCGAACTGCAGTGCCGACCGCAACAGTTCGTCGGGCACCTGCGCCGTGTTGGTCGAACTCGGCTCGCTCACACCCGCACACTAGCGAACGAACGCATGTTCTTGACGGCGAACGAGTGTTCGTGGTCAACTGCGCGGGTGCCCGACCCGTTCACGCAGACCTCCATCGACGATTTCGGTACGCCGTTGCACGAGGTCACGTTCTGCGTGCTCGACATCGAAACCACGGGCACCGACCGTGGCGGCGACGGCATCACCGAGATCGGCGTGGTGAAGGTGCGCGCCGGCGAGCAGCTCGGCACGATGGCCACCCTGGTCAATCCCGGCCGTGGCATCACCCCCACCATCACCGTGCTCACCGGCATCACCGACTCGATGGTGGCCGCCGCGCCGCGCATCGAGACGGTGCTGCCCACGCTGCAGGAGTTCATCGGCGACGCAGTCATCGTGGGTCACAACGTTGGCTTCGACATGGGCTTCATCAACACCGCACTGCGCCGCAGCGGGCGAGAACCTTTTCGCAACACCATCGTCGACACGCTGCCGCTTGCCCGCCGTCTGGTGCGCGACGAGGTGCCCGACTGCCGACTCGGCACGCTGGCCACGCGGTTCAGGTTGTCGCACCGCCCCACCCACCGAGCGCTCGACGACGCGCTCGCCACCACCGAACTGCTGCACCTGCTGCTCGAACGATCCGCCGGCTTCGGCGTGCTCGGCCTCGACGATCTGGTGGCGCTGCCCTCGATGGGCGCGCACCCGCAGGCCGGCAAACTCACGCTCACGCATCAACTGCCGCGCTCCCCCGGCGTCTACCGATTCCTCGATGCACGCGGCGAGGTGCTCTACGTGGGCAAGGCCACCAACCTGCGTCAACGGGTGCGCAGCTACTTCTCCAGTGACGACCGCCGCAAGATCGGGCCGATGCTGCGCGAAACGCAGCAGCTGGCCCACACCGCCACACACGACGCGCTGTGCGCCGAGGTGCTCGAGAGCCGCTATCTGCACCGGCTGTCGCCGCGCTACAACCGCATGGGCACCACCTGGCAGAAGTACTGCTACGTGCGTCTCACCACCGACGAGGCCTGGCCGCGCCTGGTGGTCGCCAACGAGCCCGCGGCCATGGGCGTGCACGTCGGCCCACTGCCGTCGAAGTCGGTGGCACTGGCCGTCATCGAGGCAGTGCACGGCGCGCTGCCCATCCGTCGCTGCAACACCCGCATCGGCAAGCAGTTCACCGCGCCGTCAGGTGCCTCACCGTGCCGCAGCGCACAGCTCGGCGTGGCGATGTGCCCGTGCGCGGGCGACGCCGACGAGGCCGCGTACTGGCGTGTCGTCGCCCGCGTGGTGGCGGCCCTCACCACCACGCCGTCGCTCGTGCTCGACCCGCTGTGGCAGCGAGTCGAGCAACTCGCCATCGCCCAGCGCTACGAGGAGGCCGCGCTCGCCCGCGACCGCGCCCACGCCTTCGCCGGTGCCATCACCCGTCAGCGGTTGTTCGACCAGTTGCGTTCGGCGGGTGATGTGGGCGTGCGGCTGCACGACACCGAACTGCACCTGCGCGACGGCGTGCTGCTCGAAGCCTCGTTCGACGGCCAGTTGCCCACACCACTCGAGCTCGCACCACCCGAGGCCGCGCCGTTCCCCGCCCCGCTGTCGCGTCATGCCGCCGACGAGGTGCTCATCTTGGCCCGCGCCATCGAACGCGCCAGCTTCCACGCCCGTCTGCTGTGGTGCAGCGGCGACTGGAGCTGGCCCGTGTCACCCGTCCCCCAGGTCACCCGCCTCGCCGTCGCCGCCGCCTGACGGCGTCAGATGCCTACGCGGTCTCCACCACGGCACCGCCATGATCGATGCGCAGCACCTTGGTGTGGCCATCGACCGTCTGGGCGGCGGTGAGCGCTGCCGCCATGTCGTCGGCTTCGTCGACCGGGCACATCACGGCAACCGTGGGTCCCGAACCGCTGAGCCAGGCGGCCCAGGCGCCGGCGGCGAGCGCCGTGTCGATGGCCACTCGGCAGGGTTCGGCGCCGCGCAGGCGCACCGACTGGTGCAGCCGGTCGCGGGTGGCCTCGCGCAGCGAGGCGACGTCGCCCGCGGCGAGTGCCGCCACCAGCAGCGCCGTGCGGCCGATGTTGAACACTGCGTCGGCCATCGACACCTCCGTCGGCAACGAGGTGCGCGACTCGTCGGTGGACGTGACGAAGCCGGGCACCCACATCACCATCGCCGGGTCGAAGGTGAGCGGCACGCGCACGGCGCGTCCGCCGGCTGTGGCCACGACCCCGCCGTACAGCGATGCGGCGACGTTGTCGGCGTGGCCTTCGAGATCGGCGGCGTGCGCCAGCAGATCGGGCAGCGCCGACTGCAGCACCTCGGGATCGGCGCCGTGATGCTGGGTGTGCGCCGCCACCAACCCGCACACGCGGACCGCCCCGCTGTAGCCCATGCCACGCCCCATCGGGATCGGCGACTTGACCCACAGATCGCCCTCGCCGCCAAGGCGTCGGAAGGCGACAGTGGCTGGGTGGTGTTGATCGGCGACGTGCGCGCCATCGACAGGGTTGCCCACGCCCGCCACGGCGTGCAGCGTGAGCGCCATGCCCAGCGAATCGAACCCGGACCCCAGATTGGCCGACGAGGCCGGCACGCTGACGATCATCGCACCTCGACCGACATCAGTGGCCGAACTCCTCGGCGGCGGCCTGCGACACGGCGATCAGGCGGTGCAACGTGGCGGCCGCCTTGCCCGAGTCGATGCTGTCGGCCGCAGCGAGCAGACCCTGCGGGAGATCGTCGGCCACACCGGCCACCACCAGGGCGGCCGCCGCGTTGAGCACCACGATGTTGCGGTGGGCGCCGTGCTGCCCGTCGAGCACGCGACGCACGCAGTCGGCGTTGACATCGGGAGTGCCACCGACGAGCTCGTCGAGAATCGCCGGTGCCAACCCCAGCTCGACCGGGTCGACGGTGAACGTGCGCACGTTGTCGTCGTCGAGCGCCAACACCGTCGACGGGCCGGTGGTGCTCAGTTCGTCGAGACCGTTGCCGTGCACCACCCAGGCCCGGTGTGCGCCGTGCAAGCGCAACGATGCGAGCATCCGCTCGGCCATGCCCGGGTTGGCCACGCCGATGAGGTGGCGACGCACGCGGGCCGGGTTGGCCATCGGGCCGAGAATGTTGAACACCGTCGGGATGCCGATCTCGCGGCGGCTGGGAGCGGCGAAGCGGAACGCGGGGTGGTAGCGCGGCGCCAGGCAGAAGCCCATGCCGGCCTCCTGCACGCACCGCACCACGGCCTCGGGCGGCAGCTCTACCGCCACGCCGAGCGCCTCGAGCACGTCGGCGGTGCCGCACTGCGAGCTGGCGGCCCGCGACCCGTGCTTGCACACCGGCACGCCTGCCCCCGCGGTGACGATGGCCGCCATGGTGCTGACGTTGATGCTGTGGCTGCGATCGCCGCCGGTGCCGACGATGTCGACGGCCTGGCGCCGAAGCTCGTCGGGCAGCACCACCGGCAGGCCGGCCTCGATGACGGCGTCGAGCAGGCCCGAGATCTCCTCGGGCGACTCGCCCTTGGCACGGAGCGCGACGACGAATCCGATGAGCTGCGCGGCGGTGGCCTCGCCGGCCAGGATGGTGGCCATCGCGGTGCGGGCGTGCGATGCGGGCAGATCGCGACGTTCGAGCAGCTCGGTGAGCAGGAAGGGCCATCCGCCCAGTTCGTCGAGTCGGGTCATGCGCAGAGGCTAGGCCAGGTGAGCCCCGGCTAGGCAGTGCGACGGCGCTGACGGATCATCCGTCGGCGCTCGCGTTCGGTGGCGCCACCCCAGACGCCGGCCTTCTCGCGCACCTGGAGCGCGTACTCGAGGCATGCGACCCTGACGCCGCACTCGCCGCACACGCTCTTGGCCTCGAGGGCCTCGTCTTCGTCATCCGGATAGAAGATGACGGGGTCGAGACCCCGACATGCTCCGAGTTGCCGCCACTGGATCTCTTTGGCCGACACGACTGCAGGTCCCCCAAGACTGATGTGACTGCCGGAATCCCGACAGCAATCCAGAATGTAGATTCGCCACAGGGCCGTACGCCAGACCCAATTTTCATCAATTTCGCGCGGTGGGTGACCCACCGCGCTCAGCCGACCACGCCGAGCGGCGAAATGGAGCTCAGGGACGCAGATCGGCGAGCAACTCGGCCACCGTGGCCTCGCCGAGCTCGACCGACTCCTGGTAGTTCGGGTGGTCGACCGCCAGCACCACACCCGGCCCGAACGACGCCACCTGCTCGGCAGTGAACTGGAACTCGACGAAGTGCACTGCGGCCGTCACGTGCTCGCGGGTGAGCTGACTGGCATGTTGCGCCTCGACCCGACACCGCACCTCACTGCCGTCGGCCAGGCGGAACACCAGCGCGTGTTCGATGCCCACCAGCTTGGGCAGCCATTCGCGCACCTGCTCGTCGGAGGTGAGCTCGACGAACAGCGTGGCGCGCAGCTGACCGGGCTCGGGGATGAGCGGGTTGTACACGTCGAGTTCGGCCTGGATGCCCTCGTCGGTGAAGATGCGCTCGACCCGCGCCATCTCCTGCACCTGGAACCGCATCGTGTCGCGGTTCTCGAACACCACCGTGATGATCGTGCCGACGTGCACCCGGCGACGTCGCTTCAGTTCGATCACATGGGCGCGGAACTCGTCGCGTTCGCGTTCGTAGGCGCGAGCATCGGCGATGTCGGCGACGGACAGTTGGCGGCTCATCGGTGGGGCTCCTCGGGAATGCCGTACGCGCGTGCCACGAGTTGCAGCGGATGCAATGGCACATCGCCGGTCTGTTCGGTGATCGCAGTGTTGGCCAGGTGGCAATCGCCGGCGACGACGTCGCCGTTGGCCTTGCGGATCTCTTCGGCGAGCTTGCCGGCGATCGGCACACTGATGTCGGTGTTCTCCGCCCGCAGTCCCCACATGCCATCGATGCCACTGCACTGCTGCACCAGCTTCACCTTGGCACCGGTGAGCTTGATGAGGTCGCGGCTCTTCAACCCGATGTTCTGGGCCTTGAGGTGGCACGGTGTGTGGTAGGCCACGGTGTCGGGCACCAGACCGGGGAACTCGAGGTCGAGATTCGCGTCGTCGCTCTTGTGCAGCTTGATCAGGTACTCGGCCGCGTCGTAGGTGTGCTCGGCAACGAGCTTCGCGTCGGCACCACCGACGTAGTCGATGTAGTCCTTCTTCAACACGTAGCCGCACGTGGGCTGCGGCACCACGATGTCCTGGCCCTTCCTCACGGCTGCGGCGAGTGCCTTCACGTTCTTCTCGGCGGTCTTGGTGAACTGCTCGACGTCGCCACTGTGCAGCCAGGGGGCGCCACAGCAACCAGCACCCTCGGCGAGCGAGCACTCCACACCGTTGCGCTCGTAGACCTTCACCAGGTCGTGCCCGATCTGCGGCTGCTGGTACTCGACGAGGCACGTGGGGAACACGGCCACACGCCCCTGGCGCTTCTGCATGCGCACCTTCGGACGGGCCTTGAACCAGGTGGAGAACCGCTGCCGGGCATAGGGCGGCAGCAGGCGCACCGACGAGACGCCGGTGGCCTTCTCGATGGCCTTGCGCACGAGCGAACCCGGCTTGGCGCCCACCATCGCGTTGGCGAGCGGCGCGGCCATGGTGGCCGCCTTGCCCATCAGGTCGGTGTGGCCCATCACCGCATCGGTGGCCCGTGCACGCACCGACACCTGCTGGTTGGCGTGACGCATCGCGTCGGCGCGCAGCATCAGCCGCGGAAAGTCGAGCGCCCACTCGTGCAGATCGGGGATGTAGGGGCAGTTGACGTAGCAGAGCTTGCACTGGAAGCACTCGCTGACCACCTGGTCCTGCTGCGCAGGTGTGAGACGCCCGGCGTCCTGGTCGTCGTGACGATCGATCATCTCGAACAGCGTGGGGAACGAGGTGCAGAACTTGAAGCACAGACGGCACCCATGACACAGATCGAACACTCGCGTCATCTCGGCGCGCACATCCGCCTCGTCGGTGTAGAGCGCATGCTTCGGGTCGTAGATGGTGGTCATGAAAAAGTGCTCCCGAGCGTGGGGTGCGGAGGGGGCGCGGTGGCGCCCCCTCCGTCGTGGGATCAGAGTGCTTCGAGGCCCTGGGCGAAGCGGCCGGCGTGGCTCTTCTCGGCGCGTGCGAGGGTTTCGAACCACTCGGCGATCTCGGTGAGGCCTTCGTCGCGGGCGGTGGCCGCGAAGCCCGGGTACATCTGGGTGTACTCGTAGGTCTCGCCGACGATGGCCGACTTGTAGTTCTGCTCGGTCTCACCGATGGGCTCGCCGGTGGCGGGGTCGCCCACCTGGGCCAGGAACTCGAGGTGACCGTGCGCGTGGCCGGTCTCGCCTTCGGCCACCGAGCGGAACAGCGCGGCGGCGTCGGGGTAACCCTCGACGTCGGCCTTCTGGGCGAACCACAGGTAGCGACGGTTGGCCTGGCTCTCGCCGGCGAAGGCTTCCTTCAGGTTCTCGTGGGTCTTGGTGCCGTTGAGGCTCATGATTGCTCCTTAGTGCTTCGGGATGGTGCTGGTGGTGCTGGTGGATTCGGCGCAGCGAACGCAACGCCCGCTGAACACGATCTGGGTGCGCTCGGCCTTGAAGTCGGCGAGGCCGTCGACCTGGTGCGGCGAGGGCAGGTGCGCGGCGGCGATGTAGACGTCGCGCAGGTCGCCGCACACGACACACTCGGCGTGATGGTGCTCGCCGGTGTTGGGGTCGAAACGGGCCGGACCGGTGGCGAAGTCGATGACCCGCAGCTCGCCCATCGCGGCGAGATCGTTGAGCGTCTGGTAGACGGTGCGCAACGAGATGCCGGGCATCTGGCTGCTGGCTTCGGCGAACAGCGAGTCGGCCGTCGGGTGGCCATGGTGGTCGTGCAACAGACGGAACAGCAGCTGGCGTTGCGGGGTCATCTTGAGGCCGGCATCGCGAAAGGCCTGGGTGAGCGACGCGGGGGATTGCACGTCGACGACCGTACGACATCGACCGGTCAATCTGCAATTCGTGCGAACGATCACCGCGTGCGAGAACCCCGGTCGGCGGCGGCCCACCGTCGATCCCTAGGATGACGCCGATGCCGACGCTCCCCTTCACCCGCGCACGCATGCTCGAACGACTCGGTCAGGGCTCGTTCGACGTGCTGGTGGTGGGTGCGGGCATCACCGGCGCCGGCGTGGCACTCGATGCCGCCTCACGGGGATTGCGCACCGCGCTCGTCGAGCGCGACGACTTCGCGTCGGGCACGTCGTCGAAGAGTTCCAAGATGGTGCACGGTGGTCTGCGATACCTGCAACAGGGCGACGTACGCCTGGTGTACCAGGCGTTGCGCGAACGTCAGCGGTTGTTCCGCAACGCGCCACACCTGGTGAAGGTGCTGCCGTTCATGATCCCCATCACCACCGGCAAGGACGGCGTGGTGTCGCGCAAGATCGCGCGTTCGCTGGGATCCGCCATGTGGATGTACGACGCCACGGGCGGCTGGCGCATCGGCAAGATCCACCGGCGCGCCAACCGCGAACAGACCATCGCTCACCTGCCCACGATGCGCACCGACCGGCTGGCGTGGTCGTACGTGTACTACGACGCCGCGGTCGACGACGCACGGCTCGTGCTCACCGTGGCGCGCACCGCCGCCGACCACGGTGCCGTCGTCGCCAACGGTTGCCGGGTCGTCGAGCTCACCAAGGACGCGGCCGGCCGCCCCACCGGCGCAGTGGTGGAGGCCGACGGTGGGCGCATCACGGTGCAGGCCAAGGTGGTGGTCAACGCCGCCGGTGTGTGGAGCGACGATGTGCGCGCGCTCGACGAGGCCTCCCACCCCGACTCCATCCGTCCGGCGAAGGGCGTGCACATCACCATCCCGTGGGACAAGGTGCGCTGCGACATCGCCGCCATCATCCCGGTGCCCAAGGATCGTCGCAGCCTGTTCATCGTGCCGTGGGGACCGAAGGCCGACGGCACGTTCCAGCACGCCTACGTGGGCACCACCGACACCGACCACGACGGCTCGCTCGACGACCCGCAGTGCACCCGAGACGACATCGACTACGTCCTGCGCGCGCTCAACGCGGCGCTCGAGGTCGAGGTCACCGTCGACGACATCACCGGCGTGTGGTCGGGTCTGCGACCGCTCGTGAAGGCCGACGACTCGGGCCGCACGGCCGACCTGTCGCGCCAGCATCATGTGCACGATCAGCCCGACGGACTCATCACCATCACCGGGGGCAAGTTGACGACCTATCGCGAGATGGCCTCCGACGCAGTCGATGCCGCCGTGGCTCGACTCGGACGCAACGAGCGGTGCCACACACAGCGGTTGCGGCTGTGGGGCGCCAGTGGCTTCGCCGAGCCCACCAAGGGCACGCTGGCCGCACACCTGGCGGGTCGCTACGGGTCGCACGCCGGCGACGTGATGGCACTCGTCTCCGACGACGTGTCGCTGGGCGAGGCGTTGGTGCCAGGACTCGCGTACACGCGTGCCGAAGCGGTGTACGCCGCTCGCCACGAGATGGTGCGCACACTCGACGACGTGCTCTCCCGGCGCACCCGTGCCCGACTGTTCCTGCGCGAGGCCACGATGGCAGCGGCCGCCGACGTGGCGACGTTGCTGGCACCGGAGCTGGGTTGGGACGCCGCCGAGACCGATCGACAGGTGGACGCGTTCCTCGCGTCGTGCCACGCCGAGGAAGCAGCCGCACGCCCATGACAGAACCCACCGCCCCCATCGAACTGCTCGGCACCGAGAGTCGACTGTCGGCCGCCCCCCTGTCGGGCGACACGCTCGCCGCGCTCGCTGCCGTGTGCCCGTTGATCACCGACGACACGGAGGTGGCCGAGGCGAGCCGCGACTGGTGGCCGCTGGCGATGCACTGGGCGCTCCAGGGCCAGGTACTCCGGCGAGCCGCGGTGGTCGCCCGCCCCACCGCCACCGAGCAGGTCTCGGCGGTGCTGCGCGTGTGCAACGAGGCTCGGGTGCCGGTCACTGCCGCCGGCGGTCGCAGCGGCGTGCTGGGGGCGTCGATCCCCGTGTTCGGCGGCGTCGTGCTCGACCTCACCGGCCTCCAGGGCGTCGTCAGCGTCGACGCCGTCTCGGGCCTCGTCGAGGTGTTGCCCGGCACGTTCGGACCCGACCTCGAACGGACCTTGGA
>Ga0075026_100000283_pt1 | contig 19858 bp, 17 predicted proteins | sample Str012_2_FD_71392 | JGI IMG/M metagenome (GOLD analysis project Ga0075026, IMG submission 71392) | Freshwater sediment microbial communities in response to fracking from Pennsylvania, USA - Straight Creek_MetaG_SC_2012 | ecosystem: Environmental > Aquatic > Freshwater > Creek > Sediment... | reverse complement strand
GTTGTTACCAATGATCGGCTAAAAGAGGAATTTCTTTCAAAACCCATACCCGGAAGCGCATCCCTTTGTTTTGTAAAAGACCCCCGGGATATTCCGGCAGACAGCAGCGTTATTTTTGATCTGCTGTTTGTGTGCAACCGCGAAAGGATATCCCAACTCAGGCAGTTTCTGCCCCGTCCGGTTTTTGTAAATGCAGTGGCCCACACCCTTTCACGTATACAGGCGCCTTTTATACGCATCAATGCATGGCCCACTTTTTTAGGAAGGGCCATTGCAGAAATAGCAACACTGCCCGGAGATGAATACCTGGCGGAAGATCTTTTAGGAAAACTTGGCTGGAAATACCAGCTGGTACCGGATATAACGGGGATGATTAGCCCAAGAATAACCGGCGCCATCATCAACGAAGCATATTTTACACTTGATGAAAAGGTGAGCACAAAAGAAGAAATTGATACGGCCATGAAACTGGGTACCGGTTATCCTTTCGGTCCTTTTGAATGGTGTGAGAAAATAGGAGTGAAAGCAGTACGCGAAATGCTGGTTCAGTTGAGTAATGAAAATAACTTATATGAAGTTTCAACACTATTTATGAATGAAAATATTGTTTAATAAGTAGAATAATTTGATAAGTAATTGTATCTAAAAAAATAAAATGATCGATCAAATTAATTTTAAGTGGTAAAAAATATTTTAAATTACCTGTACTTATTTATCCAAATGATTTTTTGGTTATACATCACCGTAATAAAATGGCGTGCAATTCAATTTGAAGAGGATATACTACATGCGACCGGAATTTATTCTACATTATTAATGAATTTATTTTTGTAAGTAATGGCACTGATATTAAATATTGATACCGCGACAACACTTGGGAGTGTTTCACTTGCAATGGACGGAAAGCTGCTGGGGGAGCGGGTTAACGGGCAATCAATGGATCACGCTACATGGATACATGTAGCTATTGCAGAACTATTGAATGAAAAAAACCGGTCATACAATATAGAAGATCTAAATGCTGTTGCAGTGGTTGCAGGCCCGGGTTCTTATACTGGATTACGGGTAGGTATGGCAACTGCAAAAGGTCTTTGTTATGCAGTAAATAGTAGACTGATTGCCCTGAATACACTTAAGATAATGGCTTATGCAACCAATAAAGAAATTTACCCATCTCAATTATTGTGTCCAATGCTTGACGCAAGAAGGATGGAAGTTTTTACAGCATTGTATGATACAGCATTGAATGAGTTGATTGCCCCCTGCGCTATGATTTTGGATGAAGATTCATTTTCGGCGTGGCTAAATAAAACTGAAGTTGTTTTTTTTGGTAGCGGGATCAATAAATGGAGCGCAATGGCAAGGAGTAACAATGCAATTTTCAGGGATTCATTTTATACGCCCGCAGACCTTGCAAGTGTTTCATACAAAGCGTACACGGTCAATGATTTTGCCGACATAGCTTATACTGAACCTATTTATCTTAAAGAGTTTTATGCACCCAGGAAATTGAGTGGCTAAAAATTGTTTTTCACTATAAATTTTAAAATATGCTTACCTCTGTTGACAATATCGAGAAGAAAACTTTGCTAATGCCAAAACCGTTATTAAACATGAACACATCCGTTAACCAATTAATCGTAAGGCAGAAGGAAGGGGAGCCGATAAAGATTGATTTTTTACAGGTAAAAAAGGCCGCTGTTACGCTCAGGGCCATCAATCACAAACTGCGTCAGCAGATAATGCGCCTGCTGGAAGATCAGCAACGTATGACTGTAACAGAGATTTATGTACAGCTACGGCTTGAGCAATCAGTTGCTTCTCAGCACCTTGCCATATTAAGAAGGGCAGGTATTGTAGAGACTTTCAGAGATGGTAAGTATATATCGTATTCTATCAATGCAGAACGCCTGGCCCAGTTAAACCAGCAGGTTCTGGGTATAATAAGTTAAAAATAAACCTTCGCCTGTTGAAGCGGCTTCCCACGGGTTGCCGCTTTTTTGTTTTTTAGGTATTTTTGCCATAAATTATTCTGCATATGTTCATTAAACAATTGTATACCGGCTGCCTCAGCGAAGCAGCTTATTATATTGAAAGCGAAGGCGAAGCCGCCGTTATTGATCCGCTGCGGGATACCGCTGAATACATTGCCCTGGCAAAAGAAAGAAACGCCGCCATTAAATATATTTTTGAGACCCATTTTCATGCAGATTTTGTAAGCGGGCACATCGACCTGGGAAATAAGACAGGCGCTCCCATTATTTACGGTCCAAAAACAGAAACCAGCTACCCGGTAACCGTGGCAAAAGACGGTGCAATTTTCAGGCTTGGTAAAACAAGCATTGAAGTGTTGCATACACCCGGTCACACACTGGAATCTACCTGTTATTTATTGAAAGATGAAGATGGACGTCCGCATGCGGTTTTTACCGGCGATACACTTTTTGTGGGCGACGTGGGCCGGCCGGATCTGGCACAGGAAGGAAATGCACTCACAATGGAAGACCTGGCAGGTATGTTGTACGACAGCCTTCAAACCAAAATTGTATCCCTGCCCGAAGATGTGCTGGTGTATCCTGCACATGGTCCGGGCAGCAGCTGCGGCAAAAACCTGGGGCCCAACACCAGCAGCAGCATTGGCGAAGAAAAGCAAACCAATTATGCCCTACAAGCCAAATCGAAAGAGGCATTTGTAACGGTGGTTACCCAGGGCCTTGCAGCACCACCCCAATATTTTCCGGTTAATGCCCGCATTAACAAAGAAGGATATGAAAGCCTGGAAAAAGTTTTGGCAAAAGCCATGCAGCCATTATCAGTAGCAGCTTTTAAAGAAATAATAAAAGACGATTCCGTTATCATCCTAGATACCCGGAATTCCGGCGAATTTGTATACGGGTTTGTGCCAAATGCCATCAGCATAGGGCTTGACGGCCGTTTTGCAGAATGGGCTGGTATGTTGCTGCCGTTCGACAAAAAGATAGTAATGATTACCGGCGCCGGCAAAGAAGAAGAAACGGCCGTTCGGTTGGCAAGAGTTGGATTTTCTACCGTTGAAGGCTACCTGAAAGGAGGCTTTGAAGCCTGGCAGGCAACAGGCGAAAAGATTGATATGATTGTGGAAATAGAAGCCGATGAGCTGGCGATGGATCTGCCGCATGATAAGAAAATGCTGGTGGTAGATGTACGCCGCGAAACAGAATTTGCCGACGGACACATAAAAGGGGCCTTAAATATCCCGCTCAACGATATGACCGATCCGGCTACAATGGCCAGCCTCGACGAAAACAAAAATATATACGTGCATTGTGCCGGCGGCTACCGCAGCATCATTGCAGCATCTTTATTAAAACGCCAGGGTATTCACAACCTGCACAATGTGATGGGTGGATGGGCTGCTATAAAAGAACAAAAAAGTATTCCCGTAGCCAAAGAAACCAGTGTGCTGAACTAAATGTCAAACGGATTTTGGCAACAACAAAATGACGGGTTTATTTGACAGGTGCTCTCAGTGCTTACAGACTTACGATTCCGTTTTTAATGGCATACAAAACACAAGGCAGCAATTCTATTGCTGCCTTGTGTTTTGTATGCATGCTGCTGTTTCCCTGCACCGCCTTTTTACGACCAATACAATATCCCGCCCGCCTCAATCATTCAAAACCTGTTGGTATGAAACCACGATACGTAAAAAAGCAATGTACAGATGATTCGAACCAGGTAGCGTACAAAGCTATCCATGCTGTGCCAGCAGACTCGCCGGAGGTTTTGTACCGTCATTATTGCGACCAGATTGCTTGCCTGCAAGTGCAGCTAAACACGCTAAATTTATTGGAACACCCCTGCGAAATACAAGCTGTTTGCGGACACATCATTCTTACGCAAAAGAAAATAGGTATACTGGCTGAAAAACATAAAATTCAACAACATTCACTGCAACCCGGTCTTTATCGTCAATGAACAAAAGCTTTATCACCGCTCTTCTGCTGCCTGCGCAGCGTTGTCTATCCCTTCCTTTCTATACGCTTCCTTCCAATCATGTTTCCACCTGTTGTGGCTCCAGAGATAAAGCGCCGGGTTGCGGCGTATGCTGGCTTCCAGCGCCTGCACATATTTTTGGGTAAGTTCTCCTTCCGTGGTTTGGCTGGCATCGTCTGTCAGTAAACTGGCTTCAAGCTGATAATAGCCCCGGCGGGTGCTGCTGATGCTGATAAATACCACCGGCATATTGCCCAGGCGGGCGCCCTTTTCGGGTCCTTTTAAAAATGCAGTAGGCGTATTGAAGAAATTGAGCCAGTAACTTTTTGCTGCAAATGGCGGACTCTGATCGGCCATTAACGCCAATGCAAACTGCTTGCGCCGGTAAGGCAGCATGGCACGACGCATATCGTTAAACGGCAACAATACTGAACCAAAACGCCTGCGCAAAAAAAGAAACAAGCGATCGACTACCCGGTTGCTCAGTGGCGAATACGCCGCCAGCAAATTAAAAGGACCGCTCAAGGTTACGAATGCATTGCCCCATTCCCAGTTGAACTGGTGACCCAGTAAAATATGACAGGAACGGCCAGATGCGTAGATGCTGTCCAATGCCTCCAGGTTAGCGCTTACCCGCAACCGTAAGCTCTTTTCAGGGATGCTGAGCAGTTTGAGTGCTTCCAGCCAGTTGTCCCAAAACTGCCTGTAAAATTGCCGGGCAATGGTTTTTCGCTCGGCCATTGTTTTTTCCGGAAAGGCAATAGAAAGATTTTTAAACACTACCTCTTTCCGGTAGCCAATAAGGTAATAAGTAATGACATAAAAAAAATAAGACAACAGGTACAAAATCCGCATGGGCAGCAGCGAAATAAGATAGAGTATTCCAAAAACAATATAATACATCGGGTAAACTTGTGCTGATACAACAATCAACCGGCCGCCTTGTTTAGCCGATCAGCAAATTGAGGGGGTAAAAAGCTGCAAATTTATTGCAGACAATCTGCAGGGTAATGGCTGCCTGGCAAAATTGCATTACACAATTGCAGCCATGGGAGCCGGTTGTTGAGAACAAACCCAACTGGAGCTGTATTCATTTTTCCAGGCGTGTTTCCAGCGGCGGTGGCTCCATAAATAATTGGAAGGATTGCTGCGGATGCAAGTCTCCACATACCGCACAAACATTTGGGTGAGCTCTCCCTCTGGCAATGCATTGGGTGCCGTGCTGGCCAGGGTAGAAGTAAAATGATAATGCCCGCGTTTGGTTTTATAAAAATTTACAAACACCACAGCGGTATCTTTTAAACGGGCGCCTTTCTCGGGGCCGGCTACAAAAGCAGTTGGCTTGTTAAAAAATGAAAGCCAGAAAACGCTCTTAAGGTTGCCAGGGTTTTGATCTGCTGCCAGCATCAGTGCATAATGCGGTGGTGCCAGTTCACTGAAATTGTTTTTGAACTTTGTGGCTGACAGTAAAACCGTTCCATATTTTTTACGGAGGTTATAAAAAAAAGTATTGAGTGGTTTATTGCTGATGGGCATGTAAACACCCAGGAAAGTAATATCTACACTTCTTACCACCGTCCACTGCACCAGCTCCCAGTTAAAATTATGCATGGCATGCAGCTGTACATTTTTGCCGCTTTTAATGGCTTCTTCTATGCCGCTGTAATCGCCGGTGACCCTGCGCATGGATTCGGCAGCACTCATTGAGATCATCTTAATGACTTCAATAAACGTATCTGTAAAATTGTGGTAAAAGGCTTTGGCAATGGCGGTTTTTTCTGCCGTTGTTTTTTCAGGAAAAGCAATCGTAAGATTGCCCATCACAACATCCCTGCGGTATTTAAGAATATAATACAGCAAGCCATACACGGCATCGCTCAACAGGTACAGCAACCTTAATGGCAGCAAGGAAAGCAAATAAAGAAAGCCATAAAGAACATAATACATGGTCAGAAATTGAGGTTTGCAATCGTTTAAGACGGCGTTCCGGTAAGAAATGCCAAAACTAAGGCTATCCTGCAACACAACAAAAGCCGCTACAGTACAATGTTTTGCACCATTTCACTCTTGCCCGGGTAGTCGGTATTAAAATGCAGTCCACGGCTTTCGTGGCGCAACTGGGCGCATTTCACCACTACATAAGCCACTGTAATCATGTTGCGCAATTCGCATAGCTGGGGCGATACTGTGCTGGCTTCATACAGCTGTTCCGTTTCCTCCCATAATAAATCAAGTCTTTTCATAGCACGTTGCAAACGTGTATTGGTGCGAACAATGCCGACATAATCACTCATCAGCAATTGCAGTTCTTTTAAACTCTGCGTAATAAGAATCATTTCTTTAGGATGCGTGGTGCCATCTGTTTTCCAGTCGGGCAGATTGTTGATAAATCCAACGGTTCCAATTTTTGCTGCGGCATCCACATAACAGCGGTGGCCAAACACCATTGCCTCCAGCAGCGAATTGCTGGCCAGGCGGTTGGCGCCGTGCAGGCCGGTACTGGCGCATTCGCCAGCGGCATATAAATTTACAATAGAGGTACGTCCCCATTCGTCTGTTTTAATGCCACCGCAGCTGTAATGGGCAGCTGGCGATACCGGTATCATCTGCTTTGTAACGTCTATGCCTATGCTCAAACACCTCTCATAAATATTGGGAAAGTGATGAATAAATTTTTCTTTGTCCATGTGGCGGCAATCGAGGAAAACATGTTCGGTACCGGTGATCTTCATTTCACTGTCGATGGCCCTGGCAACAATATCACGCGGAGCCAGGTCTTTGCGCTCATCGTAGCGTTCCATAAATGCTTCGCCATTTTTATTGCGTAAAATACCGCCATCGCCACGTACTGCTTCCGTAATTAAAAAAGCCTGACCGCCCACGCCCGCTTCATACAAAGCCGTTGGGTGAAACTGGATAAACTCCATGTTTTCTATCCGGCCTTTTGCACGGTATACCATGGCTACACCATCGCCTGTAGCTATAGACGGATTGGTAGTGGTGCGGTATATCTGCCCGTTGCCACCCGTGGCCAGCAGGGTAATCTTTGCCACAATTTTTTCAATGTGGTTGTTTTGCAGGTTGAGTGCATACACACCGTAGCACGTGATATCGGGGGTGGCTTTTGTAACCAGGAATCCAAGGTGGTGCTGCGTTAGTATGTCCAGTACAAAACAATGTTTGATGATTTCAATATTCTGCTGTTTTACAACGGTGTCTACCAGGGCCCGTTCCATTTCTTTGCCGGTAACATCTTTGTGGTGCAGTATCCGGTATTCGCTGTGGCCGCCTTCCCGGCCCAGTGCGTAATCGCCATCCGGATCCTTGTCAAATTGTGCGCCCCATTCAATCAGTTCGCGAATTCTGTCTACGCCTTCCTTCACCACAATTTCCACCACATGCCGGTTGCACAGGCCATCACCGGCTATCAGCGTGTCTTCTATATGCTTGTCGAAACTGTCCTTTTCATTGTCCCACACACCCGCAATACCGCCCTGTGCATATTTTGTATTGGTTTCGTCGGTCCTTGTTTTTGTAATAACCGTTACTTTTTTATCCGGATATTGTTGCGCTACTTTTAGTGCATAAGTGAGGCCTGCAATACCTGAACCCACTACTAAAAAATCGGTCTGGATCATATGATTTGCTTCTGTTAAATTTTTTTTGTGACCAGCTTTGGCAACAGATACTAAACATTCTTGCGTCGCACACTTATACTATTGTAATTCTATCCGGCTCCTCATTTCTCAGCGCTATAAACTTCAGCAAGATACTGTAAAGATCCTTTTGTAATGGCAAACTGTGCAAGACCATAGCTTAGCATAACAAGTATGCCTGCCAACTCAAAAGCGTGGTAAAATTTATTCAGTGCCAGCAAGGAATCAGATGCAAGAAACAGCGCTGCGCCTGTTATACAATAGCGGGCTGCTACCGGATGGGCTTTGCCAAAGGCATGCACAGCCGCAATAAGCATGCTGGCAATGGTTAGCGCATAAATGCCAACCGGTATTTTTAGACTGCCCACCGAAGGGTATAGAAAAATAAACAAAGCCAGCGCATAGGCGGCCACAATTGTTATTGCAAAAACATTGAGGGGTTGTTGTATTAATTGGCGGCGGCGCAGCTTTATAAAAAACAAAATATACAAAACGTGCGCCAGCAGAAAACTGGCCAGGCCTGCAATAAACCAAACGGCGCCCCTTGCCTCCATCATTAAAAAAACATCGCCCAGCCACGAAAAAAAGAAAGCCGCTGCGAGGGTATAACGCAGCGGCGAAAAATCTTTTGAAGCAGTGATAAACCAGGCGGCTAATAAAATCATCAGCAAGGGCTTGGTATACCATTGCAGGCCCTGCCAACCAGCAGCAATGGCAACCAGTTCTGCCAGCAAGTCTGCAAAGAACAGGTAATACCAGTATTTACTGTTCATGGCAATGGTTAATATTCTATATCAAGTGCCAGCAAAGTGGGGTGCTGAAATGTTTCCATCAGGTCCGTTTTCAGGGTCACTGTTTTTTTATCATCGCTGATAACAGCACTGGTATTACTTATTTTTTTAATAGCCCTCGGAAGTTTGATAGAAAGGGTATAGTCCATAGCGCCCATCATGCTGCCCATTTGTTTCAATTCATCCAGCTTCATGGCACTGGCAAATGCATCGTACCGTTCTTTGTTTACTTTGCGGCTGTACAGGCCATCTTTTACCACAATATCATACACGGAAGCTATCTGCGGCATGTTCTTATCGTTGCCCTGCTCATCAGCACCGCCCTGGCCTTGCGGAATGTTCTTACTCATGCCACCAAAGAGATTTTTTAAACCGCCGGAAGAACTGTTGAGGCTGGCATACAATTGCTGTAGTTTATCGGTTGAAGAAAAGGGGAAATTCATATCAAACTTGCCGATGCCTGCTTTTACATTCATAATGACGTGCACTTTGCCGTTGCGCAGCAATTCTTTCTTATCGGCCGGAATATCTTTTGCAGTGTCAATATAATCTTTCATCAGCAGGGTGGTATCATAAGGCCGGTCCAGCCCGTCTTTTGCCAGGTCGTTTTCGCCTGCAAATCCTTTTACCATTTCCAGCATCTTACTCAGATCACTTTTCATCACCAGCGTACCACTGCCATTGGTTTTAATTTCCAGTTCTTCGCGGGTATCTGTGCAGGAAACCAGTGCCAGCGGCAACAAAAACAGTAAGAGGGTCCTTATACTTTTCATACAATAAATTTGAAGCAAGGTAAAAAAATTATTGACAGCTTAGCTGGTAATGTACTGTGAAAGTGTGGGTATGCCTTGGCTGCAGCATCAGCAGCCCTATTTTGTTGTTAAAAGCATTGGGGGCAGCACTCAGGTTTTCGATGGCGATGCTTTTGCGGTGATCCGGAATAAAAATCTGCAGAAATGGGTAGCTGGTATCCGGAAAAAAATTCAACTGCAATCCCGCGGTTTCATTGCGCAGGGTGCAGGCCGCATAGCTTTCATCACCATTCAGCACAAAACAGTTGTCAAGCAGGGTATCGCCAATGGGCACGGGTTGATTAAATGTGTCATAAGGCAGCAGTTTGCCAGTGGGCACCAGTTTGTCATCAAATTCCAGCATGGCATTGGCACCAAAATACAGCAACCAGTCATTTACTTTTCCGCCCAGTTGAAAATACGGGTGCCAGCCATCGCTCATGGGTATGGGCAAATCGTCTAGATTGATAATGGTGGTTTGCAGCTGCAGCATGTTTTGCGGCATGAGGGTATACCTTATTTCGCAGGTATAATCAAACGGGTAGCCATCGTCTTCTTCTTTGTAATGGTAGCGAAATGCAACGCTGGCCCTTTGTTCATCCGCAAATGAATTTACCATTTTAAAGGGCTTGTTGTACAACAGGCCATGAATGGCAGTGCCATCCATAAATTTTTGCTCAAATTCAAACGCCTCGCCATCGTACAGGTATTTGCCACCGGGTATGCGGCAGGCAAAAGGCGAAAGCTTGCTGCTTTTATAACTGGTAGCCAGTGTTTTTTCAATTTCTTCTGCGTTGCTGTAATTATCGATGATATTCAGCGGGCCATTGCTGCTGGCAACAATAAACGCGTGCAGCATAGCGCCATAGGCCGGCAATACAACAGCTTTGGTGCCGCTGTTGGGGTCGGTTAATACCACCTGCTCCATGCCGTTTTCTTTAACAGCAGAAATTGTAAATTCCATGGGTTGATTTGGTTGAATGAAAGTAAGTTTTCTGTTTGTACCTGCAAACAGCCGCTATGGCTCTATCCACGCTTTATTGTCCCTGAGCAGACCAATCAGTTCATCAACGGCTATTTCGCTGTCTACATTTCTTTTCACAATTTCTTTGCCCTTGTACAAAGTGATTTTGCCGGGGCCGCTGCCTACGTAACCAAAGTCGGCATCCGCCATTTCTCCGGGTCCATTTACAATGCAACCCATAATGGCAATCTTCAGCCCTTTCAGGTGATTGGTAACGGCACGGATCTTTGCAGTGGTTTCCTGCAGATCAAACAGGGTTCGCCCACAGCTGGGGCAACTGATGTATTCTGTTTTAGAGATACGTGTTCTGGTAGCCTGTAATATAGAGAAAGAAGTATTGTTAATGAACTGCTGATTGTTGTTGCTGGCAAGATAAGTGCGGCCACTCACTTTTGCGTTTACCAGTTTGGAAGGATCATTCATCAGCCAGATACCATCGCCCATACCATCCAGCAACAATGCACCCGCTTCTGCAGAAAAATGGATTAGCTGGTCATCAATATTGTTTTCGTGACTTTCTACTGCCAGTATCACCGGGCATTTAATGTTTTGGTTCATCAGCTCCATGATGTACCGGCGAACCGAAGGCATAGTATGTGCATGCGAAGACCAGATACACAATACAACGGTATCATCTTTTCTTATCTTCTGCAAAATTTCGGAGGCGTCTGCACTGCTGGCATCCACGGATACAAAATTCATAATGCCCGAACGTTCATTGTGCAGCAGGTAAGAAGCACCATTGTACAGCGGGAAGTATTTTGTTTTATCTTCTGCGGTCAGCCATGTTTCGTAATCACAAATTATTTTCAGGGTGCCGGGCAATGCAAAACCGGGTTTTTTAGTACCGGTATAAATATAATCTGCCGCAGCATCACCGATATTCCATTTGTCGGTGGCTTCATTATAGGTATAGCCAATGGCCTGCAGGTCCTGGTGGCCGATGCTGCCCGCCTGCATAAAATCTGCTACCACAACGGGCACCTGTTTTTTGCCTGCATTGCCTACTTCATAGCTATCCCTTCTTTTGTATTCAAAAGGGGAATAAGGTATTTTATCTATGGCAGGAATGGCCTGTTGGCCGGCTGTTTTCTTTTCTCTTTCGTTGTATCTTTTTACCAAATCCTTGCAAACGGGTATTTCAAATTCCGGATCTTCGGTTAGGGATACCCGTATGGTGTCGCCAATGCCATCTTCCAAAAGGCTGCCGATGCCAATGGCCGATTTAATCCTGCCGTCTTCGCCGTCGCCCGCTTCAGTAACTCCCAGGTGCAGGGGATAGCATTCGCCAAACTCACGGTCCATGGTATGTACCAGCAGGCGGTAGGCCTGCACCATTACCTGCGGATTGCTGCTCTTCATGCTAAGAATAATATTGTGGTAGCTTTCGTTGCGGGCAATGCGCAAAAATTCCATAGCGCTTTCTACCATACCGTTGGCGGTATCGCCATAGCGGCTCATGATCCGATCGCTCAAAGAACCATGATTGGTGCCGATGCGCATGGCAGTGCCATATTCTTTGCAAATCTTCACCAGAGGTGTAAACCGTTCGCGGATGCGATCTATTTCTTCCGCATATTCTGCATCGGTATAATCAATTTGTTCAAACTTTTTCTTGTCTACATAATTGCCGGGGTTTACCCGCACTTTTTCTACAATACGTGCGGCTATCTCAGCTGCATTGGGGGTAAAATGAATATCTGCTACCAGGGGCGTTGTATAGCCCCTTTTGTGCAGTTCACTTTTAATATTGCGCAAATTCTCTGCTTCATTTTTGCTGGGGGCGGTAATGCGCACCAGTTCTGCACCCGCTTCAATACAGCGGATAGACTGCTCCACCGTAGCCATCGTATCCATGGTGTTGCTGGTGGTCATGGTTTGTATGCGGATGGGGTTGTAATTGCCCAGCAACAAATCCCCGATTTTTACCTCCAGGGTTTTAAGGCGTTTGTATTGCGTTAGCGAAGGACAATATAACTGCATGATAAGCTTAAATTTAAACAGAAAAGCGGTAGTCCGGGCATTTATATTTACTGCAAGCGGAAAGAAGCTATTCAGCGAAAAAACAGGGAATGCTCATTTGCTGCTGTGGTAAATTTTATCCTTTGTTGAGACAGCCGAACTACAAAAATAACAAACCTGAGCGGCAGATGTTTAATAAATCTGTATGAACCTTTTATTGAACGGGGGAAGTTGTTTATATTCATTTTAATTCTTTAAAGCCCTTCTCCTGTGTAAACTTTCTGTCTACTGCATTGAAAATAAAAACAGGATATGAAAAAAACAACCGCTTTTGTTTTTACAGCCGCCATCGCTGCATTGTTCGGCATTCGGGCGCGGGCACAGGCCTTTACGCCACAGGTAAATGCATTTATTACAGTGCCGGCCGGCAGCATTGCTTTAACCGATGTGAAACTGGTTGATGGTACCGGCAACCCCGCAAAAGAACACCAGACCGTACTTATACAAGGCGATCGGATTGCGGCAACCGGCAATACAAAAGAGATAGCAGTGCCCGCAGGTGCTACCATTATAAACTGTAGTGGCAAAACACTGATTCCCGGACTGGTCATGCTGCACGAGCATTTTTATTATACCAGTCCGCTGGATGATTTTTTTAGCCTGGTGGAATTGCCCTTTTCATTTCCGCGCATGTACCTGGCCGGTGGCGTTACTACCCTGCGTACCGGCGGCAGTATAGAACCACAAACAGATCTTGCCGTAAAACGTATGATTACCGAAGGAAAGCTTACCGGGCCCGATATGGATGTAACCGCACCGTATATTGAAAGAAAGGGTTTCGACATTCCTTCGCTCAATGTAATCAAAGACACGGCAGAAGCAGCTTTGTCTGTAGCATTCTGGAGTGCAAAAGGCTGCACTTCTTTTAAAATGTACATGCATGCAACAAAAGAAGACCTGGCGGTTGTTTTGCGGGAAGCACACAGACGCGGATTAAAAGTAACCGGTCATATTGGCGCCATCACATACCGTGATGCGGCCGAAGCAGGCATTGATAACCTGGAACACGGTTTTATGGCCAGCACCGATTTTGTTGGCGGCAAAAAGGAAAATGAATTGCCGGAGGGTGGCCGTAATTCATTGATTGATCTGGACGTTCACAGTACACAGATGAATGATCTTATCCGTTTACTGGTCAATAAAAAAGTAGCGCTTACTTCTACCCTGCCTGTTTTTGAACCTTATACCGGCCGGGAAAATATCCAGGGTGGCGGAGAAAGTGCATTGATTACTGAAATAAGGGAAGATCTGACCAATCAATGGCAAATGGTGCAACACAAAGACTCCGCTTCTATTGGGTTATTTAAAAAAGAACTTGCCTGGGAAAAACAATTTTATGATGCAGGCGGCTTGCTGGTAGCAGGAACTGATCCTACAGGCGGTGGCAGAACCATTGCCGGATACAGCAATTACCGGGAAATTGAATTGCTGGCAGAAGCAGGTTTTACCGCCCTGCAGGCAATAAAAATTTGTACGCTCAATGGCGCCGTTTATTTGGGGCGGGCAAAAGAAATTGGTACCATTGAAAAAGGCAAAAAAGCCGACCTGGTATTGATTGACGGCGATATTGAAAAAAACATTACAGACATCCGAAAGACAGCCATTGTTTTTAAAAACGGCGTTGGCTTTGATTCAAAAAAAATGTTTGCATCTGTAAAAGGAAAAGTGGGATTGTATTAATCACTAATTGATTTGAAACAGGGTACTTAAAAATTTAGTCCGCAAATCATTGGCAATAAAAGCCGCTGGTCTGCGGCAATGATTAAATTTATTTCATGAAACTTATCTTACTGTTACTGATTTTTCCTGCTCAATTACTGGCACAGCCATTTTCAAAAGCGGAAATTACCCGTTGGGAAAAGCAGTCCGGGCAAGTGAGCATCATCCGCGACAACTGGGGCATACCGCACATCTATGGCAAAACAGATGCAGATGCCGTATTTGGTTTATTGTATGCGCAATGCGAAGATGATTTTAAAAGAGTGGAGATGAACTACATTGAAAAACTGGGGCGTATGGCCGAAGTAAAAGGCGCCGCTGTTTTATATGATGACCTGCTGATACGCCTGGTAATAGATTCTGCTGATGCCATGGCTGATTATAAAAAAAGTCCGCCCTGGCTGCAAAAATTAATGAACGCTTTTGCAGACGGCATCAATTACTACCTGTACAAACATCCTTCAGTAAAGCCTGCTTTGCTGCAACGCTTTCAGCCCTGGTATCCGTTGCTGTGGACAGACGGCAGCATCGGCGCCATCAATACCGCCGGCATCAGTGAAACAGAGCTGAAGAATTTTTATACCGGGGGCAATGAGACGGCCTTCCTGCAAAAAGAAGCAGCAGACCCCACAGGTTCCAACGGATTTGCTTTTGCACCGGCTATAACGGCATCGCACAACGCTATTTTATACATCAACCCGCATGTTACTTTTTATTTCAGGCCCGAAGTGCAAATGGTTAGCGGAGAAGGGCTGAATGTTTATGGGGCTGTAACCTGGGGCCAGTTTTTTGTATACCAGGGTTTTAATGAACATTGCGGATGGATGCATACTTCCAGCGCGGTAGACATTGCAGATTTGTATGCCGAAAAAATAACAAGGAAAAGCAATGCCTGGTGGTACGAATACAATCATGTGTTGCAGCCCGTTATTCAAAAGAAAATACAATTGCGTTACAGTGCGGGTGCTGCCATGCAAACTACCACCATTAATACCTTTTTTACAAGGCATGGACCAGTTATGGCAAAACGCAATAACCAGTGGCTGAGCGTTAAAGCCAATAACCGTTCCATCAACGGGCTGCTGCAAAGCTGGCAACGCACCAAAACCAAAAGCTTTGCGGAATACAAAAAAGTAATGGGTTTGCTGGCCAATACCTCCAACAATACGGTATATGCCGATGCGGAGGGCAATATTGCCTACTGGCATGGCAATTTTATTCCGAAGCGGGATACAAAGTTCGACTGGTCGGCACCGGTAGATGGCAGCACAACTGCTACTGAATGGAAAGGGCTGCATACGGTAGCTGAAAGTGTACATATTTATAACCCGGCCAACGGATGGCTGCAAAACTGTAACTCAACACCTTTTACTGTTGCCGGTACAAACAGCCCCAAACGCGAAAACTATCCGGCCTATATGGCGCCCGACGGAGAAAATTTCAGGGGTATCAATGCAGTGCGGGTGCTGGATAAAGAGAAGCAATATACCCTCGATAAAGTCATAAGTGCAGGATATGATACCTACCTGGCAGGTTTTGAAAAACTGGTGCCCCTGCTGGTAAAGCTGTTTGAGAAAAATATTTCTCCAACAGATTCTTTGTATCTGCGCTTGCACGAACCCGTTATAACCCTGAAAAACTGGGATTTCCGTTGTGCCGAGAATTCAGTAGCCACTACCCTGGCGGTAGAATGGGGTGTGAAGCTGGTGCCTGCAATGATAAAAGCCGCCGCCGAAAATCAGTATGAAGTGGTGGACCTGGTAAAAAGAACTGAAAAATTTATTGCGGTGGCCAAACCAGAAGATGTATTGAAGCCATTGGATGAAACGGTGAAAGAGCTGACCGGCAAATTCGGCACCTGGCAGGTGAGCTGGGGCAGCATCAACCGCTACCAGCGCATTTCATCCGACATTGATCAGCAATTTGATGATGCCCAGCCCAGTATACCGGTGGCTTTTACTTCTTCCTTCTGGGGAATGCTGCCTTCTTACAATGCCCGTTATTATCCGGGTACCAAAATGCGATATGGCGTAAATGGCAATAGTTTTATCTGCGCCGTGGAGTTTGGTAAAAGAATAAAAGCAAAGTCGTTGCTGGCCGGTGGCGAAAGCGGCGATCCGGTTTCGAAACATTTCAATGACCAGCTGCAGATGTATTCAAAAGGCGCGTTTAAAGATGTATTGTTTTACAAAGAAGATGTGCTGAAGCATGCAGAGAAAACCTATCATCCGGGAGAATGAGCTGCGGAAGAAACGGATTGGATTGTTTGTTGAAAGGAATCGTTTGTGTTGTATATTGGTCAACTAAATAGAAATTATGAAACCTGTTTTTGCAACCCTGGTGTTTTTAATTGTTGTACTGGCGGCTGCCGCGCAAACCAATATTGGCCTGCAGCTGTATAGTTTCCGTAATGAGTTTAAAACAGATGTGGCGGGTACATTAGAGAAAATAAGTGCGATGGGCATACGCCAGATAGAGGGCGGCGGTACTTATGGACTTCCGGTTGATGAGTTTAGAAAAATGCTCGCCAAAAATAAACTGAATACCATCAGCGTGGGTGCCGATTTTAAACAACTGGATTCAAACATACAATCGGTGGTAAGCAATGCAAAAGCATTCGGCGCAAAATATGTGATGTGTGCATGGGTGCCGCACAACGGCGCTTTTAAGGTTGATGACGCCAATAAAGCCATTGCTGTATTTAATAAAGCGGGAAAGATTTTAAAAGCCAACGGCATCAATTTTTGCTACCACGCACATGGGTACGAATTTGGTGCTTACCAAAACGGAACCCTGTTTGATTATATGGCCGGTAAGATGAACCCTGCTTATGCCAATTTTGAAATGGATGTATTTTGGGTAAAGCATCCCGGGCAGGAGCCGGCTGCACTGTTAAAGAAATACCCGGGCCGTTTTCCTTTGATGCATTTAAAGGATCGCCTGCCCGGCACACCCGGCAATCAGGAAGGCCATGCACCAGACGAAACAAATGTGGTACTGGGTAGCGGCGATGTAGGCATTGCTGCTATTATGAAGCTGGCAAAAAAATACGGCGTTAAATATTATTTTATAGAAGATGAATCACCCCGATCCATGGAACAGGTGCCGCAGAGTTTACAGTTTTTGAAGGGGTTGAAATAAACACGTGTAAGATTAATTCTTAAAAGCTCCTTGTGGAGCTTTTAAGACGGGTTACAGCCTGATATTTATTTCTCTTTTATAAAAAAGGGCGCTAGAGTATTGAACCGTAAATTAATTTAGTAATATCAGATTGCTAAGGGCTGTCTGGTATATGTCCATTTAAACGGTTTTGCTCTTTGTTCATTGTAAGTACCGACATACTTCATTATCTGATCAATTAAATGTTTCCGTGATTTCCAGATGCCAGCTTTGAGCACGTCATTGGTAAGTATGTTGAACCATATTTCAATTTGGTTCAACCAGGATGAATAGGTTGGCGTAAAATGAAGTGTTATTCTTTTTTTTGAATCTACCCATTGCTCAACTATTTTATGCTTATGAACCGTCAGGTTGTCTACTATTACATGCAATTGTTTACGAGGGTACTTTCTCTATAGTTCTTTTAAAAACAGCAAAAAGTTTTCTGCATTGTTTTTGTCCACTGTTTTGGCTGTAATTTCCCTTTGGTGAACAGATAAAGCTGCCAGTAACGAAACAGTGCCATTGCGCTTGTAGGTTGCTGTTAAGCGTTTGGGTTCCTTTTCTTTCAGTGGTAAAACAGGCTGTGTTCTGTCTAAAGCTTGTATTTGTGTCTTTTCGTCTACGCAGAGTACCAGCGCGTTTTCCGGTGTATTCATATACAATCCAACAATGTTGATCATTTTGCTCTCAAATTCAATATCCGTGCTTTTACCACACCAGTATTCGATTTTATGTGGTTTTAAGTCAGCTTGCTTTAATATTTGCTGAACTTTAGTCTGGCTCATGCCTGCCTGTTTAGCAATCCGCCGTTGACTCCAGTTGGTATATCCCTTACCCGGTTTACGGGTAGCCATTTGGATAACACTGGCTTTTTTGGCGGCACTGAAAACCGGCGGCTTGCTACTGCGGGGTGCATCTCTTAAGCCCTCTAATCTGTCCTTGACAAACCGTTGACGCCATTTGCTAATTATTACTTCACTTACACCAAGCTCATTGCGGGTCTCGACAAAACTCTTGCCTGCTTGCCAGTATAAGATTATCTGTACTCTTTCCACCATGCGTTTTTCAGCTTTGCCGCTGCGGGCTATGAACTCCAGTTCCGTTAACTCTTCTGTTGTCAAAACAAGAACTTTACGCTTAGCCATTGCTTTTTTGCCTAAATACACTAAATTAACTTAAAACTCAAAACGATAAGGGTCTTGAAAAAGCATAAAAATGTATCGTTTGAACACAATGCTAAATTACTTTGTTTATAAAATGGAAACATCATTCCCGGGTGTCAATTTAAGTAGCTAATGAGAAAGAAGGTATTGGCCGATGAACGTTGAGTCATTCTTGTATGTATCTTCGTGATATCCTATATTGCGTCTTATTTCCTTTCCATTTTTATCGATAAAAATGACAACAGGGATAGAGCCAATCGAAAAACGGGCCTTTATTTTAACTGCTTCAGAGCTGTCAATATAAAATTGCTGCCAGGGCATTTTTTCTTCAATTAAAGCTTTTGTCCACGCCTCTTTTAAATCGTCCGTTGAGAGACTGGAGATATGTAAGCCAGCATTTTTAAAAGTAGAATCAATTTTTTTAAATCCGGGTATTTCCTTTCTACAGGGGCCACACCAACTCGCCCAAAAAACCAGTATATTCAGCTTACTGTTGAAATTAATAATCGATTGTCTTTTTGCAGCGGTTGTTAAAAGTTGAATGTCGGGGAAAGGGAGACCAGGGTCTTGTCTTTCTGCAATATATAAGGCAATGTGTTTACCAAGAGCAGACTTCTGCACCGGTTCATCAAATAATGAGAGAATCTCTTTAAGCTCTGCTTTACTATATAAGTCCCAGTTATTTCTAATGCATTGCAGTAAATAAAATGAAAAAGAATGGTCTCTAATGTATGATTTTACATGCTTTATTGCTTTTGAGCGATTGTCCGGGGTTAACCTGTCTATATAACCAAACTCAGTCATGGCTTTCTCAAAATAAACGTCTGTTTCCCGGTGTGCTTGTATTTCCAACTTATTTGAAGATGTTACATCTCCGGTAATCTTAGTTACCCCCTTTTCAAGCATAAAAGCAGTCGCGAAATATTTTGTTGGCACTGTTGGCGACAGGATGTAATTTCTAAAAGTTAAAACTTTTGCACGCTCATTATCGTCGCTATAATCATAATATAGGCTTACAAATTGGGGCTCAAAACTGGCGGTTGGTATTATATGAAAAACAAAACTGTCATTTTTACGTAGTGCGGAATCGAATAACACCCTGAATTTATAAGCATCACCGAGGTACAACTTATTATACGGAAAGTTTTTGATTGCTACTTTAACCGTGATCTCATTTTCTTTTACTGAAGATGAACATGCGCTTAGAAAGATTGCTATGCAAAAAATAAGCTTGTATTTCATAATGAATTTTTGGAACTGCTCCAATTTGTCAGATTGTGCCGCAAGTGATTTACTTGTTTTTGCGAAACTACTTTGTGTGCTATTTTTATTAATCTTTTAGGTACTGCTCTCCAGTTTTGGCGGAAAATTAAAATCCATTAGTAATATCTTTTGACCCGGTTTACTACAGATTAAGTTTCATAATACCTGCGATTATTACTGTTATTGGTTTGGCTGCGTATATGGGCTGGTTGAGATTCTTATTAACAAGATACTAATAATTGTAATGAGAAGCGATGGGAATGTTTGTCATATAAATTAAAACGCAAATATG
>Ga0075026_100000282_pt1 | contig 19958 bp, 13 predicted proteins | sample Str012_2_FD_71392 | JGI IMG/M metagenome (GOLD analysis project Ga0075026, IMG submission 71392) | Freshwater sediment microbial communities in response to fracking from Pennsylvania, USA - Straight Creek_MetaG_SC_2012 | ecosystem: Environmental > Aquatic > Freshwater > Creek > Sediment... | reverse complement strand
CCACCCGCTCGCTGGTCCGGATGAATCCAACTACGGGAAAATTAATTTCGATGTCGGAAAAGGATGGTTTTCAGCCCCAACAATATAATATTTTCGTTGCTTCCACTACGAAGATCGCAGGGGGTGACTTTGTTTTGGGAGGAGGATATCAGGGTATGGATTATATCATGCCGGATAAGGTTAAGGAAAGCTATCCTTCTTCGAGCATTTATTTAAGATCACTGGAAATAAATCAACAGCCATTTCCATTATCAACCGGGATCAATAACCTGCAGGAAATAGTATTAAAATATTTTCAGAACCGGATTACTATTGAAACAGGAATTATTGACTATTATTCAAAAGGAAATAGCAGGCTGCGTTATAAGCTGGATAAAAAAGATTCAAATTGGCAATATGGAACCTATTACAACACGATTCGTTACGAAGGGTTGCCTGCCGGAGACTACAAGCTGATATTGCAGGCATCCAACACAGTGAATGAATTCAATGGTCCGGAGAGGATCCTGGTCATTCATATCAGTCAGGCATTCTGGAATACCTGGTGGTTTAGGATTATCGCAGCGGCCTGTACCATCACTTTGATCTATTTGTTCATTCGTTCGAGTTTGCAAAAAAAATTCAGGATTCAGTTGGAAAATTCCGAAAAAGAAAAACAGCTGGCCGACTTGCGTCATAAAACAACTGAATTTGAAATGCAGGCACTTCGTGCACAAATGAATCCCCACTTTATTTTCAACTCGCTCAATTCGATCAACCGGTTTATACTGAGGAACGACAAAGCCCAGGCGTCTGAATACCTTACTAAATTTTCGAAGCTTGTTCGACTCATACTTCAGAACTCACAGGCTTCTCTGATAAGCCTGGAAAGTGAATTGGAGGCATTGGAATTATATATCGCCCTGGAAGCATTGCGTTTTGATAATCGTTTCGGTTATAAAATTTCTATTTCACCAGACCTGGATACTGGGATGTTGAAAATACCTCCGCTCATCATTCAACCCTATGTGGAAAATGCTATCTGGCATGGTCTTATGCCTAAGGAAGAAAAAGGTCAACTCGATATAGAAGTATCGCAGGAAAATAATCTTCTCTTTATTAAAATAGCAGACGATGGCGTAGGACGTAAGCAGTCTGCTGCATTTACCAGCAAATCTGCCGCTCTTCATAAATCCATGGGCCTTCGCATTACTGCTGACCGTATTGCCGTCCTTCAGCGAATCGGCAGGGAAGATTCATCTGTAACCATCACTGATCTTACTAATTCCGATGGAACGGCTGCTGGCACAGAAGTGACTATTAAAATTCCTATACTATATAATTGAATCGATAAAAAGGGAAATATTCAAAATCAATAATAACTTTCGCCGATAACCCGCGACCCAGCGCGGTCATTGGCACGCGAACCAGCACCTATAGCGCGCCATTGGCTCAATTTATTTTCTTCCAATCGGGATCACCAACGAAACCGCGGGGTAATATGGATTTCCGAATTTCGACTGCTTAAAAAAATCAATGGTCCCTGTGCTGGTGTGAATTGACATTGCATTTTTATGATTTCGTCCGGATGCTAAAAATACCGGGATACTCCCAAGCATAAGCCCTGCACCACCTACCATCAGGATTGGCCCACCGGCAGAAATTTGTTCTGTTCCGCCATCAAATGCACGCAATGTTGCGTCCGCCAAACTTACAATTGTATAGATGATGCCGCCAGTTAGGGCGCCGATTCCGATACCCATCATGATCTTGCCAGTGACCAATTGATTATGACTTTTTTCCAGGTAATCCTCTTTAGACATTGACAGATGGACAGTATCCTGGGCTGCACAGCTGATCGAGAGTGCCATTGCGAATAAGAAAATGAAAATCTTTTTCATCTGTAATTGAGTTTAAGGTGATTGAAGGCCGAACGCATTTTCGGTTATGCATCGTTGTCAGATAAAACTAAGAGACTTATTCCCTGTTTACTAATTGATCTTCGGGCAATTTATTTAGGATTACCGCAAATCATCATAAAAAATTCATCTAAGCACCCGGTTTTGGCATTATTTGCAAATCTGGTCATCGGATTTGCGTCTTTTGACGCATTTTATCAATCTCCGGTAATCCAAAGGAAAAAACTGAGGATTTTTCTTCTATTATGGCTACTGACAACCAGCTGTGTTCCCCTAACGGCGATCAAATGTCATAGAGTTTGAACGTCTGGTTGTTCCAAAAAATTGGTAGCTTTAGAAAGAATCGCAAAATCTTCCCATTGAGAGGTCTGCCTTTTTATATCGCCGTGGCGGGATTGTTGATTGCGTCGGCTTTTAGCATCTCCTGTTCAAAAAGTTTCCCCGCTTGCCCTAGCTGTTCGTCTCCTAGTACCGCCAATACCCATGTAACAAGAACCATTTCTGTCATTGATGATGACTGGATTGATCGGGGCAATGGAAAATTTCAAAGTGATCTCCGGACGCAGATTTTGAAAACAGATAGCACATTCACCACTATTTCGCAAGTCAAATTCCTGGCTGGTGGAATTCGAGGGGCATTGGTCCCCGGCAAGCAAAAACCACTTTTTGGCGGACAGCTTGTTTGGACTGGGGAAGAACTCACTTTTTATTCGTCCACCGGTCAATTGCCTTTTTCATCTGTCAGTATAGAAGTAACTGTATATTAAGTTATTCCAGGGGTTCCGGGGTGTAACGAACGCTTCGCTTATGCCTGCATTCATGTCCTGCAAGCGACCAATATCTCCACCAAAATTTGTATTTTTGCAGCTTGTTTAAATTTAGAGCATGAGTCGTAAAGGAAAAGTTTTAGTGGCTATGAGCGGCGGTATCGACAGTACCATCACAGCACTAATGCTGCATGACCAGGGTTATGAAGTTATTGGGATAACAATGAAAACCTGGGACTATGCCAGTGCAGGTCCTTCTAAGAAAGAAACAGGTTGCTGCAATCTTGATAGTTTCAACGATGCCCGCATGGCGGCCGTTCAACATGGCTTTCCTCATTTTGTACTGGATATTAGAGAAGAGTTTGGCGATTTCGTCATCGATAATTTCGTGGATGAATACCTCGCCGGACGCACACCCAATCCCTGTGTTATGTGTAATACGCATATCAAGTGGCGTGCGCTGCTCAAAAGGGCAGATGCATTGGATTGTGAATTTATGGCAACGGGGCATTATGGGAATATTCACCTGCATGATAATGGACGTTATTATATCAGCAAAGGTTTGGATGAAACCAAAGACCAGAGTTATGTGCTTTGGGGCTTACAGCAAGACTTATTGAGCAGAACCATGTTGCCACTCGGCAATTATCGCAAGACGCAGATCCGTGAAATGGCAACCGATTATGGCTATCCCGAACTCGCTAAAAAAAGCGAGAGTTATGAAATCTGTTTTGTTCCGGACAATGACTATCGTGGATTTTTGAAAAGAAAAGTAGACGGATTGGAAGAACGGGTGGCTGACGGAAATTTTGTAGATCAGGAAGGCAGGATAATTGGCAAACATAGAGGTTACCCATTTTATACGATTGGCCAGAGAAAAGGATTGGACATTACTTTCGGGAAGCCTGTATATGTAACCGGAATCGATCCAAATACCAACACGGTAGTACTGGGCGAAGAAAAAGATCTCGAACAAAGTGAAGCGGTCGTCGGCAAGATCAACATGATGAAATATGACCTGGTTTCAGCAGGGATGGAAGCCAACACCAAAATCCGATACAAGGACAAAGGCGGCCTGAGTAATCTATTCCCTGAAGGAAATACTGTTAAAGTGAGATTTTATGAGCAGGTAAAAAGCATTGCCCCCGGGCAGAGTGCCGTCTTTTATGAAGGTGATGATGTAATTGGAGGTGGCATTATACAACGTAGTGCGATGCATCCCATAAGCTTGTAAAACAAGCTGATACATGATAAGAAAGACAATAAAAAGCACTTTTTTGCGTTAAGAGCCGGGTAGTTTTGCTTCCCGGTTTTTTATGCTGATCCGGGCAATTATCACTGCATATTTTTTGTCATATATTGACTCATGGTAGTCCAAACCCAGAATGATTAACTGAAGGCTATGAACAGAAATCCAAATCGTTTCTTATTGGTCTCGATCCTGATTCTCCTGTCTGTATTGGCCTGCAAAAAAACTTATCAGTATCCTTCTGAACCTTTAAGTGTTTACGCTCCCACGCAAGTTGGAAAATATATTACTTACCGCATGGACTCTCTCGTGTTCGTCAATTTCGGCACCCAGGATACTGTTGTCAAATACCTTGCTAAAGATGTTATCGACGATTCTATAACCGATAACCTGGGCAGACCCAGCTGGCGTGTTATACGTTATCTCAGCGACACAACGGGTACCGCTGATTGGACACCTATTGAAACTTACATGATCACAGCTACCAAACAGTCTTTAGAAGTCGTGGAAAATAATATGCGCTTTATAAAAATGGTTGCTCCTGTAGTGGATGGATATACATGGTCCGGCAACTCTTATATTGACACAAAATCATTGTTATCGACCGTCACTTATCTTGATGGTTGGAACTATGTATATGATAGCGTGGGTTTGCCATTTGCTACTTTTGGTGAATTGGTGCCCAGTAGTGTTACCGTTCACCAGGCCGATGACAGTTCTGGCTCACTGATTGATACCGTATTCAGCACCCGTGATTTTAGTGAAGAAGTGTATGGAAAAGGAATTGGTTTGATCTATAAAAATTTTATTCATTGGGAATACCAGCCACCGAATGTAAATGTTCCGGTAGGTTCTTACTCAGGATATGGAATCAAACTTATGATGGTTGATCATAACTAATGGAATGCTCAAGGGAAGTTTTCTGAAAAATATTTTCGCTCTCTCAGTGATTTTCTTACTGGGCAATTCGTTCCCGGCTTCAGCACAATATTCACGATACATCATCCAGTTTACCGATAAAAAAAATACACCCTACTCTTTTTCCAACCCTGCAGCTTTCCTTTCCGGCCGTGCAATGCAAAGAAGGGTAAGACAACACATTGAAATCGATTCCACTGACATTCCAATAGTCACTGGCTATTTAGACGCTGTCGCCATCATTCCCAACCTGAAAATACTCAACTACTCCAAATGGTTTAACCAGGTCCTGATTAAAACTACTGACTCAAATGCATTGGCAGCTGCCCGGCTTTTAACTTTCGTAAAAAATGTTTCCCCTATTGCATTGATACATCGTCCACGGATTCCGGATTCTGGTTTCGTGAAGACCAATGACGTTATAAGTTTCCAGCGGAAAGAATCGATTACGACAGAGCAAACGGTTTTAACTACACACGGCAAGTTGGGTATAACGGGTAATGCTCTTAATTACGGCAATAGCTACCCGCAAATTCATATGCACAAAGGTGAATGGTTACATAACCTTGGATTTAAGGGAGAAGGTATGATGATTACCATATTGGACGCTGGCTTTCAGGGATACCTGACCAACCCTGCATTCGATAGTCTTCTTGCCGGGAACCGTATACTCGGTACTTATGATTATGTTAATGGTAAGACCTCTGTAAACGAGGAAAATCTGCATGGCGCCTATTGTCTTTCGATCATTGCGGCGAATGAACCGGGGGTGATGACAGGAACTGCACCGGCAGCAACATTCTGGTTGTTGAAAACGGAAGACCCTAACTCGGAATATCCCGTTGAAGAGCAGAACTGGGTTACAGCTGCTGAATTCGCCGACAGTGTGGGCACAGATCTGATTACTACCTCTCTTGGCTATGATTATTTCGACGACCCTGTTTTCGATCATGATTATGCTTCGCGCGATGGACACACAACACTAATCAGCCGTGCTGCTAACCTGGCCGTCGCGAAGGGAATGATTGTAACTGCGAGTGCCGGTAACAGCGGCAATGGCGCAGGGGAAACTAAATATGTGAGTTGCCCTGCCGATGCCGATAGTGTGCTGGCAGTAGGGGCCGTTGATCCCAGTGGAATGATTGCAATGTTTTCCAGTATTGGGCCGAACAGTGCCGGTTTGATAAAACCCAATGTGGTTTCCCTGGGAGAAGGGACAATCGTTGCACAAACCGACGGATCCGTAGTGCAGGGTAATGGAACTTCTTTCTCCAATCCCAATATAGCAGGTTTGGTTTCCTGTCTTTGGCAGGCATTTCCCGAATTCAACAATCACGATATCATCGATGCCGTACAGCAAAGTGCGGACCGTGCCGCTCATCCCGACAATCAATATGGCTATGGCATACCTGACTTTCAGCGGGCCTATCAGTCTTTACTTGTTAAAAAACATTTCCTTGCATTTACCAGTAACCCGGCCAATCCTTCCATCAGCGTTTACCCGGTACCGTTTGACAAAGAGTTTACCGTGGTTTACAAACCGGGTATAACAGGCAAGGCTACACTCCGCTTGATAGACGCATCCGGAAAAACGATTGAAACAAGATTTGTACCCGTCACCGCTGGTTTGTTTGGCTACGCTCAATTCTCCTATGCATCCAGCCTCCCGAAAGGAGTTTACTTTATTCGTTATAATGACGGTCATGAAAAAATAACGCTGAAAACCATCAGGAACTAAAGGCCGCGGCAAACATAGTGTCTGCGCGTAGCTCGTAGCCTTTGAAATACTCCATTCGTTCCAGTTTCAGACGGTATGTTTGTTGGATGTAGTCTACCATGGCCTCATTTTCCTTTTTAAATACAGAGCAGGTGATATATACCAGCCTGCCTTTTCTATTCAGACTGAATATAGTGTTAGAGACAATTCTTCGTTGAAGAACACTGAATCGGTCGATGCTTCCTTCATTAAAAAAATAGAGTTCATCAGGATTTCTTGCCCAGGTTCCGCTGCCAGTGCAGGGTGCGTCCAATAACAAGAGATCAAATGGAGCCATTCGATTCAATGTCACGGTTGCTGATTCAAGATTGAAAACCGGCTTGGTAAGATCCAGTACCAGCGAATCGTAAGTGCTAATGCCGGCCGCCTCAAATCTTTTTTTGAGGTTAGCCAGTATAGCGGGGCGAATATCTGACACCAATAGCCGAAGATCCCGATACTGATCTGCCAACAAGATGGACTTACCACCGCTGGCTGCACAGCAGTCCCACGCTTTCACATGACCAGGCCTCGATCCGTCTGGAGGCAAAAAATAGCCCCCTGTTTCCTGTGAACTCAGGTCCTGGATGACCACTTCCTTATTCAACTCAAACAACAGTTCCGCTTTGAATCCATTCGGCAGCCTCACCGTTGTTGGTGCGATCCATTCGAAAGGAAGAGACTGGTCCTGGAGTTTTTTTAATACCGTTTTCTCGTACCCGGGCCGCACACGAATAAAAAGATCGGGTTGGTGCAGGAATGAATTGCACAGTGCTGGGTGATCAATTCCATCCCCCAGGCGATCTTTCCAGGGAAAAATATTAGCCGGGTCAAATGCTATGGATGATTGAGAAAGAATGTTCGTCTTATGTTCCAGCGTTTGCCCTATCTGATCGTTCCATATCGGTTTGAAGTAGCTAAGTAATTCAACAGGAGATGAGTTGCATAAAAAAAGTCCCACGAGAATTCTTTCGTCTGTTGAATGGTTTTTCATTGCATGGCCCAATCTGTAAAAGCAATAGACCATTTCCGACAATTGCTTTCTGTCTCTTGAGCCCATCTGCTTATGCTCTTTGAAATACTGCTTCAGCCAATCGTGCAATGGGGTTCCTCCAGCGAATGCCTTAATAATTTCCGTTGCATATCGGAGCTGGTTATCGTATTTCATTCTTTAAAATCGTTGCAGGTATGAATGTATTGATTTTTATTGGCCCGGCATTTCAAGGTCGTTCAGCATTGCTGAGCCTTGTTACCAATAAGAGGTCCTTGGCTGAGCAGTTGAATGCGGAAATTACATAGCCAACCTATTTGCAAACTTGAGTTTGATAATCCAATAGTGATATATCGAACATCTTAATAAATTATCAAACATTATTTAGGAGAAATTTAGGCTCACTAGGAGTCGCCTGTAAAATCGACCAGGCGAAATAAATCTTTGCTGAGTAGAAATCCTGCAGCTGAAGTGAGTGACACAACAATGTTGGCGAGAATTACAACTGCTCGCTAATTAAAATTATAATTCGAGCAAAGCTTTTACCGGGTCTTTACCAAACAGCAGTTGATCCGGGTTTTCCAGCAGTTCTTTCACCCGCACCAGGAAGCTCACGGATTCGCGGCCGTCGATGATACGGTGATCATAACTCACGGCGAGGTACATCATTGAGCGGACGACAATTTGTCCATTGACAACAACTGCCCGTTCTTCTATTTTATGCATCCCAAGAATAGCCGATTGAGGAATATTGATTATGGGTGTTGACATGAGTGAGCCGAATACTCCTCCATTGGTGATGGTAAAAGTGCCACCCTGCATTTCTTCCATGCTGAGTTTATTATCGCGGGCTTTGGTGGCGAGTTCAACTACTTTCTTTTCTATATCGGCCATACTGAGGCTCTCGGCATTTCTGATAACGGGAACCACGAGACCCTTAGGCGCTGACACCGCGATAGAAATATCACAGTAGTCATGGTAGATAATTTCTTCGCCATCGATATAAGCGTTGACGGCAGGCCATTCCTGCAATGCGTAGCAAACTGCCTTGGTGAAGAAACTCATAAAGCCCAGGTTCACGCCGTGCTTTTCCTTGAACTTATCCTTGTACTTCCCCCGGAGCGCCATAATATTCGTCATGTCCACTTCGTTGAAAGTAGTCAGCATTGCGGTGGTATTCTTGGCTTCCACCAAACGACGAGAAACGGTCTTCCGAAGGTTGCTCATCTTCTCTTTCCTCACTTCACGGCCAAACAGTGTTTTTCCCGGCGTGCGGCCCGGGTGTGCTAACGCTTCCAGTACATCATGTTTTAATATTTTCCCGCCAGTGCCGGAGGGGGTTATGGAGGCGGCATCTATTTTTTTATCGGATATGATCGCCGCAGCGACGGGTGTTGTTTTGATATCGCCTGCTGCAGTTGTCGGTTGTGCTTTACCGTTACTGGCAGATGTTGTGGCAGGTTCGGGTTTTGCAGCAGGAGCTTCTTTTTTTGCTGCAACTTCCTGCCCGTTGCCTGTTTCTTTGGCAGCAGGTTTTGGCGCGGCATCATCAATCCTTGCCACCACGTCGCCTATCTTGAGTGTATCGCCTTCCTTGCCAACTGTTTTTAACGCACCGGCTTTTTCGGCATTCACTTCAAAGGTTGCTTTTTCGCTTTCGAGTTCGGCAATGACTTCATCCCGGTCAACCCATTGGCCGTCGTTCTTCAGCCATTTTACGAGGGTTACTTCACTGATGGATTCACCGACTGCCGGAACTTTAATGTCAATCATGGAATATACTGTTTACAAGAATCTATTTAGGATGTGCGAATTTAATTGTTTCATTTTTGGTCCTTTCACTAAATCGAAAAAGCAGTTTCTATGATCTCTGCCTGCTCCTGCGTATGTACTTTCAAATAACCGGTAGCTGTCGCAGCACTGGGCTGGCGACTGATAAAACCGTAGTTTATGCTCTTCAGGTTCATTTGCAAGAAGGAAGCTGCTCCCATATTGAGTGGTTCCTCCTGGATCCAAAACCAGGTCGCCATGCTATATTTCTTATTGAGTGCGGCGAGTTGTTTTTCAGGCAGCGGGTAAAGCTGTTCCAGGCGAATGATGGCAACATCTTTGCGTCCATCTTTCTGTTGGCGTTCGGCCAGGTCAAAATAGATTTTACCACTACAGAACAATACTTTTTTCACTTTCGCCGGATCATCGACATAATTGTCATCCATCACTTCGCGGAAACCACCTTTTACAAATTCATCTACCAAAGAATAAGTTCCCGGATGACGAAGGTTTGCTTTAGGAGAGAAATTAATCAATGGCTTTCGGAAGGGCCATGCGAGCTGGCGGCGAAATGCGTGAAAAAGATTGGCAGAAGTAGTAACATTGGTAACTACCAGGTTTAGTTCGGCACACATTTGTAAAAAGCGTTCCATACGGGCGCTGCTGTGTTCCGGACCCTGTCCTTCGTAACCATGGGGCAACAGTAGTACAAGACCGGTCATGCGCTGCCATTTTTGTTCTGCAGCGGCAATGAACTGATCGATAACCGTTTGCGCGCCGTTACAAAAATCACCAAACTGTGCTTCCCACAATACCAGTGCATTGGGATTTGCTAACGTATATCCATATTCGAAACCCAGTACGCCAAATTCGCTGAGCAAAGAATTGTAAATCCTGAATTGGCCAGTAGCGCCTGGAATCCTGCTTAACCGATTATAGGAAGCATCTGTGTTTTCGTCTCGCAGCACGGCATGCCGGTGAGAGAAAGTACCACGCCGCACATCCTGTCCGCTCATGCGTACATCTTTACCATCCAGCAGCAGGCTTCCATAAGCCAGTAGTTCTCCTGAGGACCAGTCGAGTTTTTTCTCTTCCTTAAACAGTTTGACTTTATCCTGTAAAAGCTTGTCGACTTTGCGCAACGGCGTAAAATCTTCGGGCCATTTCATCATGGCTTCGAATATTTTATTGAAATCCGATTCACTAATGGCGGTAGATGGGGAAGTATCAAAATCGCTTAAGGTAGCCCTGCGCAAACTTCTCCACCACAATTCAGGTTGCTGGTAATTGTAAGGCAAAGGTTTTTGCTTCACTTCATCCAGGCGTTCCTGTAAGTCGCCCCAGAATTTTTTCTCCATGTCCTTGGCGAGCTCGCGGGCGTCGGCCTCTCCATTTTCAATCAGGAACTGCGTATATACTTCCCTGGGATTGGGGTGCTTTTCAATCAGCGCATACATATGGGGCTGGGTGAATTTGGGATCGTCCCCTTCATTGTGACCATGGCGGCGATAGCAGACCATGTCCACAAAAAAATCATTGTTGAATTCCTGGCGGTAACGTGTAGCAATCTCCACGCATTTTACCACCGCTTCCGCGTCATCGCCGTTGACATGCAATACAGGTGCATGTACCGCAGCGGCGAGAGAAGTACAATAGTCGGAGCTTCGCGCATCATCGAAATCGGTGGTGAAACCGATCTGGTTATTGATGACGAAGTGAATGGTGCCACCGGTGTAATATCCTTCCAAATCCGACATCTGTAACACTTCATATACGATTCCCTGACCTGCAACAGATGCGTCGCCATGAATCAGGATCGGCAATATTTTATCAAAATCACTTTTGTACATCACATCCGCCTTGGCCCGTGCGAAGCCCACTACAACGGGATCAACCGCTTCGAGATGTGATGGGTTGGGCATTAATTTAAGATGGATGGTTTTACCATTGGGCGTATGCAATTCACTTCCATAACCCATATGATATTTAACGTCCCCGCTTCCCATAGTCTGGTCGAGCGTAGCAGTGCCTTCAAATTCACTGAAGATCTGTTCGTAGGTCTTACCGAGAATATTTGCCAGAATGTTAAGCCTGCCGCGATGAGCCATACCGATAACCACCTCCTGCACATCATGATCGGCAGCAGTGTTGATAATGGTATCGAGTGCAGGAATGGTGGTTTCGCCACCTTCCAATGAAAATCTTTTTTGCCCAATATATTTGGTGTGCAGGAATTTTTCGAACATAACGCCCTCGTTCAGTTTTTCGAGGATGCGTTTTTTCTTATCGATCGGAATGGGGTTGAGGAATTTTTTTTCAATTTCATTGGTGAGCCAGTCGATCTTGACCTGTTCACTGATATACTTGAATTCAATACCCACATGACCTGCATAACAGGTTTGAAGGTGTCGAAGGATATTTCTGAGGGTTGTAGTACCCAACCCAATTAAATTTCCTGCGAAAAAGTTCTTGTCCAAATCTTCGTCGGTAAAACCAAAAAAAGAAAGATCCAGATTAGCTCCCCTGTCCTTGCGCGGACGAATAGGATTTGTCTTTGCAAGCAGATGGCCTTTGTTGCGATAACCTAGGATCAGGCGATAAGCGCCCAGTTCTTTTTTCCAATCAACCCCGTCGGCTGTTTTGAATGAAATGTCTTTGGCAGCAACTGAGGCGCCATTTGACGCGCCGTTCGAACCATTTTTAGCCTGTGTAAGGGCAAAATCGAACCCTTCAAAAAATTTCTGATACTCCGGATCAACACTGGATGGATTTTTTACAAAGTCCTGGTATAATCCTTCAATATAAGCCGGAGACGAATTGGTGATGTACTGAAAATCTTTCATGAAAATCGGCTTTTACAAATAGGACAACAAATATCGGTTAAAATAGTAATCCTTTCACATCAATTTGAGGCTGAATCAGAGCCAGTTAGGTAAATTATGCAGGTTCAAAATGATATTTGTGGGTTGGCTATCTTTGCCCGACCCCGGATACCTTATCCAACGCTGGTCATTTTTCTGGTCTTTATTTTCCTGTTTTCGTTGGTTTTCCCTAACTTTGCCGTCCAAAATTTTCTTTAGCAATGGCTAATCATAAGGCAACCAAGAAGGACGTTCGTCAGGCTTCGAAACGCAGGGATAGCAATCGTTATTATGGCAAAACTACCCGTAATGCGATCCGTGATCTGAAAGAGATCAAAACTCAAAAAGAAGCCGGTGAAAAGTTCACCGACGTATCATCCCAGATCGATAAGATGGCGAAAAGAGGCATTATTCACAAGAATAAAGCTGCTAATCTCAAGAGCAAACTGGCCAGGAAGGTTAACGCGCTCGCGAAGTAATATTTCTTCCCAAAAATATATTTTAAGCATCCGTTCAGGGCGGATGCTTTTTTTGTTTTTCTGTGGTGAGTAATTTTATTTATTTATTGGCACCACAGGTTCTTTTCTTTTGATCCATCCCCATAACAATCCTCCAACGGTAATGAATATACAGGCATAAGCAAATGCGTCACCTATCTGTCCATAGATAGTCGACAAATGACCAACCATAACATCGGCCACCCACCATTTTTCTGCCGAATTAAAGAAGTCCATCGAAGTAGTGATCCTTCCTTTATTGTCGCTCGCGGCTGAAAGACCACCGCTGGCCTGTCTTACTACGGAGGCTCCATTTTCCACCCCTCTGAACAAAGCCATGTAGGTATGATAGGGAGCGATGGCATACCAATCGCCAGAGGGAAGCAGCAGCAGATCGGATTTATTTTTTGAGAGCTGTCGCATCTGTCCGGGGAAATCAGCATCATAACAAATAGACGTGGAAATTCTGCCATAAGGAGTTTCCAGTACCGGTATACTCCCATCGCCTGGAATGCTGGCCTCTGCCATAGGAACGGGATTGTTTTTATGGAAGATATTCAGAACGCGTCCATCCGGACCAAAAAAGACCGCCTGGTTCTCCAGGAATTTTGTTCCGAAGCTGATCTTACCGGGATGGATAGCCGCAACAGCCATGAGCAGGTAAACCTTGTTTCTTTTTGCGAATTTCATTCCTCTTTCAATGAACCGATTTTCTTCGCTTTTAAAGACAATTGCATTGGCTTCTGACCAGATTATGATTTTGGCTCCCTGATCGGCAGCAAGCTGGCTCAGGATAAACAGGCTGTCGTTTATTTGCCTTAACATGTTGTAACTGTTTTTAAAAAGTACCGTATCGGTATTTTCAATAAATGGAACCTGGCCTTTATTGATTTCCTGCAGTTTGGCTGAACTGATCGAAGTCTTGGGATCGATGGTGATCCTCTTTCCGAAATAGTCCCGATAAATAGCTTCCAGATAGGGCATCATTGGAACTGATAGTCCCGCCATCCTGACTTTTCGGTTAGTCTTGTCCGGTATAGAATACCTGATGGCTCCGGCAATCAGAATGAATGCGAAAATTCCGAAAAATATCAGCAAGCCGTTCCTGCAAACTCGATCGGCAGATTTCTGTCGAATAGCCCAGATAACTATGGATGCAAACCAATAGACCAGGAAACTGATTCCCCATAAACCTGTAACGGAACTTAGCTGCAGTAGCCATTTAAAGCCGAATTGCGAATTGGCAACCGACCACCAAACACCGCCTCCCAGGTTTGCGTTGAGAAACTCCATGGCTACTGAAGCTGCAGGAAAAAACAAGGTCACTACAAACTGTTTGCTTTTCTGAAAAATCCACCGGTCGGAGATATAAATGAGTATAAACTTCAGGCTTTCTAAAATACCCAGGACTACGAGTACTGCCGGTGGAAAGGGTGCCACATCATAAGAAGAAATGATATTGGTGACCAGGATGATTGGAAAAAACCAAAGCCACTTTCTTTTGAATTGGCTCAGCCGGAAAAAAGCCAGCCAGCAGACCGGTGCGATCCAGGCAAAAAGGCTCACATCCCATTTGGCCGACGAGAGGACCGCAGCGGCGGATCCTGCCAGCAGGATTAATAGCGAAACGAGTTTGGAATTGAATAATGACTCTTTACCAAGAAAACGAGTGACGAGCTTCGGAGCTGTCGTTGTGAAGAGTTTTGGGTTGACCGATAATTGTTCCATAGTAAAAATTTTATGAAACAAATATGGGGCATGAACAGCCCCCTGTCGACCGGCATCATGAAGTCAAACGGAATAAATGAGTTCGGGTTTCCTCCCGCTTAAAGTCGAACGCCTATGAATTCATGTGATTTTTCTTAAAATCACTGGGTGTGAGGCCGGTATGTTTTTTGAAGAGAGTGTTGAAAGAAGACTTAGAGTTGAAACCTACTTCATATAATACCTCCAGGACAGTGATTTTTTTGTCGGCAGGATTGGTAAGGAGCCTTTTAGCTTCCTCAATCCGGTATCGGTTGATGAAGTCGAAAAAATTCTGTCCAAGCGTTTCGTTGATTACCTGGGATAATATTTTAGGTCGAAGGGAAAGCTTTCCGGCCAGTTGTTCCAGCGTAAGTTCAGGTTCCAGGTAAGGCTTTTCATTGGCCATAAATTCGAGCACCTGTTGGGAATATTTTTGTTTATCCGCATCTGCCAGGGTTGAGGATAAATATTTTGGATTTGAAGTGGAGGTCGTTCCCAGGGAAGCGATTTCTTCTCCGACAGTAAGAAAGCCAGGTTTGCGCATAGCGCCCAGTAACACTTTGTTTACAAATACCATGATCGCAAAAATCAGCACGGTAAATGCGATATAGTAGTAGCGTGACCAGGATGTCAACCCCAATGTTCCATTGAACATACTCACCGTCATAAGAATCGTAAAAAAAATGATAGTCGAATAAAGCCAGGAGGTATTAACACGATTGTAATCAGAAAGTCTGGCAATCATTTCCTGCCCGTATTTCCTGATAAGCCGAAGCGAAGTCAGAATGTACAGCAGGAATTGAATAAATATGAGTGAAGAGGCAATATAAACTGAAACCGGCAGGTCTCTTTGCAAAATGCGTTCGAGAATGAACCTCTGTGTGGTTGTAGGAGTGGAAAGCCAATAGGATTCCGTACAAATAAAAAAGACGAAAAAGGGCACAAAATGCAACCATTGCTTTCCCTTCATTTGAAAATTCCTGGTCAGCAAAGAGCATGTGTACAAATAAAGAAAAGGGCCAAATACCAAGGGCAGACAGTTACCCCATCCGGCCAACCCGGGACTGGTGAAATAAACTCTCTTCATGAGCAGGAACACATCGATCAGGTTCAGGCATATGCTTAGAAAAAAACAGCCCAGTAAAATAGTGCTCATTCTTTTCTCGCCACCCTGGGTGAATAAAAAAAAACTCAGGAACAACAGCTGAAAGATTACGATGCAAAAGAAAATATCGGAGAAGTTAAAACCCATATGGAAAAGCTACTTCTAAATTATCGAAAAAAAGCTGCATATGCTTTTTGGTTTTAGGTATGAATATTATCGTGGAAATAAAAATAGGGCAGAGAAAGCATTTTTATAGCAAATACATAACTTTATGATCACCAGAAATCGTGACGGTTTACCAGGTAGAGGCACACCCAACGATGACGTTTATTTATTTCATCACAAACAATAAGCTATATGAAACTTTCAAAGTCTTTACTGGCCATCATCAGTGCCACCCTTCTCTTTTCCTGCGTCAGTACCAAGAAATTTAACAACATGCAAAAGATGGCACAGGCACGATATGATTCGCTGAACGGTGTATATTCGAAAAGTCAGGCTGACCTGAAATCCTGCAATGATGTTACCGCAGATCTCACTACTCAGAAAAATTATCTCCAAAACCAGGTTGACAATCTCACTAAACAAATCGCCTTTCTTAAGGAGAACAATACACAGGCCTTAAAACAATTGCAGGACTTATCTGTGATCAGTAGTACACAAGCTGAGAGTATTAAAAAATCAATGGATAATATTGGCGCTAAAGATGCCTATATCCAGGACCTGCAGACGAGCATCGCCCGAAAAGATTCGCTGAACATGGCACTCGTTATGAATCTGAAAGGCGCCGTTGGAAGTATGGATGATAAGGACATCAATATTAAAGTAGACAAAGGCGTAATTTATATTGACATTTCAGATAAGCTTTTATTCAAGAGCGGGAGTTATGATGTGACCGATCACGCCAAGGAAGTATTGGGCAAGGTTGCATTGGTATTGAAAAACCAACCCGATATTGAATTCATGGTGGAAGGTCATACTGACAATATACCTTTTCACCGGGGCATCCTGCTGGACAATTGGGACCTTAGCGTAAAGCGCGCCACTTCCGTTGTTCGAATACTGCAAACTAAATACGGATTGCCTCCTGCTCATATTACGGCATCCGGACGCAGTGAATACGTATCCGTTGCTCCGAATGATACGCCGGAAGGTCGCGCAGCCAACCGCCGTACGCGTATTGTTATCCTGCCTCAGTTGGATCAATTTTTCCAATTGCTGGAGAAGAAGTAATAATCTAAGTTTCAGGAACTCCTATAAAGCGCATGACCGTTGAAAAAATAATATTTTATCCATCGGTCATGCGCTTTCGTATTATCTATAATTTAGCCCAAAGCGATCATGATGAAAATTTTCCTGCTTATGCTCTTTGTTGTGCCGATGGGCAGTTTCTCACAAAATGTAACGACGCCGTTCGAAAAATCTGGTGAAAAGGAAACCGCCACTTATTTCGAGTGTATTGATTTTTATAAAAAACTCGATCAGTCTTCAGGAAAGATTTCGATCCGGCAAATGGGGATGAGTGATGCAGGATATCCTTATGACATCATTTTGTATGCTAATGATGGCTCAACTGATCCGCGCCAGTGGCATATTAAGAACAAACTGGTGATGCTCATCATTAATGGTATACATCCGGGTGAGCCGGATGGTGTAGATGCTACTATGTTGCTGGTGCGGGATCTCGCCAGGGGCAAAATAAAAATCCCTGACCAGGTCGTTTTAGCAGTGATCCCTATTTACAATATTGGCGGGTCATTGAACCGGAATTCTTTTTCGCGTGTAAACCAACAGGGACCGGTGAGTTATGGTTTTCGGGGGAATGCACAAAACCTCGATCTGAACCGGGATTTTACCAAGTGCGATTCAAGAGATGCGAGATCTTTCGCTGAAATTTTTCATTGGTTAAATCCCGACATTCAGCTCGACAATCATGTGAGTGATGGAGCCGATTATCAGCATACCATGACCCTGATCAGCACTCAATGGAACAAACTTGGTGGGGCACTTGGAAAATTTTCGCATGATGTTTTTGATCCTGCTCTTTTTCATGCTATGGAAGAACAACACTGGCCCATGTGTCCCTATGTCAATTTCGAAGAAGGCAGTGTTGAAAAAGGATGGGAAGCATTTCCCGACTACCCGCGCTATTCAAGTGGCTACGCCGCATTGTTCCATACCCTTTCCTTTATTTCGGAAACACATATGCTAAAGCTTTTTAAAGACAGGGTTTGGTCAACCTACGCATTGATGCAATCGATGATTGCAGTGGCAGGGGCGAAATCCAAAGAAATTATAGACATAAGGAAGGCAGACTTTGCCCATGATTTGAAAGAAACATCACTTCCTATAAAATGGAAAGTAGACAGCACAAATCAAGATATGATTCAATTCAAAGGTTATGAGGCATCAAACAAAATCAGTGATGTCACAGGACAATCCCGCCTCTTTTATAATCACAATAGACCATTTGACAAAAAAGTGAGTTACTATGATTTCTATGCCTCAGAAAAATACGTATCCATTCCAGAAGCCTATATTATTCCACAAGGATGGCATGAAGTCATTGATTTGCTGAAATTGAATGGAGTGACGATGAAGCGTTTTGAAATGGACAGCTCTGTTGCTGTGGAAACATATCATATTGACGACTACAAATCTTATCCAAGGGCCTATGAAAAGCACCACAAAAATTTCGATGTTAAAGTGTCGGCAGTTCAGCAGCATATTAAGTTTTTGAAAGGTGATTATATCATTTCTACTCACCAATCAGCGAGGCGTTTTCTTGTAGAAATGCTGGAACCGACTGGTGACGATTCTTATTTTTCGTGGAACTTCTTTGATACCATCCTACAGCAAAAGGAAGGATATAGCAATTATCGTTGGGAAGATGTTGCAGCGGCTTATATTAAAGATCACCCGGAAATTAAAACTGAACTTGATCAGAAAAAACAATCGGACGCAGCATTTGCAGCAAATGCAAACGCACAGCTGGAGTTTGTTTATAAAAGGTCGCCATACTATGAACCCGCGCATTTACGATATCCGGTTTATCGCTTGTTAGCAGGTCGTTAATCTCGTTTTGCCAGAGAATATGAAATAGAATTCCCCGTTAAAGTTGTTGCGGAAAGTTTATTTTTTTCAAGTTGCGATTAAACGCTTCGTTTAATCGTGGTCATAGTAATTCAAAAAACAACGATGATGCAAAAACGCTTATTTTATTTTCTTGCTATTGTTTCGATGCTCGGGCTGGCATCCTGTGGAACTACTTATGTGGTAAGGGAAAGACCAGCCGAAGTAGTGTATGTCCGACCCGCACCTCCGTCGGGAGAACATGTATGGATCAGTGGTGACTGGGTTTGGGCTGGTGGACGATATGCGTGGCATGAAGGTCATTGGGAAAGAAGAAAAGAAGGAAGGGTTTGGATAGAAGGTCATTGGCAATCTACCCGTGGTGGCTGGAAATGGGTAGCGGGGCATTGGAGGTAATGGTTCGACTTCGCTCACCATTGACTTCGCTCACCATCTGCTTCGATCAAAACCGGTTTCACTCACCATCGGTTAGGTTCGATCCGTTCGCCAGCAAACGAGTTCGACGTCACGCATTAATGGGTATTAAGCAGCGTCTTTACCGTGGCAATTCTTATACTTTTTTCCGCTACCGCAGGGGCAAGGATCGTTTCTTCCTATTTTGGGGCCAACTTTAATAGGTTCTGGCTTGGCCGCTTCTGAAGGTTCGTAATAATCACGTCCTTCATCAACGATGGCACCGTTGTTCCCGCCAGCCGAGACCAGTTCGTCCTTCCTCACTTTCATCTTGCTCATATCGGTTTTTTGTTCCCGGCCTTCGCGAATCGGTCCCTGGTTTTGTTCTGCGGGGATAGCACAATGGCAAAGGAAGCTTACGATATCCTTGTTCATTTCACTGTCCATGCGGCGGAACAATTCGAAAGCCTCCATCTTATAGATTACAAGGGGATCTTTTTGTTCGAGATAAGCCGTCTGAACACTTTGTTTCAGATCATCCATGGAGCGCAGGTGTTCTTTCCAGGCCTCATCGATGATAGAGAGTGTGATTTGTCTTTCTATCGCATTCATCAACTCTCGACCCTGGGAATCGAGTGTTTTTTGCAGGTTGGCCAGTACATTGATAGATTTTTTGCCATCCGTGAATGGAACCAGTACGTTTTCTATATTACGACCCTGTGTGAGCTGGATATTTTTGAAAACAGGCACTGCATTTTTACGCAGCTCATCCATCTTCCGTTCGTAGTTGAGCGTAGCTTCACTGTATAATTTTTCAGTGAGATTATTCGCATCCAGTTTCAGGAAGTCTTCCTCCTGTATGGAAGTATCGATGCCAAAGTTGACGATGGACGCAAGCTTGAACCCTTCAAAAT
>Ga0075026_100000281_pt1 | contig 20032 bp, 16 predicted proteins | sample Str012_2_FD_71392 | JGI IMG/M metagenome (GOLD analysis project Ga0075026, IMG submission 71392) | Freshwater sediment microbial communities in response to fracking from Pennsylvania, USA - Straight Creek_MetaG_SC_2012 | ecosystem: Environmental > Aquatic > Freshwater > Creek > Sediment... | reverse complement strand
GCCGTCTGGGCACCGAAATCGATCGAGTTCTCTCCAAAAGTGTAGGTCTCGCCCACCGTGGATTTATCCTGAAGTTTCTTGTTTTTCTCGATCAGCTTGCGCACGCGCAGCAACAATTCCTCCAGGTTGAAGGGCTTGGTGAGGTAGTCATCCGCTCCCTTCTTCAGTCCCATCACGCGGTCCGCGCTGCTGGTCTTGGCGCTCAACATGAGGATGGGCATGTCCAGGTTCTTGATGCGAATGTTCTCGCAGACGCTGATGCCATCCAGTTCCGGGAGCATGACGTCCAGGACGATGAGGTCGAAATACTCCTGATCCACTTTGCGGAGGGCCTCGGCGCCATCGGCAGCCGTGCTGATCTCATAGCCTTCCAGCTCGAGGTTCAGCTTCAACGCCTCGAGCAGGTTCTCTTCATCGTCCACGATCAGGATGGAGGGCTTGGTCATTTGAGGATCATTTAGCGGGGAATTCCAACACGAAAATACTGCCCTTTGGCTTATTATTCAGGATGAAGATACGTCCATCGTGGTCCTTGGCGATGCGCTCACAAAGCCAAAGGCCAAGGCCGGTGCCTTTCATGGTGGGTGTGTTCTCCCCGGCAACGCGGTAGAACTTTCCGAATACCAGGTTCTTTTCATCATCCGGTATGCCGCGGCCTTCATCTGCCACTTCTATCCTGGCCTGGCCAGCGGTCGAAGTCAGTGTGACATTCACCGGGCTTTCCTGGGGTGAGTATTTCAGTCCATTCTCCAGGAGGTTGCTGAGCATGAGTTGAAGAAGCAGCAGGTCGCCCCGCACCGTCACGGGCCCCCTCACATCCAGTCCGAGCGTTCTTTTCGGGAAGCGTTGGCGGAAATCGTTGGTGACGCGGGCCGAAAGCTCCGCCAGATCGACATCTTCCACATTGAGACGGTAGTCTCCGGCATCCAGTTGGGAGGTGAGGAGTATGTTGTTGCAAAGATCGTTCAGGCGGTTCGTCTCTTCGAGGGTCTTGCCGATCAGCTTTTCCTGCATGGCAGGATCGAGCTTTCGGTTGCGCATCGTCTCCAGGTTGAGGCGGGCGACGGCGATGGGTGTCTTCAGTTCGTGCGTGAGTGCGGTCATGAACCGTCGCTGGTGGTCGTTGAGTTTGATCTGCCGTCTGGCGGTGCGGTACACGAACACGGCCCCCGACAGGGTCATCAGCAGGAAGAAGACGCCTTCGCCAATGAACTGGGATTCTTTTTTCTTCTTGGCGAGGGCCAGTTCATTGAAGCGGGCGGCATAGCCGGGATCCGTTCTTTCGATCTGGTTGACCTTGTATCGATACTCATCTACGTTCTGTCTCCATAGTTCGATGAACCACCATATCAGGGCGGCAATGATGTAGGTGAGGAAGAACCAGTAAATGGCGGTGAGGACGGGGAGCCTGTTCCTGTCAAAGAAGCTGGCCATCAGGAGCGCGATTTTTCCACGCGAAGGCCAACGTTGAGTACATGCTCCAGCGGGTTCTCACGCATGAGTTGTTCCAGCTTGAAGGTATAGGTGCCCGGCTTGCGGAAACGTACAGGTCGGCTGTAAAGCAGGACACGGTGCTCAAAGATGTCGTCCATCCCGCTGGCGAGCCATTTGTTCTGGCTGGCGAGCGGCAGATCGAAAACCTTGGTCACCATGGCGCTGTCGCCGACCATCGAACTCCCGATCCGAATGAAGATGTTGTTGTAACCATAGGCCTCGGTATGGCGGATGACGAAGAAGACATTGTAATCAGAAGTCGTGTCCGCGATCTCGAAGGTCACGACAGGCTTGACCTCCATCGGCCATTTTCCTCCAGGAAGGCTGACGTTCTTCTCGAACAGGTTGGTCCGCGTACAAGAAGACAACAGGGCCGTCAGAAAGAGGGCGGTCAGTATCGGAAGGGCTTTCATGGTGTAAAATTAACGTTCGGCGGCCAAACGGGGAACGTCGGTCAGAGTACATTGAGCACCTGTTCCTTCGCTTTTTCCAGTTCATCCTTCATGACCACGACGGCTTTCTGGATGCTGGAGTCATAGGCCTTGGCGCCGGTGGTGTTGATCTCACGGCCGATCTCCTGGAGGATGAAGGATAGCTTCTTGCCCTTGGCCTGGTCCGTCTCGTCCAGCAGCGTCAGGAAATATTCGCAATGGTTTCGAAGACGCACCTGTTCCTCGGTGATGTCGATCTTCTCGATATAATATATGAGTTCCTGCTCGAGCCGGTTCTGGTCGACATTCTCCTTTCCGACATTGTCGTTCAGGATCCGCTCTATGTTCTCACGGATCTTTTTCTTGCGCAGGGGCTCCAGTTCGATGACTTCATCCTGGCGTTCCCGGATGTGCCTGATCCGGAGGCGGAGGTCCCTCTCGAGTACGGCGCCTTCGTTCAGGCGATGGCCCGTGATGGCGGCCAGTGCATTCTTCAGGATGCCCTGGAAGCCCTCCCACTCCGTATTCGACAGCACATCCGTGGAAGGTGTCACCACTTCGGGCATCTTCAGCAGGGTGCTGAGGATGTGCGCAGGGTCGAGTCCCAGTTTTTCTGACAGGTCTTTCATCGGCTGGAAGTAGGCCGTGGCCAGGTCCGTATTGATCGTCACCGGTTTGGCGGCGCCGTTCTGCTTGAGGGTGATGGTGCATTCCACACTGCCCCGCAACAGTTGTTCAGAAAGCATGTTGCGGATCTCGAACTCATAGGGTTTCAGCAGGTGGGGGATCTTCAGGGTGACCTCGAACTGTTTCCCATTCAGGGAGCGCAGCTCGATGAGAAAGGCCTTGTCGTTGACGGACTGTTCGGCCCTTCCGTAACCGGTCATGGATTGGAGCATAAGGGTAATTTGATGCAAAGTAAGGGAATTCATTCTCCCTTCAGAAGGCCGGACGCCTCTTTCGCGTCGATCTCCCGCAGTTCTCCGGGACGCATGTCACCGAGGGTCAGTGAACCGGATCGCCAACGGACCAGGCGGAGCGTCGGGAAGCCCACGGCAGCGGTCATGCGCCTGACCTGCCGATTCTTTCCTTCCACCAGAATGATGCTGATCCATGAATCGGGAACACTCTTGCGTACACGAATCGGAGGCATCCGTTCAGGAAGGGCCGGTGCATCTTCCAACAACCGGCAGATGCAGGGGCGGGTGTGATATGCCTCCCCTTTGATGCGAATGGTAATGCCACGCTCAAGCTCCTGCCTTGCAGATTCGGTGAATACACCTTCCACCTGGACCAGGTATTCCTTTTCATGCCGGAATCCCGGATCGGACAGCCGATGCTGGAAGGCGGCGTCATTGGTGAGCAACAGCAATCCTTCGCTATCCTCATCGAGGCGGCCCACGGGATATACGTCAGGGGGAAGATCGAAGATGTCCTTGAGGGAGCGTTTGCCTGAAGGCGCGGTGAATTGGGAGAGTACACCGTAGGGTTTGAACACCGCGTAGTACCTTTTCATGCAAAAAATAAAGCTCAGTTTTCACTGAGCTTTGCTATATGGATGGGTTAGTAAGTACCGGGAAAAGAATTTCCCTGCACAATATTAAAAATATTTTTCCCGAAGTTGGAAATTTTTTTAGTGAAAATTATTCACATTTTTTTTCGGGTTGTGGATTACCGACTCGGATCCTCATGCTTTCAGAGAGAAGAAAAGACCTCTTAGAGCAGTCCACGCTGCTCATGATGCAAGTGTATGTACTGACCTGCATGTCTGTGAGTGCCCGTCGTTGCTGCATTTCATGTGATCGCGTTCATGCAGTGCGTGGATGAGTGGCATGAGATCGATGGTCCGTTGCAGGAACCCATTACGTCTTCACGAACACGTTTTGAAGGTCGGGGACATGATCCAGGTCAGTGGAAAAAACTTTCCATGACGAGCGGTCAAAGGGCGTTCTCCGGGCGGGAACGGGCTCCTGCGTACCTTTGTCCCTTCAAACCCGAAGCATGAATTTCCCTGTTCCCGTCCCCGTCACCGAGATCGCAGCACTCATAGGCGCCCGCCTGGTGGGCAATACCGATGCCCTTGCCAAAGGCATCAACGAGATCCATCGCGTGGAAGCGGGTGACCTCGCATTCGTCGACCATCCCAAGTATTACGCCAAGTGCCTGAACTCGGCAGCCACGCATATCATCATCAACCAGGAGACGACCGTTCCCGAGGGCAAATCGCTGCTGATCGTGGACCAGCCCTTCGAGGCCTATCTGCACATCGTCCGGAAGTACAGGCCTTTTGAACCGGCCACGGGCCTGATCAGTGACAGCGCCACGGTCGGTGTGGGAACATACATCGCTCCCAATGCTTATGTCGGCCATCATGTCACCATTGGACGCGACTGTTTCATACATCCCAATGTCACCATCCAGGACCATTGTGTGATCGGGGATGGCGTGGTGATCCAGCCTGGCTCGGTCATCGGCTCCGATGCCTTCTACTACAACACGAAGAAGGACCGGGAGGTCTGGTATCGCCGTATGGAGAGTTGCGGCAGGGTCGTCATACACGACCAGGTCGAGATCGGTGCGGGTTGCACGATCGACCGGGGGGTGACGCACGACACGATCATCGGTCAGGGAACCAAACTGGACAATTTGGTCCATATCGGCCATGATACCGTGATCGGACGCAATTGCCTCATTGCAGCGCAAGTAGGCATCGCCGGTGCTGTGGAACTGGAGGATGGTGTGATCCTCTGGGGGCAGGTGGGTGTGAGCAAAACACTCAAGATCGGGAAGAATGCGGTGGTGATGGCACAGAGTGGTGTTCCCGGCGACCTCGAAGGCGGCAAGAGTTATTGGGGATCGCCCACCGTCGGATCTCTGGAGAAACGCCGCGAACTGATCTGGATCCGCCGCATCCCGGAGATCTGGGAGAAGATCAAGAACCTCTGAGGATCATTCCGTCGTGGGCGGATCATAGTTGTACGGCAGGAAGTCGGCCAATTTCTCCCAACTCCAATAGCCCAGGCTAAGCACGTCTTGCTGGTCATGGTAATAGCCGTTCTCTTCCAGCACGATGCCGTCCAGCAAACTCAGCAGCGAGATCTGTACCGATGTTCTGGCATCCATCTTCTTCGACTCCAGGTAGGCTGGATCGGGAAGTTCCTTCGCATAGACCACCCTCAGCTTGCCGGTGTACCGGATTTCAACCTCTCCGCTGTCCGCACTGAAATGGGCGCTGTCGTATGGATTGTTGATCGTTGTGGTCCGTTCTCCATTCACCAGGGATAGTTTGTAGCCGTTCTCTGCGAGCGTGGAATCATAATAGCATCGCATAAAGTGCAGCAGGGAGCCGTAGTAGGCTTTCAGCCGGGCTTCCTTCCATCGCAGGGAATCGGCCGTCCCGCCCTTCATCTCCTCGAAGAAGGGGAAGCCCGTATACTGGGTGTTGCCCGTCGCATATTCATGCGTGAAGGAGTCCAGCTGGTAGCGGATGCGATACCCCAGCCCGGGATTGCTGATCATGATATCTTCTTTCGCAGTGACCTTGAGCCGGTTCTTCTTTTTGTTGAAATAGAACTTCAGGGCCGTGGGGTTCTCGATCGTACAGGCGGTCGCGTTGGCGGTACTGCCCAGGAATTGCTCGCGGAAGAAAGCGCCATATTTGTCCCATCCGTTCTTCACCTCATTGCTGACCACCACGGACACGGCCTCCATGTCCTGCTGCTTTTTCGACAGGGCGAAGTTGCGTGGCGGGTTGTCGCCGTTGCTGCTGATGCGTACGGATTCGGTCGCATATCCATTGAAAGAGACGGCGAGGTCGTACCCCCCGTTCTCGATGTAGAGGTTGAATTCACCCTGTGCGTTGGTCATGGTGCCATAGGTCGTCTGCATGCAAACCACGGAGGCGCCGGCCAGGGGCTGGCCCGTCTCCTTGTCGGTGACGGTGCCATGCACGGTCCAGCTCTGTGCGCTGACGAGAAATGGAGTGAACAGGATGAAACAGAACAGGATGGATGTCCTCATGGGAGCGATGGTTCGGTTCATAACACCCCTTCCCCGGCAAATATTGTGCGCTATTTCACCGCTTTAACGGAATATTCACGGCAGTGCACGCGGACGCTCTCTGCGATGGACATAAAAGTGAATCCCGGCAGGGCGTTGAGGATCCTTGAGTTGTCGAAGAAAACGGAGCGACGGGCGGTCTCGGCGGTCTCCCGGGTCAGCAGCGGGTCTTTGCCCGTGGAAAGGCTCTTGATCTTCTCCAGCCGCCAGACGATGCCGGCGAGCAACCGGTTGACCTTGCGATGCGGTGGCTTTTTGCCGAAGGCTTCGGCCATCCGGGTGAAGAGTTCACGATAGGGCATGTTCTCCGCAGAGACGATGAACCGTTCCCCACTGATGTCGCTCTTCATCAGCTTGTACATGACGGCGGCCACATCGCCGGCATCCACGAATCCACTGATGCCTTCTGTATACCAGGGGAATTCATCCCAGGCACTCTTAAAGGTGGCGGCGGAACTCGTATCCCAATCTCCATAACCCAGGATGATCGTCGGGTTGACGATGACGGTGTCGAGTCCTTCGGCCTGGCCGCGCCACACTTCCATTTCGGAGAGGAACTTACTTTCGCCGTAGTTGGAGAGGTTGGCTTCAGGAGTCCATTTGGCAGACTCGGTGACGACCTGCTTGTCTCGCTTGCGGCCGAGCGCGGATACGGAACTCACATGGCAGAGCTTGCGCACGCCGCTGGCGATGGCGGCATTGACCACATTGGCAGTGCCCTCGACATTGATCTTGAACATCCGTTCCCGTCGCGCAGGATTGAAGCTGACCGTGCCGGCACAATGATACAGTTCTTCCACACCGACCATTTCATCGGCCAGCAGGGTCGGGTCCAGCACATCGCCCTTCACCCATTGGATGCGGGCATTCTCTTCAGGTGTGAGGAGCAGGGGCATCTTCTCCCGGTACAATGCCTTGATGGGTTGGCTGTGGCGCAACAGTTCACGCAGCACATAACTGCCCAGCAGTCCGGTGCCGCCCGTGACCAGGACGGTGCCGTGGCGCTCCATGGATTCACCTTCTGGTGTCATGTAGCGGAAGTGAACTGGGACAGGAAGCGTTGGTCGTTCTCGCTGAACAACCGGATGTCATTGATCCCGTATTTCAGCAGGGCGGGCCTTTCAATGCCCATGCCGAAAGCGAAGCCGGTGTACCGGCTGCTGTCGATTCCGCAATGGTCAAGCACTTTGGGGTGTACCATGCCGCATCCCAGGATCTCCAGCCAGCCGGTGCGTTTGCAAACGGAGCATCCGGCGCCATGGCAGAGCAGGCAGCTGATGTCCATCTCTGCGCTGGGTTCCGTGAAGGGGAAGTAACTGGGACGGAAGCGGATCTTGACATCCGTGCCGAACATCTCCTGCACGAAGAAGTACAGGGTCTGCTTGAGATCTGCAAAGGAGACCTGCTCGTCGATATAAAGGCCTTCGACCTGGTGGAAGAAGCAATGTGATCGGGCGCTGACGGTTTCGTTGCGGTACACGCGGCCCGGACAGATGATGCGGATCGGCAATTTGCCTTTCTCCATCTCACGGATCTGGACATTGCTGGTATGTGTGCGCAGAAGCCAATCGGGGTTGGTGGACAGGTAGAAAGTGTCCTGCATGTCGCGTGCAGGATGATTCTCATCCAGGTTGAGCGCGGTGAAGTTATGCCAGTCGTCCTCGATCTCGGGTCCTTCCGCGACGGCGAAGCCGAGGCGCTGGAAGATGGACACGATCCGGTTGCGCATGAGCGTGACGGGGTGGCGGCTCCCCGAAGAGATGGGGTCGCCGGGAAGGGTCAGGTCCGGTCCGGAAGATCTCTTTTCGGCGGAGCCGTTCAGGCCATCCTTCAACGTCGCGAACCGCTCTTCGGTGAACTGCTTGAAAGCGTTCAGCACCTGGCCAAAGGAAGCACGGCTCTCGGCTGGCACGTTCTTCATCTCACCCATCAGGTTCTTCACCAGGCCTTTCGCCCCCAGGAAACGGATGCGGAAAGCCTCAGCAGCCTCGGCCGACTCGGCCTTGAATGCAGTGATCTCTTCCTTGTACCGCTCTATCTGTTGCAGGATCTCGTCCATGCCGCGAAGATAAGAAGAATGGGGCATCCCCGTTGTCCACAAAAGCCCTTCCAGTGTGGGTTATTTGACCCCTTGCGTATGAGGGGATTGGAGTAGGTTTGCCCAAATTCCACCCATGGCAGACCTCTCGAACCTGGCCGATTTCCTTGAACCGTTGAACCTGGACGAACTCTCACACGACGAGGGATACCGTGAGGGGCAGATCGGCCGGAACATCCTGGTTTGGCAGCAGGAGTTCCCTGACCTCAGCGAGGTGGACGTGGTGCTGGTGGGATGTGGCGAAGAGCGGGGCGGTGGCATGGGGCGCGCGGACCTCACAGGACCCAATGCGATCCGGCATCAGTTCTTCTCGCTGTATGATTGGCATAAGGGCGTTTCGCTGGCCGATGTCGGCAATGTGCGCACCGGCGCCACCCTGGCGGACACCTATGCCGCACTCAAGACCGTTGTTTCAGAGCTGGTGGAAGCAGGCAAGACGGTCATCATCCTGGGTGGGTCGCATGACCTGACACTGGCCCAGTACGAAGCCTATCGGCACCTCAATCGCACCATTGAGGTCACAGGTGTCGACAGCCTCATCAACCTGAGCATGGACAGTCCCCGTAAGAGCGAAAGCTTCCTGATGGAGATGCTCACGGGCGAGCCCAATTTCATCCGCCACTACAACCATATCGCCTTCCAGAGTTATTACGTGCACCCGCACATGCTGGAGACGATGGACAAACTCCGGTTTGATTGTTTCCGACTGGGGGTGGTCAAGGAACGCATCGAAGAGATGGAGCCGGTGATCCGCAACTCACAGATGGTGTCCTTCGACATCTCCGCCCTGTCAAATGCCGCCGCGCCCTCCAATTATGTTTCGCCGAATGGCCTGAGTGGAGAGGATGCCTGCACGCTGATGCGATATGCCGGCATGAGTCCCGTGCTGAGTACGCTCGGGATCTACGGCTATGAGGTGGGGAACGATGTTCAGCAACTCACCGCCAAGCAGGCAGCGCAAATGGTCTGGTACTTCACAGAGGGAAGGGGACGTGGAGTGAACGAGGCCAAGCTGGCCGATCGGGAGAGTTTCCTGGAATTCCATACCGTCTTTGCCGAAGTGGACACCGTTTTCATCCAGAGCAAGCGTACGGGTCGCTGGTGGATGCAGCTCCCCAACAAGAAGTACATCGCCTGTTCTTACCAGGATTACCTGCTGGCCAGCAGCAACGAGATCCCCGAACGCTGGCTGCGTGCCCAGGAACGCAGCTGATCTCAGACCAGTTCCTTCGCCTTCGCGATCTGCTCCGCACTGCCCATGAGGATGAGCAACTCACCACCGTAGACTTTATGGTTGGGCGTGGGATTCAGGAGGTATTCCTTGTTGTGTTTCACACCAAGTACCGTGCAGCCCGTCTTGCGCCAGAGGTCCAGCTCCGACAATTCAAAAGCCTTGTGTGCGGTGAGTTCCACGATGCCGAAATGGGCATTGCTGCGCGTGCTCATGAGGGACAACAGTTCGACGACGTCGGGGCTCATGACCAGGGTGGCCATGTGCGCGCCGCCGATCTTGTCGGGCATGATGACGTTGGTGGCGCCGGCAACGCGGAGTTTCGCGACCGACGAGTCTTGCGAGGCGCGGCTGATGATCTTGACGGCGGGGTTATGCTGTCGGGCCGTGAGCACCACGAACAGGTTGTCCGCATCATTCGGCAGGGTGGATATCAGTGCCTTGGCTCGATGCAGGCCGACGGAAAGCAGGGTCTCGTCACGCGTGGCATCGCCGACCTGGTAATGCTCCAGCTCGAAGGGCAGGTCCTTGGGCAACTCTTTGTTCTCCAGCACCACGAAGGGAATGCCATTGTCGTGGAGCACCTGTGCGGCCTCCCGGCCATTGCGCCCGAAGCCACAGACGATGACGTGGCCGCTGAGCTTGTCGATCTTGTTCTGCATCTTGATCAATTTGTACTGCCTCATGAACTCCCCGTCCACGAAGTAGCGGGTCAGCAAGGTCAGGAATAATGTGAACAGGCCGATGTTGAAAAGGATCAGGACGGTGGTGAAGATCATGCCCGCCCTGCTCAGCGGATGCACCTCCTCATAACCCACCGAGGCGACGGTGATCACCGTCATGTATACTGCCTCCAGGAAATTGTAGTGTTCGATGACCATGTAGCCGACCACTCCGGACAACATCAGGAGCAGCATGAGCGCCACGGGAATGAATATCCTGTAGAAGAACTGGACGCGTTGCCAACGGTACATGCCCCAAGTTAAGTCCTCCGGTCCGTTCGTCAAGGGGTTGCCGCCAAAACCATAATTTTAATCCCAAATACCGCGCATGAGAACGACCGCACTGATGTTCTTCCTCTTCCTGGTCACGCTGTCCTGCCGCGGCCAGCGCACCTTCAAAGCCAATGGCGCTGCAGCCCGAGCCGGTGCCGCACTCATCGCGGACAGCCTCTTCGACAACGCGCACCTGGGTGTGAGCGTGTATGACCCACAGCAGGGGCAATATCTTTTTACCCATCAGGCGGACAAATTTTTCACGCCGGCCAGCAACACCAAGCTGCTGTCCTGCTACTTCGCGATGAAATACCTCGGCGATTCGATCCCCGCGCTCGAATGGCGGGATGATGGCAATGCGATCCTCATCCGCCCCACGGGTGATCCCACCTTTCTGCATCCCGACTACACCATGCAACCTGTTGCCGACCTGATCAGGAGTTGGAGCAAGCCGGTCCGGATCGACACCTCTGCATGGCATGAGACGGCGATGGGTCCGGGTTGGGCTTGGGATGACTACAACGATGACTATTCCGTGGAGCGGAGCCCCCTGCCCGTGTACGGCAACTTCATCCGCTGGCACCAGGTGCGCACGAAAAAAGAGAACCCGCAATACGCTTCGGACACGGTGGATACGTTCGTCTATTCCGACCCCGATCTCGAATGGCCGGTGGAGATGGCCCCGCCAGCAGCTGATGGTGCCTTCCATGTGCGCCGAGACCTTCACTCGAATCGTTTCACGGCCTTTGAAGGAAAGGAGCGCGACGCCACACTCGATGTTCCCTTTATCACTTTTGGAGTGCGCAGTGCGATCGGCCTGCTCCGCGATACCCTGCACCGGGAGATCGGCGTATACAAGGGCGTGGCTACAGGACCATTTCAACTGCTGCGTTCCCGTCCAGTGGACTCCATGCTTAAACCCATGATGTATCGCAGCGATAACTTCTTCGCCGAACAATCCCTGCTGATGGTGGGATATAAACTCACGGGGTCGTTCAGCAACGACAGCACGATCCAGTGGCTGTTGTCGAACGACCTGAAAGACATGCCTCAAAGACCCGGATGGGTGGATGGCAGCGGCCTCAGCCGTTACAATCTTTTCTCGCCCAATGATCTTGTCTGGTTGTTGGACAGGATGAAGAAGGAACAGCCATGGTCCCGCATCACCGGGATACTCGCCACGGGCGGTACAGGCACCCTGGGACGGGAATATCAGGCCGACAGTGGGCGCATTTATGCGAAGACAGGCTCCCTGAGCGGGGTCGGTGCTCTATCCGGTTACCTGTTGACGAAGTCGGGCAAGACGCTCATATTCAGCGTAATGATGAACAACAACCGGAGACCGACCGCGCCTATCCGGCATCGCGTACATGAATTTTTGAAGGAATTGATGGACCGGTATTGACCGGGCAACGGGGGAAGCCTGCCAGGTGTCTTATATATGTACCTGCCTACCTCGAAACCATAACGGTTGAGCGGCCCTTTTTGGGCCGCTTTTTTTTATAAGTCCCTGACCGTTCGGTCACCGAACATGCGGAAGAAGTTATCCTGCTTGAAATCCAGGTAGGTGGGCTGGCCGTCGATGCCCATGTTGGCGGTGTCGCAGGCGGCCAGTTCATGGATGATGTTGCGCATCTCTTTTTCGGAAAGTGTCTTGCCGGCCTTGACGGCACGCTGCCGGGCCATGGACCGCAGCAGTTTCTCCTGGTTGGTAAAGCGGAGGTCGGGATTGAAATGCTTGAACTGTTCGAGCAGGTTCTCGATGGTGCGCACGGCGTCGGTTTCGTCAGCATCCATCGGACTTCCCTGGATCACGAAGCCATTGCCACCGAAGGGCTCCACCTGGTACCCGATCTGTGCAAGGTCGGGGAGAAGCGAGCGCAGGAGCACAGCATCTGGCGGGGGCAATTCGATCGTGCCGGGGAAGAGGCTGCGTTGCACGGCGACAGGATGCCCAGTGAGGGCCTGGCGCATGCGTTCATACAGGATGCGCTCGTGTGCCAGTTGCTGGTTCACCATCACCATGCCCCGGGTATGCGGTGCGAGTATGTAGGTCTGGTGCAATTGCACCACCCAGGAGTGTTCGTCGATCTCGAGTGGGGACTGCTCTGCAGCAGGGGTGATCCTTTCCCATTTGTCGGACACGGGGATCTGTTGTTTGTCCGTGGGTTGAAAAGTTGAAGGATCATAGGCCGGCAGTGGTGAGGACGAGGCCGGTCCCGTGGTCTTGTCCCGATCTATGATATGCGCCTGGTGTTTCTGCGTGAAGGTGCTGTACAGCTGGCTGCCCTTGGCCTGGTCCTGCTGGACGGAACCGAAGGGTTTGTTGACGGCGTCGAGGGATTGGATACCGGGATCAAGGTCGAAGTCGAGCGTGGGCGTGACGCTGTACTGCGCCAGTGCATGCTTGACGGCGGCCTGTACGAAGGCGTAGACTATCTTCTCGTCCTCGAACTTGATCTCCTGTTTCGTAGGGTGCACGTTGATGTCCAGTTGCGCCGGGTCGATGTCGATGCGGAGCACATAGAGTGGGAAGCTGTCCGCCGGGATCATGTCCTGGAATGCGTTCATCACCGCGTGATGCAGATACCCGCTGCGGATGTACCTGTTGTTGACGATGAAGTACTGGTCGCCGCGGGTCTTCCGTGCCGCATCGGGCTTGCCCACGAAGCCCTCGATGTCGAGGTAGTCGGTATGCTCGCGAACGCCGACCAGTTTGGCGGAGTAGCTGCTGCCGAGCAGTTGGACGATGCGTTGCTTGAGTGTGCCCTTGTCCAGGTGGAAGACCTCCTGGCCATTGCTGGTGAGCGAAAAGAACACATGCGGGAATGCAAGGGCCACATGGATGAACTCATCCACGATATGGCGCATCTCGGCGGCATTGCTTTTCAGGAAATTCCTCCGGGCGGGCACGTTGAAGAAAAGGTTCTTCATGCTGATGTTGGTACCCGTGGGGCAGGCACAGGGTTCCTGCACCTTGACCTGGCTGTTTTCGATCTCTATGTAGTTGCCCAGTTCATCCTCCGCCCGGCGCGTCTTCATCTCCACCTGCGCCACGGCCGCAATGGAGGCCAGTGCCTCGCCCCGGAATCCCATGGTGCGGATCTGGAAAAGGTCGTCGATCTGGTTGATCTTGGAGGTGGCGTGACGTTCGAAGCTCATGCGCGCGTCGGTGCCGCTCATGCCCTTGCCATTGTCAATCACTTGCACCAGCGATTTGCCGGCATCATTGACGACCAGGCGCACCTCATCCGCACCGGCATCCACGGCGTTCTCCATCAGCTCTTTGACGGCGCTGGCGGGTCGCTGGATGACCTCTCCAGCGGCGATCTGGTTCGCGATGCGGTCGGGCAATAAATGGATGATGTCGCTCAAGCGCTATGGGGGTTTTGCAGCCTGCGAAAATACGCTAAATCGCGGGATTGGCGAATTAGCGTATTAACGAATTCGCGCATTATCCGGTTCGATCCCGCTTAGCCTGACCTTCTCGCTAGTATTTCAAGGGCGAGAAAGGCACCCGTCGCGACCGGCTGTTCAATTCGCCCATTCGCTAATACGCTAATTCGCTAATTTTATCCATGCCCACCCACCAACCGTCCTCCCGCGTACTGCCGCTGGAAGCGCTGCGCGGAATTGCCGCGCTCATCGTTGTCGTGTACAACTCGATCCTTGCTTTCGCTCCAGCTTTTATGGACGGCGGGATCAAAGGCATGCCCTGGTACGTGTTCGTAGATGGGTCATCCATGGTCATTTTCTTTTTCGTACTCTCTGGTGTGGTGCTTTGCTGGTCATGGCTGGGGGATCCGGCGCCGGACAAGCTGCGGCAGGCTTTTCTGTATCGCTGGCCAAGGCTGGCGGGCCTTGTCCTGCTGACCACGGTGGCAGCCTGGGTGCTGCTGAAGATCGGTGCGGAACATCATGCCGAAGCAGCCGCGCTCAACGGAAGCGAATGGCTGCGCACGCGCGGACTCATGCAGGAAGGCGAACAGCCGAGAGGCGGTCTCGTCTCGGCCATTGCGGAGGGCCTGGGTACTTTTTTCACCGGCAAGCACCTTTGGAACCTCAACCTTTGGACCATGCGCCATGAATTTGTAGGCAGTCTGCTGGTTTTCGTGCTGGCCGCATTCGTGCATCATGCCCTGCAGTATCGCAACCTTTTGCTGGTCATGGGACTGATGCTGATATGTGCGTTCCTGTATGCACCCTATATGTTGCCATTTGTCGCTGGCCTGGCCGCAGCGGTGCATGTTCGTCGTGGATCCGATACCCAGCATCCCATCGTCACCATCGCGGGTGTGCTCGTCGGACTCTACCTGCTTGGATATGAGCAACCCGTGAAAGCCTATGCCTGGGTGGGCAGGTCGAACTGGCTGCTGACGCACAATGTCGATATCCTGCTTCGCAGCGCCGGCTCGGTCGCGCTGATCCTGGCCGTGTTGCGCGGAAAACTGCTGTACGGAATGCTGGACCATGGATTCTCGCGCATCCTTGGTCGACTCAGCTTTCCACTATACCTCGTTCATCCCATCCTCATCATCACGCTCTCCAGCAAGATATTCCTGTCGACCTCCGGCAATGCCACAGCGGCCATCATCGCCACGGTCATCGCTTCCATGCTGGTGGCATGGCCCCTGGCAACCATAGACGCGAAATGGATCGCAGCCGTGAAGAAGAGGATTAGCGGATTAGCGAATTAACGAATTCGCGAATTACCCGGTTCAGTCCGGCCTTGCAGGGTCGAACTCGCTGCAGTTGCGGGGTCTCGGACCTCACAGCGACCGGCTGTTCAATTCGCCCATTCGCAAATTCGTTAATTCGCTAATTTGTTGCATCAAACCCCCGCCCATGCGTTCCAAGTTCATATTGATGCTGTTATTCCTCTCTTGCTCCTTGGTGCTTTCCGCGCAATCGCCTGCCGCGAAGGCCTGGGCGGACAGCGTCATGCGCTCCCTGACCCTCGAGCAGAAGATCGCCCAGCTGATCATCGTACGGTTCTCTTCGATCGACACGAAAACCCGCATCGTCACCTTTTACGACAGTGCGGTGACCGAAGCGGTGGCGAAGTACAATATCGGCGGCATCTGCCTGTTCCAGGGCGGCCCCGTTAGACAGGTGTCCTTTGTCAATGCCATGCAGCATGCCGCCCTTACGCCGCTGATGATCTCCATCGACGCGGAGAATGGTGTGGGCATGCGCGTGGACAGTGTTGATGGGCTGCCCAGGCAGATGATGTTGGGGGCCGTGAAGGATCCGAAGCTATTGTATCGTTATGGGCAATGGGTGGCCGAGCAATGCAAACGCATGGGCATCCAGGTCAACTATGCGCCTGTGGTCGATGTCAACAACAATCCTGCGAACCCCGTCATCAATGACCGCTCCTTCGGAGAGGACAAATACAAGGTGGCCGCGTTGGGCATCCAGTATATGAAGGGCATGCAGGACGCGGGCATCATGGCCTGTGCCAAGCACTTCCCCGGACATGGTGATGTGTCGGTGGATTCTCACCTGGACATGCCCGTCATCCCCAAAAGCATGGAGCAATTGGATTCACTCGAGTTGTATCCTTTCCGCGAACTCTTCAAAGCCGGCGTCTACAGCACCATGGTGGCGCACCTTTTCGTTCCTGCGGTCGACAGCACGCCCAATCATGCCACCTCCATCTCGTCGCTGGCCATCACGGGACTGCTGCGTCAACGCCTTGGTTTCAACGGCCTGACCTTCACCGATGCCCTCGAGATGAAGGGGGTCACGAAAAATTATCCCGACGGTACGGCCGGCGTGGAATCGCTGGTGGCCGGCAACGATATGCTCTGCCTGCCCGGCGACGTGCCCATGGTGATCGGCAAGATCAAGGATGCCATCAAGGCAGGCCGATTGTCCTGGAACGATGTTGACTACCATCTTGGACGGGTGCTCGTTGCCAAATATGAGTATGGACTCTCAAACTTAAAGCCCATGGACACGGCGCACCTGGCCACCGACCTGAACCGTCGCAGTGCAGAGATCCGTCGCGCCGTCGCGGAGCAGGCACTCACGATGGTCCGCTACGAGGATAGGTCCGCTTTTCCGCTGACGCCGGGTCGCGAGAAGCGCATCGCCTGCATCGCCCTCGGCACCTCAGGTGATAATGCTTTCACCCGCCGTATGCGCAATGACTACAATGCTGATGTTTTCTTTTTCGATTATATGCAGGGTATGGAGCGCATCCCTTCCACCGTCGAGCTCGTTCGCCAGCGATACGATGCCGTTGTGATCAGCGTGCATGGGATGAATCGATTCCCCGCCAACCATTTCGGCATCAGCGAGGCCGCCCGCAGCCTCCTTGCGCAACTTCGCGGTGTGAAGCCTTCCACCCTGATGGTCTTTGGCAATCCCTATGTCATCGGCGAGTTCTGCGACTACGCCAACATCATGGCCTGTTATGACGATCACGCCGTGACCCATGACGTGGCGGCGGACATGCTCAGCGGCACCCTTCCGACGATGGGTACGCTTCCTGTGCGCGTATGCCAGAATTTGCCGGCGGGCACCGGACTCGCGCTGCAGGCTGTGCGTAGCAAGCCGCAGGTACATGCTGCAGTCGATCTCTCTGCCCTGGATTCCATCGCCAACGATGCCATCCGCCAGAAGGCCGCTCCCGGTTGTATCGTGCTCGTGGCCAAGGATGGGAAGATCGTCTATCAAAAAGCCTTCGGATACTATACATACGACAGCACCGAACGCACGGCCGTAGGGTCCCTCTATGACATGGCGTCTGTAACGAAGATCTGCGCCACGACACTGGGTGTGATGAAACTCTATGACCAGGGAAAACTCTCCCTCCAGGGAAAGCTGAAGGACTACCTGCCCTGGGTGAAGGGTTCCGACAAGCAGGACCTCCTCATCGCGGACATTCTCCTGCACCAGGCTCGGTTGAAAGCATGGATCCCCTTCTTCCGGGAGACGATCGATACGCTCACCGGTATCCCCCTTCCCGGATACTATGCGAAAGAAAAATCCGATGCCTATCCCATACGCGTGGCGGACAGTATGTATATGAAGAAGGAATGGCGCGATACGATGTACCAGCGCATTTTGCAGAGTCCGCTCGAGAAACCCGGCCAGTACATCTACAGCGATAATGACTACATCTTCCTCGGCAAGATCGTGGAAGCCCTCAGTGGCATGCCGCTGGAGGAATATGTGTGGCGCGAATTCTATCGCCCCATGGGATTGAATACTGCGGGCTTCCGTCCGCGGGAAAAATTCCCGACCAACCGCATCGCCCCTACGGAAGTGGAGAAGGCTTTCCGTCGGCAGGCCATTCGGGGCGATGTGCATGACCCGGGCAGTGCGATGTTCGGCGGTGTGGCCGGCCATGCCGGATTGTTCAGCGATGCGGCCGATATCGCGACCATCATGCAGATGATCATGAACAAGGGCGTGCTGAACGGCAGGCGCTACCTTTCGGACACGACGATCAACCTCTTCACGGCCTACCACAGTCCGATCAGCAGGCGTGGCTATGGTTTTGACAAGCCCGAGAAGGACAACGCGACGCGCAAAGAGCCATATCCCTGTCTGAGCGCTTCATCGGCAACATTCGGACATACAGGCTTCACCGGCACCTGCACCTGGGCCGACCCCGAGCACGGCATCGTGTTCGTGTTCCTGTCCAACCGCGTGAATCCGGATGTGAGTCCCAAGCTGGGCAACCTGAACGTTCGCCCGAAATTGCAGGAAGCGATCTATAAGGCTTATGGGATCGATGTGAAGCTGAAGGCGGGTTCGCGCTGATCCTTTCTTCGGTCATTTTTTCGTTCCGCTCATCGTCATCGTGCTCCTTGCGTCCAGCAGGGCTTTCTGGATGATCTCTGTGCGTGTCCAGGGGATGAAATGATTCGCCCCGGGCAGCATCTGCACCTGCACGCTGCGCGCATTGACCAGTTTCTCTTTCGCGTAGGCCACATTGCCCGGCGGCACCATCGGATCCACATCGCCATGGATGATGCGCACATCGCAGGTCACTTTGGGGAAGGCCTCTGCCAGCGTGTATACATCTTTCTTGAAGTACAGCAACTCCACATTACTCGGGCGCACCGCTCCGGGCAGGAGGTATTTGAGGGGGAAGGTATTGAACCAGTAACGCCAGTTTTCTTTCTCTTCAAAGGCCGGCGACACCGAGCCCGCCAGCAACACGATGCAGGCGATGTCCTGTGGATCATCTGCCGCCAGTTGCACGACCATGGGTCCGCCAAGGGAGTGCCCGGCCAACATCAGCGGTCCTTCGTGTGCAAGGCTTCGGAGTACGGGCACGATCAATTTTGACTGGTCCTGCAAGTGCATGGCCCCTGCATCCGCGCTTCCGCCATACCCTGGCCGGTCGATGCTGACCATCCGGTACATCGCCCGCAGTGCGGAGTCCTTCATGAAGGGGTCGAACGCATCCCAGGATCCTGGCGATCCGTGTATGAAGACGAGGGTGGGGAGGGAGTCTGCACCGGTGATCGCATAGTGGATGGGTTTGCCTTCGATGGTGTCGGTGACGAAATGGAGGTCGATGCCTTTGGCGCGATACTCCTGGATCGCCTTGGCGTCATCGGTCGAGAAGTTGAGGATATGCGGAGCGGCGATGGCCCAGAGGACCAGGAAGATGACGAGTCCTATCAAAACTCGTTTGAGCAGGCGTTTGAGGAAGCGCATGGGTGAAATTAGCGAATTCCGAATTCCGAATTCGCGATGCCCATTCGCCAATGAATAGGGTGTCCCTGAACTGCACAACCGCCGACCCCAACCCTGCCTGCCGGCAGGCAGGCGCGTCTGCATACTGCCAACGGCCAACTGCGCACTGGCCTCGCTCACTATCGCTTTTTTTACATACATTTTCTTATTGTTGACAATCTTAAGACGGATACCATGAAATCAATGGGGATCATTATGGTGCCGGTTACCGACCGACAGAAGGCCAAGGAGTTCTATCTCAAACTCGGATTCCAGGTCGTCATGGAGGCGCCCGGGGCCCATGGAGATACCTGGATACAGATGGGGCTGCCCGGCAGCGACACAACCATTTCCCTGGCCGGGTTCCAAGGCATCATCTGCGAGACGGACGATATTGAAACAGAGACTGATGCACTGAAGGGGAAAGGCATCGAGGTCGGGAAGATCGATGCCACACCCTGGGGCAAATTCGCCTGGTTCAAAGACCTGGACGGGAACAGCCTATGTATTCATCAGAAATGATCATCCGATTGGCTTTTCGATCGACTTCATACAGATGATGAATAAGTCAGTCAATGATGGCGCCAAACGCACCCTGGCCATGTACAATATGGTCCCGAACCTGCTTTGGTCCGTATTGAACCTTACACCCATTTCGGTCTATTGCTACACGAGGCTCGAACAAAGATTGTTCTGGGCATTCCTCGCAGCCAGTATGGTGCCGATGTTCTTGAAAAATTCCGTTCTGGATAAACTGCAAGTAGGGAAAACAACGGGAGCTTACAAACGGCTCGGCGTGCATTGGGTGAACAAGGTTGCCCAGAGTGGGGACATCATCAATGGGCTGGTCAGGCGTAAGTATCCTGAACACAAGGTAGTGAACGCGAGTCGTTCCTCTATCGCTGGGCTGATCGGCCAAACCTATGTCTTTGAGAAGTTCCACCTGATCCTTTTCCTGTTCTTCCTCTTCACGACCCTGTATGCATTTGTCAAGGAACATTGGGGATGGGCCCTTGTTATCACG
>Ga0075026_100000279_pt1 | contig 20061 bp, 19 predicted proteins | sample Str012_2_FD_71392 | JGI IMG/M metagenome (GOLD analysis project Ga0075026, IMG submission 71392) | Freshwater sediment microbial communities in response to fracking from Pennsylvania, USA - Straight Creek_MetaG_SC_2012 | ecosystem: Environmental > Aquatic > Freshwater > Creek > Sediment... | reverse complement strand
GGGAACAGATCCGCACCACCATTGCATACAATGATGTGCCGGTAAAAATCATCGGCGCACACGCAGGTGTTTCGGTGGGTCCCGACGGCGCGACGCATCAAGCTATCGAGGATGTCGCGCTCATGCGCACCATTCCGCGCATGGTTGTACTTTCTCCTTCCGATACACTCGAAGCCGCTCGTGCGACAGCGGCAATAGCTGCAACCACGGATCCTACATACATGCGCCTTGCACGTGAGGCGACACCAGTCGTTACCACGGCAGCGTCACCATTTGTAATAGGGAAGGCAGAGACGTACCTCTTCCGCGACGAAGCGCATGAGAAAAAAGTCGGTATCATTGCTTCCGGTACCATTCTCTTTGAAGCGCTTAGTGCTGCAAAAACTTTAAATGAAAGTGGTATCGGCGCATCGGTCATGAACCTTGCTACCATAAAGCCACTCGACACTGCGGCTATTCTTGCATTCGCAAACGAACACGATGTTCTGGTGACTGTCGAGGAGCACCAGCGAGCGGGCGGTATGGGCTCTGCAGTGGTGGAGTATCTCAGTACGGTGCGACCTACGAAAGTCATCCGCCTCGGTATCGATGACGCCTTCGGTCAGTCCGGCACGATGGAAGAGCTCTGGAAATACTTTGGCCTTGACGCTGTGTCTATCGTTGTTGAAGCGCGTCGCGCACTAGGTATATAATAAATATCTATGATAAAGGTAATATCAACCAACCTCCTCCGCCTCACACTTTTCTCCTCCGCTATCGCCCTTGCCCTCGGTATCAACTACATTTCTGCAGCAACTACGTGGGTAGGTCCCACTGCACTTCCTCCAGGGAACAATACATATCCACCACTCAATATCGGCACGACAAACCAAGTAAAAGACGCAAACCTTTCTGTGGGGCACTCAGCAAATACCACCTCAAACACCGGCTTCACGGTGTATGGAAGTCAGAGCACGAACGGCACCGTGTACGGAGGTGGCAACGCAGGAGGTGTTATCGGCAATGGCGTGGTGGGTTATGCAGGAGGCAATGGAGCAACAGGTGTTGTAGGTATTGGCCCCAACAACAACACTGGCTATGGTGTGTTTGCTTCAGGAGGAAACGGCAGTGCATACTATGGTGCACTTGGCCGAGCAGATGGCTACTCCTTTGTTGGAAATGGTGAGCTGTATAACAATGGCATCATCCGTTCCGTTTCGGGAGGCGTTGCTTTTCCTGATGGGACGGTGCAGACGAGTGCAGGTAGTATCCCGAGTGGTGCTGTTATGGCGTTTTACCTTTCGAGCTGTCCATCTGGATGGAGAGCAGCTGATGGTACGGTAAGTACTCCTGATCTTCGTGGACAGTTTGTCCGAGGATTGAGCAATGGTTCTGCCGTTGACGCTGGGCGCGTACTAGGTACGCAGCAAGGAGACGCAATTCGAAATATTACTGGTGAGATTGGTCCTATTGATAGCGTAAATTATAACGGCGTGTTCTCAACCAGCTATCAAATGGGATGGGGAGCTACGATGAATTCGCACGGTGACCCCGTAGTAAAATTTGATGCGTCGAAAGTAGTACCCACCGCAAACGAAGATCGACCAGTGAACGTAGCGCTCTTGTATTGTATGAAGAATTAACAGGACAAAAGACCTGAGCTTTGCATACAATGAAAACTCCTGCGCGCCATAGGCACGCAGGAGTTTTGCACACAGATATAAAAGATATAGATATATCGATATATACTTTGTATATATGATTCATGCTGCATACATGCGCCTCCTCCAGCTCGCATTCCTTTCTGCTCTGATTGCTTGCGCCCTCGGAATCAACTATATCTCCGCAGCAAATACGTGGGTTGGTCCCACTGCACTTCCTCCGGGGAACAATACATACCCGCCACTCAATATTGGCACCACAAATCAGGTGAAGGATACCAACCTTTCTGTTGGACACTCTGCAAACACGGCCACCGACTACGGTCTCGTTGCATACGGAAAAATCCGCTCGACCATCGGTGGCGTTGAGTTTCCTGATGGAACGGTGCAGACGAGTGCTGCACTGGTCGGAGGTGGAAAGCTGGTAGCGATACGTCAATATGCCGCGTCTGCTACATGGACAAAGCCAGTAGGACTTTCGTATGTCCTTGTGGAAGTATGGGGTGGTGGAGGAGGCGGGTCGGATAATAGTGGTGCGCTTGAAGGCACAGGTGGAACATCAAGTTTTGGATCATATGTGAGTGCGACAGGGGGAATAAATTCTACAAGCCCTGGGACTGGTGTGAGTGGAGATATTAATCTGGTGGGCGGTGACGGAGGAGCCTATACCGCAGCTGGAGCGAGTGGCAGTCTGTTTGGAGCAAGTTCGATGGGAGGAAGTATTGGCGGTTCTGCACCTCGGGGTGGTGGGACAAGTAAGGCAGTCGGGAAAGTGCCTGGAGGCGGAGGAGCTGGTGCTTCATGGAGTAACGCTGGAGGCGTCCCATTTTCTAATGGGGCGGGCGGAGCAGCCGGTGGTTACGCAATGAAGTTGATTGATAAAAATACCTTACAAGCGAGTGAGAGTGTGACTGTTGGAGCCGGAGGCACTGGAGGCGCAACTGCCGCCCAAGGCCGTGCGGGAGGAGCGGGCATGGTCATTGTGTACGAATACCAATAGACAAATAAACGAAAACACGATGTGGTTTACCACATCGTGTTTTCGTTTCTGTGCGCTCAATCTAAATTTGCTTTGCAACGTAGTCTTTCGGCGCGTGTGCGAGGTATTCCTCAATAAACTTTCGCGAGAGGAGGCCGGCTTGTGCACCTATGAACTGCACAACCGACATGGAGTTTATTGGTCCCCACGTGAGCGCAGTCTCGACAGGGAGGCCGAGCGCAAGCGCTGAGGTAAACGCAGACGCAAACGAGTCGCCTGCACCAGTGCGGTCCACCGGTGGCGCTGGGTCTGGGTAGATAGGCATGTACCAAGCGACGTCGTGTACATCGAGTGCGTACGCACCTTTTGGACCGTCGGTAATGACGGGAATCTTTGGACCGAGCGCCTTTATACCGCGGAGGAGTTCCTTAAAATCAGCCGATTTAGTTCCCAAAATATACTGGGCCTCTTCTTTGTTGCAGAAAAATATTTCAGTGACCTCATATATATCTTTCAGTGTTTCAACGCCGAGCTTTATCTGGAAGGTACCAGGCTGGAAGACGAGCTTTGTCTCGGGATGCGCCTTCACGTACGCAGCTACTTCATGATGAAAGGGAAGCGAGTTTTCACCAATGGATGAGAAGTAGAGGTAGCGAGGTGGCTCGACAAAGAGCGGAAGTGCATACGGATATTCCTCGTGCTTAATGAGGATCGTACGCTCGGCGCCGTAGCGAAGTACGTAGTGGTTGTTTGTCACCTTGTCTTCGTTGCGCACGATGTAGTCGGTCGAGATACCTTCGGTACGAAGTGCATCGAGACATTCTGCACCCGACTTGTCGTGTCCGATGTTTGAGTACAGCGCAGCTTTGAGGCCGAGGCGATGCGCAGATACGGCGGCGTTTGGAGAATTACCCACGGCAGGGAGTACGACGGCGTCGTGGTACGGCAGCTTTTCGCCAAAGTTCATCATGAGCTGGCATGCGCGGCCCTCTGCGTCGCACACGACGCGTGCGTCATCTTTTGAGAGATTTATAAAAGTGTCGACGACAATATCGCCCAGTGCTACGAAGTCATATTTCATACCTACAGTCTATAGCCACTGCGGCGCTCTCCATAGCGATGTAGTCCACAGTAGGTTTTTCAGTCAGCAAAGTCTTTGGATGTAATTTGTTCACACGCTACGGCATCTCCTGCGGATACCTTGCTTGTCCTCACCAGAAAATCCACCATACGGTGGAGCCGAGCTTTTCTGGCTCCGGAGTTCACAAATCACACCCCAAGACTTTTTGGGTCGGTGTTATACTTTTCGCATGGCTCATATATATGTAACGCGACGCATTCCGCAGGTCGGCATCGACATGCTCACCGCTGCCGGACACACACTTGATATAAATCCGGACGACAGAGTACTTAGAAAAGAGGAGCTTCTTACGGCACTCAAAGCAAAACCTTACGATGCGGTACTTTGTCTGCTCACCGACACCATCGACGTTGCGGTGTTTGACGCAGTGCCTACTGCAAAGATTTTTTCAAACTACGCTGTAGGCTTTAACAACATCGACTGCGTCGAAGCAGCCAAGCGCGGCATCACCGTTACCAACACCCCTGGTGCACTCACGCACACTGTTGCAGAACATACGATGGGCTTGCTGCTCTCACTTTCTTCGCGTATCACCGAAGGCGATCGCTTAATGCGCGCAGGGAAGTATGACGGCTGGGCACCGACACTGCTCCTCGGTACTGACCTCAGAGGCAAAACACTCGGACTTCTCGGAGCTGGTCGCATCGGGTATGACACAGCGCTTATTGCAAAAAATGGTTTTGGCATGAACATTGCATACTTCGATATTCAGATGAATCACGAGCTCGAAGAAGCTACGGGTGCACGCTTCATACCCACCCTAGAAGAAATCCTCCGTAGTGCTGATGTCGTTTCTATCCATGTGCCGCTGCTCAAAGAAACAACGCACCTCATAAATGCGGAACGTCTTGCGCTCATGAAGCCCAGCGCGTACCTCATCAATACTGCTCGCGGGCCAATCGTCGACGAAGCGGCGCTTGTCGCAGCACTCCAAGCAGGAACCATACGCGGAGCAGGACTTGATGTATTTGAAAATGAACCTGCGCTAGCCCCTGGGCTCGCCAATCTTCAAAATGTGGTCATTACGCCACACATTGCATCGGCCACCGACGAAGCTCGCGACGCCATGGCTCGCCTTGCAGCAGAGGCGATCATCGACTTTACGGAAGGCAAGACCCCAGCACACGTTGTGCATCTGTAAACGGCTATTCTGGTGGGGAGCTTGAAAAAAAGTATTTTTCTGGTACTCTAATCCTCTATGACGTTATCACTTCAAGCAACCCCTCGCGAACAGCGTGGCAAAAAGAACGTAGCACTTCGCCTTGGTGGCGAGATGCCTGCGGTCGTATACGGCGCAAAGCATACCGCGGAGTCTATTACTCTTAAGATCCAGGACTTCGAAAAGATATTCAAGCAGGCAGGAGAGTCGACCATTATTGCGCTTTCTGGCCTCGGCAAAGATGTCGATGTCCTTATTCACGAAGTCGATGTCGACCCTGTCACTGGTACACCTCGCCATGCTGACTTCTACGCTATCGAGTCGGGCAAGGCACTTCAGATCCGTGTACCGATCGAGTTCGTCGGTGAATCTCCAGCACTCAAGCTTGGCGCCGTTATCACGAAGGTGCTCCACGATATCGAAATCGAAGCACTTCCAAAGAATCTTCCGCAGCACATCACTGTCGATGTCTCTGGTCTTGCAAACTTCCACGATTCTATCCACGTGCGCGATCTCGTACTCCCCGAGGGCGTCACTGTCCTTGAAGGTGAAGACGAAATCGTTGCCATTGCAACTGAGGTGAAGGAAGAAGTAGACGAAGCTCCAGCAGTTATCGATATGGCAGCTATCGAAGTCGAAAAGAAAGGAAAGACCGAAGAAGAGGGAGCAGAAGCAGACGCGAAATAATATCTCCACAGACAAATACACAAAAGGCCGGTGGCGTACGCCACCGGCCTTTTGTGTATAGCTGCCTTAATCTATACGACAAGGCGCTATACTATATACATGATTCATGTTGCATACACTCGTCTTCTCCAACTCATTTTCCTTTCGAGCATTATTGCGCTCGCACTTGGCCTCAACTACATCTCGGCGAGTACTTGGACAGGTCCTTCGGCTCTTCCGCCGGGTAACAATATTGCTGCGTCACTCAATATCGGTACGACAAACCAGGTAAAAGATGCAAACCTTTCAGTGGGGCATTCTGCTAACACTGCTACTGATTACGGTCTTGTCTCATATGGGAAAATACGATCGACCGTGGGAGGTATTGAATTTCCAGACGGAAGTGTGCAGACGAGTGCCGACATTCCCTCCGGTATGTATGCACCATTTAAAGGTCCAACATGTCCGTCTGGATGGCTTCCTGCAGATGGTACGAATGGCACAGCGGATTTGAGGGGTCAGTTTGTGCGCGGCTGGAGTAATGGTTCCACTACCGATAGCGGACGTGTCCTTGGCTCAGCACAAGGGGATGCCATTCGAAATATCACGGGTGCTCTAGCAAGTAGCTACAATCCTTGGAATAATGTCGTTCCTTCTGGAGCGTTCACCACGAATTCCGCAACGCCAAATATTGTCTCAACTACAAATGGTACTGGATATTTCTTCAATGAGGTGTTCAACGCTTCGCTCGTGGTACCAACTGCAAATGAAGATCGTCCAGTAAACGTCGCACTGCTGTATTGCTACAAAATATAACGTTCGGCTTGTACCAACATACTTAATACCAAAACTATTTATTGGTATACTATCCCTATGCATTCCGATAGACGCCTTTTTCCTGTCAGGGTAGCGACATTCTTTTTTGTCGTTTTAATGTTGTTTTCTATTGGCGTTTTTTCAGCATACGGGGAGGAAACAAAGGAAGAGCGGCGTGCTCGCCTTGAGGCAGAGCTCCGCGACATTGAAGGACAAATCACGCAGCAGCAGCAGCTTGTCGAAGCAAAACAAGGAGAGCGTCAGACCCTCGAGCGAGACGTGTCCATTCTTGATGCAAAAATAAAGAAAGCGCAGCTCGGCCTCAAAGCCCGAACAATTGAGATCCAGAAGCTCGGCACACAGATAGGCGACAAGCAGATCGTCATCAATGAGCTCGGCAACCGTCTCGACCGTCAGCGGCAGTCGGTCGGACAGCTCATCCGCAAAACGCATGAGCTCGATGACTTCAACTTTGTCGAAGTGATGCTCGGCAACCAAAACTTGTCTTCATTTTTTGAAGACGTAGATCGCTTTCAGGTTATCAAAGAGTCACTCCGACAGTCGTACAACGACCTCGCTGATATCAAAGACATGACGGCCGAACAGAAGTCGGCACTCGAAGACCGCCAGTCCTCCGCGGTGGAGCTCAAAAAGCTTCAGGAGCTCCAAAAGCAGGATGTCGAACTTCACCAAAACGAAAAATCTAAAATCCTTAAAGTTACGAAAGGACAGGAAGTGACGTACCAAAAACTTTTGAAAGATAAACAGAAGACTGCAGCCCAGATCCGCGCGATGCTCTTTGAACTCCGCGACTCCACTGCGATTCCATTCCCAGAAGCGGTACGACTTGCAAAGGTTGCGAGTGGCAAGACTGGTGTCCGTGCAGCCGTTATTCTCGGTATCCTGACCCAAGAAACACGCCTCGGAGCGAACCTCGGCGTGCCGGGCATCTGGACAAAAGACATGCACCCAACGCGCGACCAGCCTATCTTTAAGGTCATCATGGCGCAGCTCGGACTCAACCCCGACAGCATGCCTGTCTCACGAGCACCAAGCTACGGCTACGGTGGTGCGATGGGTCCAGGACAATTTATTCCATCAACGTGGGCTATTTACGGCGGGTATAAAAAAGACGGCGCTGGCGGCTGGTTCTACAATGCTGACAAGGACCTCATTCGCTCGATGAATGGAAAGAGTACACCATCGAACCCTTATGAGAATCTCGATGCATTCATTGCGACAGGCCTCCTCATGCGCGACAACGGCGCAAATGCGCAGACGTATAGCGCCGAGCGTCTCGCAGCACTCCGCTACTTTGCAGGGTGGGGCAATGCGTCAAACCCTGCATACGCATTCTATGGCGACGGTGTGATGGGCCATGCGGCAAGCATCGAAGAAGAAATGAAGATTCTCGATGGGGGATAAAAGGGCATAAAAACAGCCTCAGTCGCGGTGACTGAGGCTGCTCGCTCTGGGCTGGGGTTTGCACGATACGCAAAACTTTGTTCGCGCAAAGGCAGCTTCAAGCTCCTCGAGCGTAACATGCCGAATGCAGTAGAGATAGGCATGTCCAGAAAAGCGTTCCGTCGTTGTATCGTAGACGACTTCGTCCGAAAGCTTCAGCGAGATGTCATCGGGGAGCAGAGTGATCAAGCCAGAGGAGGGAGCAATAGGCGAGAGCCCTATGACCCGACAGCTCGTGTAGAGATTCGTCCCGTCTCGGAGTGGGTACACAACCAAGTCGATGGGTATGTTCATCAGGATATTCTCCTTGTCTTCTAGGATGCTAGCATGGGGAAGCAATTTGCCAAAACGCCACATATTTTGTATAGTAGCCCTGCTATGAAAGCAGAAATACATCCAAAGAACTTCCGCCCCGTTATCTTCCACGACAATTCGTCAGGAGCTCGCTTTTTGATTGGTTCTACCATCTTGTGCGAGAAGAACGACAAGTGGGAAGACGGAAAGGAATATCCTGTCACGTACGTTGAAGTTTCAAGCGTCTCACATCCGTTCTACACGGGTACCGAGAAGGTGATGGACTCAGCAGGCCGTGTGGAGAAATTCAAGAACCGCGCTACAAAGGCTGGTGGCGCATTACGCGCAAAGAAGGCGTAGCGACAGCTTCGACAAAACCCCGCATCACGTGGGGTTTTGTTGTACACGGTAGTGAGGCGTGTGCTGTGTGGCAATTTCTGAACTCCGGAGACTGAAAAGCTTGGTTCTGCCGTAGGAAGATTTTCAGGCGAGGACAAGCGAGCGCTCCGCAGGAAGAGCGCGAAGCGTGTGAAGAAATTGTCATACAGTGCTAAGCTGAACGAAAGACTATGGACGAATCACTAATACAAGAAGCGCGTGAAAATCAGAAGACACAGTTTTTGATGTCGCAGTTCGACGTGCTCGTGCGCCGCGAGACAGAGCTCGAAACACTCGCCGGCGACCCTGAGATGGCCGAGCTTGCCGCAGAAGAGCGCGCTTCGCTTGCCGAGCAGAAGGCGACGCTCGCAGCGGAAATCATTCGCATCGTCGAAGCCTCACGAAAAGAGGAGGAGGAGCCGTACGGTGTAGTTCTCGAAGTGCGGGCGGGCGCAGGCGGGGAAGAGGCAGCGCTCTTTGCAGAGGAGCTCGCTTCGATGTACGAAAAGTACGCAGCAAAGTGCGGCTGGTCAAAGTCACTTTCGTCTGAGTCGCGTTCGACACAGGGCGGCTTCAAAGAAGCAACATTTGAAATCATTGGTCCCGATGTCTACCGCGCACTCCGCTATGAAACAGGTGTACATCGCGTGCAGCGTATTCCTGTGACAGAAAAAGCAGGACGTATTCATACGTCGACCGCATCTGTTGCCATTCTTCCTATGCGCCGAAAGCCACGCATCGAGATAAACCCTTCAGACATCGAGATGGAGTTTTCGCGTGCTGGTGGTGCGGGCGGTCAAAACGTCAACAAGGTAGAGTCGGCAGTGCGCCTCATCCACAAGCCCACCGGCGTCGACGTCCGCTCGCAGTCGGAGCGCAGTCAGCTCAAAAACCGTGAAAAGGCGATGTCGATCCTCATTGCGAAGCTCGAAGTGCTCCACGAGGAAGAAGAGTCAAAGAAACACGCAGCTACCCGCAAGGAGCAGATAGGCACCGGTGACCGTTCTGAGAAGATCCGCACCTATAATTTCCCTCAAAGTCGCATTACCGACCACCGCATCAAGGAGTCTTGGCACAACCTCGAAAAGGCCATGGAAGGCGAGATAGATGACATGATAGAGGCTCTACAAAAGGCCTCGGATGCTGTTGCGGAATGATGACCCCTGTGGTACTGTACTTCGTAACGCGTACGGCGCGTTTTTTGTTCGCTTTTCGGCAGCTGTAGGGGCGCTGTACGAGAGTGAGAAAACGAGCCCGAATAGGCGAAAATTAATATCACATGAATACAACAAATACTCTTATAGATCAGCTGTTTAAGGCCGGAGCACACTTCGGTTTTTCGAAGTCTCGCCGTCATCCTTCGGTCAGCGCATACCTTTTCGGCACAAAGGCTGGTACTGATATCTTTGACCTCGAGCGCACCTCGAAGCTCATCGACGATGCAGCAGCGTTCCTCAAGACCGCAGGAGAGGAGGGCAAGACCGTACTCTTTGTCTCTACAAAGATCGAAGTCTCAGACCTCGTCCGCGCATCTGCTGACCGCGCAAACATGCCGTTTGTCACCAACCGTTGGATCGGTGGTATCCTCACGAACTTTTCTGAGATAAAGAAGCGTCTTGCACGTCTCGCGATGCTCAAGGACCAAGGTTCTACCGGCGAGCTCGAGCGCAAGTACACAAAGAAAGAGCGCCTCATGCTCGGTCGCGAAGTCGAGAAGCTCGAATTCAACTTCGGTGGTATTGCTCGCATTGAACGCAATCCAGACATCATTGTTGTTGTTGACCCACGACACGACATTGTTGCAGTTACTGAAGCAAAGTACGCAAAGATTCCTGTCGTTGCCATCATGTGCTCAGACTGCGATGTTGCTATGGTTACGAAGCCAGTACTCGCCAACGACTCACACCGTGAGAGCGTTCGCACCATCCTCACCATCCTTACTGATGCGTTCATGGAAGGCCGCACGCACTTCGTTCCAAAGACACCAGCAACGAAGGCGCCTGAGCGCCACAGCACAGCAGCGTAGGTGTTACTTTAGTCGATATCCGTTTAGTTCATTTTTGTTATGGAGATTACTTCAGACGTATTGAAACAGTTGCGCGATGCTACCGGTATTTCGGTGATGCAGTGCAAGAAAGCCCTTGAAGAAGCAGGTGGCGACGTGGAAAAGGCAATGGTCATTCTTCGCAAGAAGGGTAGTGAGGCTGCAGCAAAAAAGTCTGACCGCACCCTCGGCGCTGGTGCTATCGGCTCATACGTACACTCGACACACGAAGTAGCTGCGATGGTAGTGGTGTCATGCGAGACCGACTTCGTTTCAAAGAACCAAGACTTCATTGCGTTTGCACGTGACCTTGCTATGCATGTCGCTGCTGCAAATCCAAAGGCACTCTCTCGAGAAGAAGTGTCTGCAAGCGAGCTCGAAAAAGCACGAGAAGTATTCCGTGCGGAGGTGCAGGACAAGCCAGCAGACATGCAAGAAAAGATCATCGATGGAAAGCTTAACTCCTACTATAAAGAACAGATTTTCCTCGAGCAAAGCTTCATCAAGAATCCTGAACGTACTATCAATGACCTCCTGAATGACGCGGTGCAGAAGTTTGGAGAGAAGGTGGTCATCAGCTCATTCGTTCGTTTCTCCGTAAAATAATACACGCGCTGTATGGGAGCATCATTTCACAGTATGATTGCGAGTGCTCTTACATCGCTTTTCTTTGTCGTGCTCTTTCGTGTCGAACGAGCACGAGGAGTACGGTTTGGGGAAAGCATCCGGAGTATTTTTGACAGAATGATCCTTAGCATACGAGCGCACGTGCACGATGCCATGCCTCCAATCAACGACCACTTTCTCCAAGAACTATTTTACTTTTCTGTTCACAAAACGCTCTCGGTCGCACTTGGCTCCATCCGCAAGCTTGAGCGCATTGTGCTACGTATTGTGCGCTTCAATCGCATGCAAGTGGTGCGCCTCCGTACGCGCGCTACGGCCGGAGAGCCGACATCAGCTGTTGTAGGCGCTGCTGAAACAGCTGTGCCTACAACAACAAGTGATCATCTGGTGCAAATCGCTGCACACAAAAAGGAGGTGGAGCTCACCGCGCGTGAAAAACAGAAACGAAAGGAACATTCAATCAGCGGTGACGGCCCGTTTTGACACTGGAAACTTACGGTTGAGTATGCGATACTGTGGCGTCGCACGAGGGTAGGTTTGTCTTTTTTGAGCCGTGCGTAGCGAAGGTAGGAAGAACACAATTTATCTTTTTTGAGCCGGCTTAGCTCAGTTGGTAGAGCAACTGTTTTGTAAACAGTAGGTCCCCAGTTCAAGCCTGGGAGCCGGCTCAAAAAAGATAAATTCGAGGTGAGAGGCTTAGCGAAGTTGGTGGAGTGAGAAATGGTGGGGCCATTTCGCAAGAGGTTGTCGATACCTTGAGCGTGCGAAAAGTATCATACAACCTAAACAGCTCCTGTAAGGAGAAACAGTCTGGGAGACTGTTTTTGAGTTTTGTATAGGTCCCCAGTTTAAGCCTGGGAGCCGGCTCTCTAAAATGAATAACGTTGGTAAATGTGTTGTATAATCTCGACTATGAAGATTGACTACACTGTTACCGTCGAAGATTTGTTACTTTTTAATTTTTACGTTCAACGTAAGAATCTCAAATTAATTTCGATACTCAATTTTCCAGTACTACTGGTACTTTTCGTTTATGGCTCTCTTACCTCGGGGCCTGGTGTATCGACAGTTATTTTGTTAATAGCTTTAGGCTCTTTTGCCACTGGGTATTTTGCTATAAGAAGCCCCCTTAAAACATGTATAACAACGACAGCTAGCATACTCTTGCTTTTGAGCTTGTTGCGTTTAGGAACAGAATCTACTTCAGATTTGGCTGGTATGTCTATAGCCTTTCTTCCTCTTGTCATTGGGTGTATTGGTGGTCTTGCAGCTAACAAGATAATGAAAAGTTATTATCAAGGGAAAAATGATATGGTCGGGCCCCTTTCTCTAGAGATTACTCCCGATGGTTTAGTAGGCACTTCTCCCACATCGAGCTCAAAACATCAATGGGAGGCAGTGACAGCAGTTGAAACTGATAGAAATAACCTTTATATATTTCTTGGAAAATTGAAAGCATATGTTATTCCTCTTGCCAGTTTCAAAGATGAGTCTAGTAAAAATGGTTTCTTAACCAGTCTCGAGACATTCCGTCACAAAACCGTATAATTGTGTCGTATTGTCATGCCTGAAGGGTCTTTTTCAGACTAAAACCACGCTACACCACAAGCATTTTCATACTTCCTTTAGGGGTAAAAGAGGGCTATACTCAAAGGATATATGGATACCAAGGAGGTACTATTGCCGTACGCGCGGCGCTTTGATTTTAAGGTCGGTCGTGCGACTGAGCTTACAGGGAAGCGCCGTCGGTTTTACCGTGCTCTTGAGATCCTGCCGGGCTTGGCGTCCTGGACGACGGTCATCGGTGTACTCATCCTTTCAAACTACGCGCCTTTTTTTGCTGCCTATTTCATCATCGGGTTCTCCATCTACTGGGTACTGAAGACAGCGTTTCTCTCGTACCACCTCCGCTACAACTGGAAGCGTCTCCGTCACCACCTCTCGCTCAATTGGGCAGACCTCATCGAACGTTTTGAATATGGCCATATCTACCATGTCGTTATTTTGCCGTTTTCGACAGAGCCCGAGCACATTGTCGATGAAACAATCACTTCGCTTGCAAAGACGCACTACGATAAAAAAAATATCATTGTTGTACTCGGCACAGAAGAACGCGCTGGTGCAGATGCAGCGCATATCGCAGCGAAGATGAAAGAGAAATGGCAGAGCACGTTTGGTAATTTTCTGGTAACAGTGCACCCGGGAGATATTGCTGGTGAGATTGCAGGGAAGGGTTCCAATGCGACGTGGGCTGCCGAAAAAGTCCGCACCGAAATACTCGACCCGCACGGTATTCGCTATAACCATACGCTCGTGTCTATTTTTGATATCGACACCGTGCTGTACCCAGACTATTTCAACTGTCTCATCTGGCACTTCATGACCGCGCGCCGGCCGCTGAAGAGCTCGTTTCAGCCGGTGCCAATTTTCAATAACAACATCTGGGAGGCACCAGCTGTCGCGCGCGTGGTAGCAATGTCATCCACTTTTTGGGAAATGGTCCAGCAAGAGCGACCGGAGCGTATGGCAACTTTTTCTTCACACTCAGTGTCGTTTCAGGCACTCTATGAGGTGGGCTATTGGCAGACCAACATGGTGAGCGAGGACTCACGTATTTTTTGGAATCTCTATCTTGCAAACGATGGTGAGTACGACGTGATTCCACTTTCATACCCAGTATCGATGGATGCAAACGTTGCGCCAACACTCTTTGGCACGATGCGAAATATTTATAAACAACATCGCCGCTGGACCTACGGTGTTGAAAACTTTGTGTATGTTGCGTATCACTTTACACAACAGAAAAAAATTCCACTTAAAACGCGCGTTGGTATTTTGCTTCAGCAAGCAGAGGGGTACTGGTCGCTTGTGACCAACCCTATCATGCTCTTTGTACTCGGCTGGGCACCTATCTTCCTCGGCACCAAACAGTTTCATCACACCGTACTTTCCTACAACCTTCCCATCATCGTGCGTGACCTGCTCATGATTGCGATGTTTGGGCTCGTCGTGTCGTCAATCATTTCGCTCACACTGCTGCCGCAACGACCAAAGGATAAAGGGCGATGGCTCTACATCGTTCTTGCGATACAATGGATACTCGTCCCGATCACCATGATCGTGTTTAGTGCGCTTCCTGGCCTCGATGCGCAGACGCGCCTTATGCTCGGGAAATACATGGGCTTTTGGGTCACTCCCAAGAACCGCTCAACCACTACATAACATATGATTTCACGTCCCACAGTGGAGCCACTTCCGCGCAGTCATCGTCGACATATTTTCTGGCTTTGCCTCGTTATTTTTTGTGTAGCGCTTCCTTCGCTTTGGTTTTATACGACCGGCTACCGTTTCGAATGGAATGGAAAAGATCATACCATTGTCGGTGTTGGCGGACTCTACATCAGTACCGACATGTCGAGTCCACATTTCTTCGTTGATGAAGCAGAAGTGACAAATTTCCGCCTTTTCCGCAAGGCATCGTACATTCAAAATCTGATCGAAGGAAAGCACTCGGTCCATGTGCAGGGCGACGGGGTGCAAACGTGGACGAAGGACTTGCCGATAAATTCCTACATTGTCACCGAAGCTTTTTCATTCAATCTTCCCATCGTTCCTCGAGTACGCCCGATTACACCGTATACCACTTCTACTGGTACTGCGGTATTTCAAATAACGAATGGTAGTCCGATTCCATTTGCTCGAGCTACAACCACAGTTGCCGTGATTGCCACTACCACAAAAGCAACGACGACACTTATTGCAGACACCGAGTATACGTTTGTGAAAAGCCTCTTTGCGTCGACGACCGCCAGCACAACCCTCGCTCAAAAAATTGTAAAGACCGTGGAGCAAGGTTTGCGAAATGGGGAAGTGGCAACGACGACGGCAACGACAACAAAAGAATGGCGAAATGTCCGACTCTACGAGGGTGACGGGGACGTGTATGCAACATGGCTCGGCAGTGCTGATAAAATCCCGTACTATTATTGTGTTGACACGGTCAGCGCAACCACGACCGCATCAGAGTACGGCACACATGTGTATGCAGGGCTGATCGATAGCGCAATGCGACAAGGTAGCACTACTCGCAGTGCCGCAGTTGCATCGATAGAAGGGCAGCATGCCTGTCGTGATCGTATTCGTGTCGATAGAAAATGGCAGCAGGTGCATTGGTTTGATTTCTATCCCAACAGCACCGACCTCGTACTAATGCTCCTCGATGACGGGCTCTACGTGGTGGAAATAGACGACCGCTCATGGCAAAATACGCAGCTGCTCTATGGCGGCACCGACCTCAAGGTCGTGCTCGACGGTGGGCGTATCTATGTGAACGACCACGGCTACTACGCAGAAGTGTTTACCTCGCTGACGCAGTAGTGTAGAGTTTTGAGTGTTGTGAAGGCCGTGTGCCCACAGGTATTTTGAACCCAGACCTACCCCCAACCTTTCAAAATACCTGTGGGCACACGGCTGCGCGTTCGACTAATTTATATGAAACCAACAGGTCACCTACATCCGCTCTCACACATCATCCGCGACATTAACGCGGTCTTTGCGGAGCTCGGCTTCGTGTTTGCCGACGGCCCCGAAATGGAGTCGACGAAGTACAACTTCGATATGCTGAACGTTCCGAAAGACCATCCATCGCGCGATATGCAAGATACCTTCTACGTCGAGCGTACCGACCCGCTCGGTGAGGAAGTCGTCATGCGTACACACACGAGCCCGGTGCAAGTGCGCTACATGGAGCGGTTTATGAAAGAGCGCGCAGAAGGGAAAGGCGATTTCCCAATACGCGTTATTGTGCCGGGCAAGGTGTTTCGCAATGAAGCGACCGACGCCACCCATGAAGCGCAGTTCTACCAGCTCGAAGGTCTCATGGTCGACAAGGGCATTTCGGTCGGACACCTCAAAGGCACGCTTGAATATTTCTTTGCAAAAATCTTTGGTGGCAACGTGGAGGTACGTCTGCGCCCATCATTCTTTCCGTTTGTTGAGCCAGGTCTCGAAGTCGACATGCGTCTCACGGGGGACAGTGCGCCAGCGAAGCTGAAAGACCGTTGGGTAGAAATAATGGGCGGCGGCATGGTGCACCCGTCAGTACTTCGTGGCGCAGGTATCGACCCAGACGTGTACCAAGGCTTTGCCTTTGGCATGGGTATCGACCGTCTTGCGGTGATGCGCTATGGCGTGGACGACGTGCGTCTCTTCTACAATGGCGACCTTCGCGTTGTGTCTCAATTTTAATATGAAAGTTTCGTATAAACATTTACAAAATCTTTTCGACGGCAAACTTCCGTCGCCTGAGGTTGTAGCCGACGCACTCACCTTTCATGCGTGGGAAATTGAAGAAGTCACCAAGGTGGGTGATGACACCGTGCTCGATGTAAAAGTCCTTCCTGACAAAAGCGCATGGGCGCTCTCGCACCGCGGCATTGCAAAAGATCTTTCTGCGATTTTGAGCATCCCGCTCTTCCATGATCCACTCGCAGAGAAACCAGTCCTCGGGCCACTTTCTAAAGAGCTTTCCGTGCGTGTCGACACCGGTGTCTGTCGCGTCTATACTGCTGCACTCATTCGTGGTGTGAAGATAGGGGAGTCTCCCGCATGGCTGAGAGACGAGCTCACGGCATTCGGCCAGCGTTCCATCAACAACGTCGTCGACATGACCAACTTCATCATGTTTGGTCTCGGACAGCCACTCCACGCGTTTGATGCACAAAAGCTTTCGACACTTTCTATCGCGGTACGTGCTGCAAAAGAAGGGGAAACCATTACGACGCTCACTGGTGAAACATACACGCTCACGGCGCAAGATACACTTATCGTCGATGGTGCCAATGACACTCCGCTTGGTATTGCAGGCATCAAAGGTGGGAAGCATGCAGAGGTAGATGCAAATACCGTCGATATCGTTGTCGAGTCTGCAAACTTCGACCCACTCGCGACGAGAAAGTCCTCACAGCGTCTGCGTCTTCGCACCGATGCATCGACCCGCTACGAAAACGGCGTGGTACCTGAGCTTGCGTACTTCGGTGTTACACACGCTGCGCTTCTCATCACAAAGTTCTGTGGAGGAACACTCGAGGGGTATGCATCGTCACCGTACACACAACGCACACAAGAAAAGGTGTCTGCAACTCTTTCAAAAATAAACAGCGTTCTTGGCCTTTCGCTTTCACAGGGCGATGTTGAAAATATTTTAAAACGTTTTGGTTTCGTCTATGACGTCGCAGGAGATTCGTTCTCTGTTACCACGCCGTTTGAACGCCCCGATCTCGTTATTGCGGAAGACCTCATCGAAGAAATCGGTCGCATCTATGGCTACGAACACGTGCCCTCTATCAAGATTGAACCAATCCCGCTGCGCGAAGTAAACAAGCGATTCTACTACGCCGAGGCAGTGCGCGACGCACTTGTAGCTCAGGGCTTCTCAGAAATATTCACCTCGTCGTTCCGCGATGAAAAAGATGGTAAAGATATTATAAAACTTAAGAATGCACTCGCGTCCGATAAGGGTTATCTTCGAAGCGATGAAGGCATTCTTGATAATATGCGTGTTGCGCTCACAAAAAATGCGCCAGCTGTCGATTTGTTTGATACGACCGAACAAGTTCGTCTTTTTGAAATCGGAACTGTTTTTGACAAGCACAGTGAACACGAAGTGATTGTTTTGGGTGTACAATCGAAACAGGGTTTTGTACCTAAAAAAGATATAAAAATCTTAGATGATGTGTTGCAGGTGGTAAAAAACATCTTAAAAACTGATCCAGTAAAAAACCTAAGCTTTCCAGCAGGAGACAACCGAATACTTTTCAATTTCACTGTTGCACTCGAAAATCTTCAGTTAGAGACTGACACATACACCACACACGAAAAAACTCCTGACGTCACCTACAAACCATTTTCAAACTATCCTTACCTGACACGTGATATTGCATTTTGGACTCCGGCAGGCACAAGTGCTGCAGATGCAGAAAAAGTAGTTAACGAAAATGCGGGAGAACTCAAGCAGCGAGTCGACCCGTTGGGAGAGCCTTTTGAAAGAGACGGACGAGTGTCCTACGGCTTCCGTATCGTCTTTCAGTCATATGAAAAAACGCTCGACGGCACCGAGGCAGATGCATTGATGCAAACTGTCTCTGATGCCGTACGAGCGTGTGGTTGGGAAGTCCGCTAATGGAGTTCTCTCGATATTTTAACAACTGCTCTTCCAGGAGCTTGCTCTTTCAGGTAAGGAATCAATGTAAGATTACATGCTTCCATATCTAATTCTCGATGGCCATCTGGAAAAGTAATGTTGAGAACGTGTGCGATTACCTCTTTCTCTTGTGCTCGCAGGACATCAAGCGGCCATTCTAACGAGAAAAGGCACACATTTTCCTCGTTTAATGCTGTCTTTTCATCAAGCCAACCAACATAGAGTTTTGATTCTAATGGCTTGGCAACATAGACAAGAAGCTTTTGTGCAACAAGATTTTTGATTCCAAAAAGATACATCTGGGCAACTCCTTCTGTTCGCTATAAAACCATACAAATACCGTCCCCGCAACCCTTCGCCAGAAGGGTACTTTTTTGATAGAATACAAGGGTTATTAGTGATCGACTATTCGTAGTTTCAATTGAATTTCTATGGCTGAAAAGAAGGGGAAAGAAGCAGAAAAGAAGGCTGAGAAAAAAGGAAACTACGACGCGTCGTCGATCACCGTCCTTGAGGGTCTCGACCCAGTGCGCAAGCGCCCGGGCATGTACATTGGTACCACTGGTCCCGACGGTCTCCATCACCTCATTTGGGAAATTTTCGACAACTCACGCGACGAAGCGATGGGTGGCTTTGCAAACCGCGTGGAGGTCGCACTTCTGCCGGGCAACCGCGTGCGCGTGGTAGACAACGGCCGAGGTATTCCTGTCGACACACACAAGCTCACGAAAGTCTCTGCGCTTGAGACCATCATGACCACGCTCCATGCGGGAGGAAAGTTTGGTGGCGAAGGGTACAAAGTGTCCGGCGGTCTCCACGGCGTGGGCGCTTCGGTAGTAAATGCACTTTCTACAAACCTTAAGGCCGAAGTGCATCGCGACGGCGGCTATTTCATACAGGAATACAAGATCGGTAAAGCGCAGGCAAAGGTAAAGAAGGTGAGTGCGTCAAAGTTCAACGGCACCATCATCACCTTTGAAGCAGACCCAACCATCTTCGAAGAAATAAAATACGAGTGGGCACGCATTGTGTCGCACCTTCGCCAGCAGGCATACCTCGTGAAGGGGATGCACCTCACGGTCATTGACGCACGTGAGTACACAGGCAAGCTTGCGCTCGACGGCGTGACCTACCTCGCCGATGAAAAGATCGAGGCGCCATCAATGACCTTCTTCTTTGAAGGTGGTCTCAAGTCGCTCATCTCTTTCTACAACCAGCACCAGACTGCAGTCCACCGAAATATTTTCTATGTCGAAAAATTGGAGGTTGAGAAAAATGTCTACTCTGTCGAGGTAGCGCTTCAGTACGTCGACGACATCACGGCGCGCATCTCTGCGTTTGCAAACAATATCCACACCCCAGAGCACGGTACACACATCACCGGCTTTAAGACTGCGCTCACTCGTACTATCAACAACTACGCACGCAAGAATAACCTTTCGAAAGAAAAGGACGAGTCGTTTACCGGTGAGGATGTGCTCGAAGGTATCACTGCGGTGGTGTCGGTCAAAATGCCTGAGATTCAGTTTGAAGGACAAACAAAGGCAAAGCTCGGCTCGGTAGAAGCTCGTGGTGCGGTGGAGTCGGTCTTCGGCGAAGCATTTGCAGAATACCTCGAAGAAAACCCCGACGATGCTCGTGCGATCATAAAC
>Ga0075026_100000278_pt1 | contig 20096 bp, 18 predicted proteins | sample Str012_2_FD_71392 | JGI IMG/M metagenome (GOLD analysis project Ga0075026, IMG submission 71392) | Freshwater sediment microbial communities in response to fracking from Pennsylvania, USA - Straight Creek_MetaG_SC_2012 | ecosystem: Environmental > Aquatic > Freshwater > Creek > Sediment... | reverse complement strand
CTCGGGCCGGACTGGTGCGAAAGGAGAGACTCGAACTCTCAAGGGTTGCCCCACTGGCTCCTAAGGCCAGCGCGTCTACCAGTTCCGCCACTTTCGCCCCTCGCAAGCAGCCCGCGATTATAGCGTAGGCCCCGCGGCTCCGGCGGCCCGCAATCCCTAAGGATTCAGGGCCGGTTCAGCTTCAATTGATTTAATGGTGCTCCCAGGGCCGGCCCCGGGGCCATACAGGAGTACAGCCAGGTGGAAATGATCGAACAGACTCCAGCCAGCGAGCAGGCGCGCAGGCGCCGTAGCGCTCGCAACCCGGCGCGCGGGCCGCGCGTGCTGGTCAGCGAGCGGCGTGCCCGGCTGACGGTGCGCTGCGCCTGTGAGCTGCTGGGCGTTGAGGAATCCGCCGTCAGCGGCGATCTGCACCTGCCGATGTCGGTGGCGGAATTCGAGAACGAGCTGCGTGCCCGCTTCGCGCTGACACATCCGGATCTGGTCTACCGCACCGATTCGACCACCGAGCGGGCACGCCTGGATCGCTCGCGCCTGCCCGGGCTGGCGCGGGTCATACTGCGCCAGGGCGCGCCGCCGCGCGCCTGAGCCGGCTGCCGGCCTTAAGGCTACGGCAGAGGTGCGCCGCGCGCTGCGGTCAGAATCGCGTACCACTCGGCGCGGGTCCACGCGACACCGTAGGCGGCGCCCAGCGCCCGGATCCGTGCCGGAGACTGCGTGCCAATCAGGGGTACGGGCCGCGCCGGGTGCGCCATGATCCAGCTATAGGCCAGCGCGGTGCGCGGGGTTCCGGTGCGCTCGGCCATGGCGTCCAATGCATTGATCACCCGCACCGCCGGCGCCGCCGTGCCCGGCGCCGCGCTGCTGGCTCCCAGGCGACCCTGTGCCAGCGGTGACCAGGCCAGTACCGCCAGCGCGCGCTCCAGCGCCAGATCCAGTACGCCGTCCTCGAGCGGCCCCGTCGCCAGCGCGGAAAACTCCGGCTGGACGCTTGCCAGCGGCACGGTCAGGTGGGCCAGCAGGGCCCGCGTCTGAGCCGCGCTGTAGTTGGCGACGCCGGCGGCGCGGATCTTGCCGTGGCGGAGCAGGCTGTCAAAGCCTCTGGCGACCTCCGCAGGATGCGCCAGCACGTCGGGGCGATGCACCTGGAACAGGTCGATCTGTTCAACGCCCAGGCGCCGCAGCGACGCCTCGCAGGCCGCCACCAGGTACGCGGCACTGGAATCGTAAGGCACGCCAGGCCTGATGCCCGCCTTGGTGGCCAATACGATGCGGGCGCGAATCGACGGCTCGGCGCGCAGCACCCTGCCCAGGAGTGCTTCGGCAGCGCCAAACTCGCCCGCGGGCCCCAGTCCGTAGACATCGGCCGTGTCGAACAGCGTGCAGCCGATCTCCAGCGCCGCATCGACGCGGGCCCGCGCACTGGCCAGATCCGCACCCGCGAATCGCCACATACCCCAGCCCAGTGGCGCAACCGCCAGGCCGCTCGCTCCCAGCGCGATGCGCTCGGCGGACGAGACCGCGCTCAGCAACTCAGCTACCCGCCTGCAGCATGGCCACGATGTGCTCTTCCCACCCGAGCGCCATGACGTGCACACCGGCGCAGTAGGGACGCAGCGCGGCAATCAGGCGCCCGGCTATCTCGATACCCTTGCTGATTTCTTCGCCCGGCGGCGTGGCCTCCAGCTCCGCGAACAACTGCTCGGTCACCACGATGCCTGGCACGTTACCGTGCAGCCAGCGCGCCATCTTGACGGACTTCAGCGGGATAATGCCCGCGAGGATGGCCACGCCGTCAGGCTCGACCGCATCGAGGAATCGCGCCAGCAGCGCCGGGTCGTAAATCGCCTGCGTCTGCAGGAACTGCGCGCCGGCAGCCAGCTTGCGCTGCGTGTTGGTCACTTCCGCTGCAAAGTTGGGCGCTGCAGGATTGGCGACCGCGCCGATGAAGAAGTGCGGCACGCCCTTGAGTTCGTTGCCCGCCATATCATGACCGCCACGCAGTCCGGCCGCAGCGCGCACCATGGCCGCAGCGGTCAGATCGAAAACCGGCTTGGCATCGGGATGATCGCCCCCCTGCGGCGAGTCCCCGCCCATGAACACCAGGTTTTCCAGGCCGAGCGCGGCAGCGCCCAGCAGATCGGCCTGAATCGCGAGGCGATTGCGATCGCGCGCCGTGACCTGGATCAGCGGCTCGATGCCCCGCTCCAGCAACAGCCGGCCGACGGCCTTCGGCTCCATCGACATCCGCGCCCGATGGGACTCAGTCAGGTTGATCGCCTGTACGTGGTCCTTGAGCGCGGCTGCCTTGGCGAACAGTTCGCTGAGGTCGGTACCCTTGGGTGGCGTCAGCTCGGTGGTAACGGCAAATTGCCCCGCCTTGATCGCACGTTCGAGCAGACTCATTCCACAGTCACCGGCAGCGGCCACTAGGGCCTGTTAACGCTTAGGCGATCGCTGCGACGGCGGCCAGAATCGTCCAGCACCAGGCGCGCCGAGCGCGGTGTGCTGAATGCACATAAGCGAGGCGCAACATCGTGCTGGACGATTCTGGTCCCGTCCCCCTTCCAACGAAGCCTCAGTGGTTCCAGAATGACGGTCACCGCACAGGTTGAGGCGGTTGGGCCCCGGAAGCCGCCATGCGGCGTTGCTCGTCGTTCATTTGGAATAACCAAACTTCACTCCTCGCACCTTGCCTGGCGGCTTCGGGGGCCCAACGCAGCGATCGCCTAAGCGTTAACAGGCCCTAGCCCATGGCATCGAAACCTTAGCACATCGTTACTGCCAGTGGCCCGCCGGCGGGCGGGCACGCACTCTAGAGGGTTGCGATCAGCACGACTCCCGGGCCGGGTGCAACCGACATGTAGCTACAGGCACCCGTCGTGCGCCGGACAAAGTCGAGCGCCTCGGCATCGGTGCCCTTGACCGGCGGCGGATTTAGGCCGTCGCGAAACGATTTCTTGGTCCACGCGGTCGCGTACCTGCCGGCGCCCATCATCAGGACCTTTTCGAGGAACGCGGGTTGGGCCGCATTGTTGTCGGCGGGTTGCAGCGTTACCGAGCCGGCGAACTGTTTTTCGCCCAGGAACATATCGCGCACATCGCCCGGCAGCAGCTTCACGCCCGGGTGGCAAATCACAAAGAGATCGCCCGCGTGCGCAGCACTGCCGAAGCAGAACAGCAGCAGCAGACGGACAATCATAGCCGGCGCTTTCACGGTGCTCTCAATGGTTCGCCATCAAAATCGAACGGCGACCTGTCCCAGCACATCACTGAAGCTGGAAATCAGGCGGTCGGTGTCATGGGTCTCGGCCAGTTCCACCTTGAGTGCGGACTTCAGGTTCAGATCGTAGCGCAGACCGATCGCTTCACGATAATAGGAGCCACCGTAGGTCTATGCGGAAAAGTAGCTATCGGTCTGGTCCAGCGCCGTGCGCTCGTAGCGCACATACGGCGTGTACAGGCCGTTGCGGTAGCCGAGCTGCACGAAGCCCGCGCTGCTGCGATGGGTGCCGGTACCGCCGAGCAGATCCTCGTTGCGGAACAGGTAGTATTCGGCCTGATGCTCCCAGCTGTCGGTGTCGTAGTAGGCGTACAGGCCGGCGGCGGTCAGGCGCGTGAGGCCCGGGTTGTCTTCGGAGCTCACGCGCCCGCTCAGGTAGCTGACGCCAAACTGCAGGTCACCCAGCACGCCGCCCGGTTTCAGGCCCAGCCGACCGCCGACGACGACCTGACCGTCGAAGGAGCCCGCGGCCTGCGGATCGAGCGTGCCGCCGATGATGTGCTGCCCATTGCCAACGAACAGATCGTAGCGCAGGCGGGCATCGCCATCGCGCGCCTCGCCGGTCAGCCACAGGCCCGTGGTGTGTGCCGGCAGGATGCCGCCCTGGTCTTCAAAGGCGAGAAATCGCGGTCGGCGCAGTGAGGTGGCGATCTGCAGTCCATGGTGAAAGGCAGTGTTGTAGTAGCCGTACGGCGTGTGAAAGCGGCCCAGCCAAAGCGTCGCGGCTTCACTGAACTGGTAGCCGATCTGGGTGCGTTCCAGGTCCACGCCCACCGAACCGCTGCCATGTGCCACCTCGACATTCATTTCGACCAGGCCTTTCACCCGCTCGCCGAGCTGCGGGGAAAGGTAGAAGTCCACCGCACCGACGGTGGCGCCATGACGGGCCGGGTCGTAGACATTGTGGGTGCCAATGCCGACATCGATGAAGCCGTGCATGGCCAGCCCGCGATCCGCGCTGGTAGCGGCGGAGCTGGCCGCAGTCATCTGCGCCAGGTCACTTTCAACTTTGGCGAGCCGGTCCGCCTCGTCGGCGGCAGCGGCCGGCGCCAGCTGCGTCTCGAGCTCGTGCACGCGCGCCGCCAGTTGGTCTATGGTCTGCAGGCTGTTATCAAGTTTGCGCTCCAGCGCCTGCAGCCGCGCGTCGCCCGCGGTGGCGGCGGCACTGCCAGCGGCCCAGGCCGCAGTGCTGAAGCTGGCCGCCAGCGCCAACAACAGACCGATGAACAGGACGCGCAGGTGAGACATGGCTTCAGCTTCCTCGTGAATCGATGGCATTGCCGCCGGCGATCGCCGCGGCGTCGAGCGCCGCGCCCGGTCCAAAACTCAGTTGCAGCTGTCCGTGCGCATCCAACACCACCACGCGTCCATCGTGGATCACATGTTCGTCGTACTTCCAGAATTCGAAGCCCAGCCGCGCGGCCAGCGCGCGCACCTGCTGATTGCTGCGGCCAGTCAGGAACAGCCAGTTGCCGCGCAGCAGATTGCGGCGGATACGAAACTGGTGCCAGGCCTGAGGGTCGTCAGCGTCCGGGTCGTAACCAACGATCACGAAGGTGGCGGCGCTGCCGCGCGCATCGAGCTGCTGCTGCAGCTGCTGCAGATTCCGCATCGTCACCGGGCAGATACGATGGCAGGTGGCATAGGCCATCGCCAGGATCACGCGCTGGCCGTAGAGTGAATCGAGCTGCACCGTCCGGCCCAGGTCGTCGCGCCATTCGGCCGGCAGTTCGCCCAGCAGGCCCATGGCCGGCCGGGCGACGGTCGGCGCCGCCGTTGCCAGGGCTGTCGCCGCCGACAGCACGAACAGGCACCGCCAGACGCGCTTCACGATCATTACCGGATCCGCAGCACGGACAGCTTGCTCTGCGTGAGATTGGGATCCAGCGCTGCGCCCTGCGGTCGGCCGCGCTCGGCGTTACGCGCCATGGTGGCGAAATCCGCCGCCGGCACCGCGGCGCTGTAGTGGTAGCCCTGGTACTGGTCGCACCCCAGGCTTTTGAGCATCTCCAGTTGCGCCGGCGTCTCGACGCCCTCGGCGACCACCTTCAGTCGCAGGCTGTGCGCCAGCGAGACGATCGCCCTTACGATCGAGGCGTCGTCGGGACGGGTGCTCAATTCGTTGATGAAACTGCGATCGATCTTCAGCTTGTCGATCGGGAAGCGCCGCAGGTAACTCATGCTCGAATAGCCGGTGCCAAAATCATCCACCGAGACCAGTACGCCCATCTTGCTGAGCTGCTCGAGGATGTTGACCGACTCTTCCGGGTCGCTCATCAACGCACTCTCGGTGATTTCCACTTCCAGCAGGCGCGGATCCAGGTCGGCGTCGGCCAGCGCGCTCTGGATCATCTGCAGCAGGTTGCCCTGGCGGAACTGGAACACCGATAGATTGACCGCCACGCGTATCGGCTCGAGTCCCTCCCGTTGCCAGGCACTTGCCTGGCGGCAGCCCTCGCGCACCACCCACTCGCCGATGTTGTCGATCAGGCCGCATTCCTCGGCAATCGGAATGAACGCGGCGGGCGAGACCAGGCCGCGCTGCGGGTGCCGCCAGCGGATCAGCGCCTCGGCGCCGTGAATCATGCCGGTGCTGGTATCGATCTTGGGCTGGTAGTGCAGCTCGAACTGCTTCAGCTTCAGCGCCTCATGCAGATCGCTCTCCAGCCCGGCGCGCTCCTGCGTCGCGGCGTTCATCGCGGGCGCGAAGTACTGCACGTTGTTGCGGCCGCGCTGCTTGGCGTAGTACATCGCGGCATCGGCGTGCGCGATCAGGGTTTCGACCGTCGTTCCGTCGCCCGGGAAGAAGGCGAAGCCGACACTCACCGAGGTGTGCAGGTCGACGCCGGCGATCTTCACCGTCTGGCGCAATGCCTCGACCGCGCGGTTGGCGACGACCTCGGCGTCCTGGCGATTAGCCATGCGATCGAGCACCATCACGAACTCGTCACCGCCCAGCCGGGCAATAGTGTCGATGCTGCGCGCCACGGAGCGCAGCCGCTGCGCGACTTCCTTGAGCAGTTCGTCGCCAGCGCGATGACCACAGGAATCGTTAATCTGCTTGAAGCGGTCGAGATCGAAGACCGCAACCGCGAAGCCGTGACCTTCGCGTTCGGCGTGGGCAATGCCCTGCGCCAGACGATCGTCCAGCAACACGCGGTTGGGCAGGCCGGTCAGCGAGTCGTGCGTGGCCAGGTGCCGCAGCTGCTTGTTGGCCGCCTCCAGACCCTCGGTGCGGGCGACCACCACTGCTTCGAGCGCCTCGACCTGGCGGCGCACGATGCGTTCGTTCTGCCACTTCTTCACCAGCGCGCTGGCGCACTGCTGCACCTCGATGGGTTCGAAGGGCTTCTTCACTACCAGCAGCTTGTCGGAGTGATCGAGTCGCGCCACGACATCAGTCCAGTCGTAGTCGGCATGCGCCGAGCAGATCACCACCTGGACATTGGGGTCGACGGCCCACAAGCGCTGGATGGTCTCCAGGCCATCCCAGCCCGGCGGCATGCGCATGTCGACGAAGGCCAACGCATAGGGGCGGCCCTCCTGCCGCGCCTTTTGTACGCGCGCGACGCCTTCCTGGCCCTGCAGCGCGGTGTCGATCTCGAACCAGGGACGCGCGCGCTCCGCGACGGCACTGCCCAGCAGCAGGCGCTCGGCGACTTCCAGTTCCGATTCGGTATCGCGGCCACGGCCGAGGATCTTGACGAAGTCCTCGTGGATGGCGCGGCTGTCGTCGACAATCAGTACCCGACGATTGTTGTACTCTGCATTCTCAGGCATTGGCGGTACCCGGTGGGTTGAGCGGTAAATCGAGCGTAAAGGTCGCGCCCTGGCCGAGGCCGGGGCTGGTGGCGCGCAATGCGCCACCCATCTCACGGGCGGCCAGGGCGCCGCTGTGCAGGCCGAATCCATGGCCCTTCTGCTTGGTGGTAAAGCCATAGGCAAAGATGCGCGTCATGTTCTCCGGCGGGATGCCTATGCCGTTGTCGCTGACGGCAATGCTGACGCCGCTGTCGCCGGGCGCGATGCTCACGCTCACGCGGCGTTCAGCCGCCGCGTTCTGCTGGCAGGCCTGCTTGGCGTTGCGCACCAGGTTCACCAGGATCTGCAGCATCTTGTGCTTGTCGACGGTGATCCGCGGCACCTCGACGAAGCGGCGCTCGACCGCGATGGCGTGGCGCGCGAAAGCGCCGGCGTTGAGCTGCAGGCACTCGTCCACCACCTCGCTGACCACGATCAGTTCGCTGACGCCGGCGAGCTTGGCGTAGCTCTGCTGCATCGTGACGATTTCCTTGATGTGATCGATGTTCTTGCGGAGCGAATCGAGCTCCAGCAGCGTCGCGCTCTGGTCGGCGAGCAGGTGCTTAGACAGCCCGGCCAGGTACACCGGCAGCTGCCGGCCGCGCACATCGTGGCCGATAAAATTACCGAGATCGTGATGATGCTCCTGCAGCAGCGTGGCTACCTGGCCCAAGCCGGCGACCTTGGAGCGCCGCAGGTTGTCGGTGACGATGCCGGCCGAGACATTGACGCTGTTGAGCACATTGCCGACGTTGTGCAGCACCGAGGTGGCCACTTCAGCCATACCGGCGTGCCGCGAGGCGGCGCGCAGCTGCAGCTGCAGCTGGTCCTCGCGCTCGGCCGCAGCCACCCGCTCGGTGACGTCGAGGTCGATCCCTACCAGCCGCGGACTCGCGCCACTGGCGTCGGCTATCACCGCCGCCAGCGACTCGATGTGGCGCACCTCGCCGCCGGCCAGCAGCACGCGATAGTGAGTGTGCAGCTGCCGCCGCTCGCGCAGTGCCGTCAGCATGGCCTGCTCGGCGGCGCTGCGGTCGGCCGGATGGATCAGCGCCAGCCATTCGGCCAGCGTAGGCTGGAATCCCGGTGTGCTCTGGCCGTAGAGGGCGCTCATGGTGTCGCTCCACCAGACCCTGGAGCCCTGCTCCTGCAGCTCGTACACGCCGGCGCGCGCCGCTTCCGTTGCCATGCGAAAGCGCACTGAGATGGCCTCGACTTCGGCGCGCCGCTGCCGCTCGATGGCGGCATCGGCATCGAGCTGGCGCTTCAGGCGACGCCGGGTCGCCAGCACGAAGATGACGCTGAGTCCGGCGGTGATAAGCAGTGCGGCGGTCACCTCGCGCTTCTGCTTGATGGCCGAGGCGATTGCGCCGCGGACCACGGCTTCATCGTGTGCTTCGAAATTGGCGTCGATCGCGCGCGTGAGCCGATCGCCCTGCATGATCTGCGCGCGCAGCGGCATCAGCGTCGCGAGTGTGCCACTGCGATCAATGGCGCCGGCGAGAGCGCCGACCACACGCGGCGCATCGCCGAGCGCTGCCGCTTCACCCTGGGCCGCGAGCTGCGCCAGCAGCACCGCGGCCGAGTCGAGCGCTTCGACCGATTTTCTGCCGAGCGCACCGGTATCGACCGCGTCGGCGGCGCCGTTCGTGAAGGTGCGGTAGCTGGCGCGCGCCTCGCTGGCGAGAACCCGCAGCGGACGCGATTGCGCCAGCGCTTCAGCACGCCTTGCATCGGCCGCCAGCTGCCCGAGCAGCACCAGCGCGATGGGCAGAGCCACTGCGAGGAACTGCAGTGCGATCAGACCATCGGTGGACCTTTTCATGCTGCAACGCAACGTAAGGCGCGGAACCTACCGCTTAATGATTGTCGTTTTGGCGCCCCATGCCAGGTATTGAGCGGGCGCACGACAGCCCGGCAAAGAATGTGACCTGAGTCGTGCTTTCGACGTGATGACCTGCCGCGGCGGCGGCAGCGATCGGAAAGTGGTGGGCCGTGAAGGATTCGAACCTTCGACCAAGAGATTAAGAGTCTCCTGCTCTACCAGCTGAGCTAACGGCCCATGGTCAGAAAATGGGGTGGACGACGGGACTCGAACCCGCGACAGCCGGAATCACAATCCGGGACTCTACCAACTGAGCTACGTCCACCGTCGATGTCGTCAATGTGCCAAGGGTTGGCGCGCCCGGCAGGACTCGAACCTGCGACCACCGGCTTAGAAGGCCGGTGCTCTATCCAGCTGAGCTACGGGCGCCCGGTACTTCTGAAATGGTCGGGGCAGCAGGATTTGAACCTGCGACCCTCTGCTCCCAAAGCAGATGCGCTACCAGACTGCGCCATGCCCCGCCACGATTCCAAATCCGGGCCGCCCCCGACATATCCATCTGCAAGGGGTCGCGCATCATACGGAACCCGCACCCGTGCGACAATAGCGCCTTTTAACCTACAGGATCAGCGCATGGCGGCCAGAATCATCGACGGCAAGGGAATTGCGGAACAAATCAAGGCCGAGGTACGCCGGGCGACCGACGCGCTGGCCGCCGCGGGCAAACGCCGCCCGGGCCTGGCCGTGGTGATGGTCGGTGATTCGGCCGCCTCCCAGGTGTACGTGCGCAACAAGCGCAGCTCCTGCGTGCAGTCAGGCATCGTCTCCAGTGCCCACGATCTGCCGGCCAGCACTTCAGAAACCGAGCTGCTGGATCTGATCCGGCTGCTGAACAACGACAGCGCGATCGACGGCATCCTGGTACAGCTCCCGCTCCCGGCGCAGATCCGCGCCCGCGCCATCATTGAAGCGATCGATCCGGCCAAGGACGTCGATGGCTTTCATCCCTACAACCTCGGACGGCTGGCCCAGCGCGAACCGCTGCTGCGCCCCTGCACGCCCTATGGCGTCATGCGCATGCTCGAGAGCATCGGCGCCAAAGTGGCCGGGCTGGAAGCCGTGGTAGTGGGGGCTTCGAATATCGTCGGGCGTCCGATGGCCCTTGAGCTGCTGCTGGCCGGCGCCACCACCACCGTGTGCCACAGCCGCACGCGCAATCTCGGCGCCACGGTCGCGCGCGCCGACCTGGTCGTCGCCGCAGTCGGCCAGCCCGGCATGGTACGCGGCGAGTGGATCAAGCCCGGCGCCATCGTCATCGACGTGGGCATGAACCGGCTCGACAGCGGCAAGCTGGTCGGGGATGTCGGCTATGCGGCAGCAGCCGAGCGCGCCGCGTGGATCACGCCGGTCCCCGGCGGCGTGGGACCCATGACAGTCGCCATGCTGATGAACAACGCGCTCGAGGCCTATGGCCGGCGCTGAGCGTTAGCGACCGCGGAGGGGCTAGCGGCGGCGGGCGCGCACCGCCTCAGCCTCGAAGCGCAGCGCCTCGATGACGGTATCGAAGCCACGCGCCGGGGCCGCACGCCGCCGGCCCCGGACCGGCCCCGACACGGTGCGGCGCCATGCTGACCTCAGCCGCTGCCAGCGCACCGGCAGCTTGGTGAGCCACCGCAGGCGTCGCAGCTCGTAACCAGGCGAGAGCGCGCGGCTGATATGGTGCTGGCGCCGGTAGCTCTCGAGCGCCTGCTGCGCAGCCGCGAGATCAAAGCCCTTGGCGGACAGCCGCCTGAGTTCGGCCGCGCTGCGCCGGTAGAAGGCGTAGCGGTCTACCGGAGCAAACCGGCCGCTCTTCTGCTGGCTGCGCGCCAGCTCGTACTCGAGCAGCAGGAAGTTATTGTTGATCGTCACCGGCGCCGGGATCGGCGCGTAGCGGAACCAGTCCAGTGGCTTGTCGGCGAGGGCCAGGAAGCTGCGGCTGTCGGCGTTCATGCGGTTGGTGGTGAAGGCCAGGCCATTGCTCTGCGATTCGCCGCCGGCAACCATCAGGCGGCTGTCGAACAGCACAAAAGCATCGAGCCAGTCGAGAATGCGGAAGCAGAACGAATAGTCGGGCGCCATGCCGGTGAAAATCGAACCATAGTTGGCCACCAACTCGTGCAGGCGCGTGGTGCGGCAGAAGGAATTGAGCATGCGCGGCAGGCGGCTGGAAAACTCTACGTGCGCGCATTCGGCCAGCGCTGCGGCCGATGGCACCAGCGTGGCCTGATCGCTCCCCGCGCGGCTGCGCAGGCTGAAGGGCGCCGCCTCGCCCCGGATGCCAACCGCCAGCATGGAGATCAGGTCGGCCGGGTGCGCCTGCAGCTGCTGCCTGATCATGCCGAGCGCGTAGAGCTTGTAGGCCATGCGGTCGGTCAGTACGCCAGTGAATTCGCCGCTGGCCTGGCGGACGGCCCATTCCCAGTGATCGACCATCGACAGCGCACGCGGCGGGCGCAGGTAGCGTACCCGCGGATCGTCGAGCGCGCCGGCGAGCGCCGCGCGCGTTTCCGCGGTGCGCTCCGGATCAGAGTTGTCCGAGATCAGCAGTTCGAAATCGCCAACATCCTGCTCCAGCACGCTCTGCACGGCGGTCGGCACCAAGTTCGGGCGGTTGCGGGTTGGGATGACGATGCTGAAGAAGGGCATGGCCTGGGCGCTCCGGCGCGCCGATTACTTCACGCGGACCAGATAGCCATCCGGCGCCACGGTGATGAGCAGCTGCTGGTGCACGCGCTGGTCGATCTGGAACTCCGGATGGGTTTCCAGATATTTCCACACTGCGGTCTTGGGATTGTTGCCAGGTCCCCAGGGCCGATCGGTCCACATCTGCCCGGGCAGGTCCTCGACGACCGTGTCGAACACCACGCAATAGTTACCCACGCCGGTCAGCGGTGCGTAGGCCTCAAGCTCGGCGAGCACGTGCTCGTGCGTGTGATTGGAATCCAGGCACACGAGGATGTTGCTGCTGCGGCTGGCGATCTGGCGCACCGCGTTGATAGTCTCGGCCGCAATGCTCGATCCCTGGATCATCTGGATGCGGCGGGCCAGCGGATGGGCTTCGATCGCGGCACGGTTGTGCGCGCGGATGTCGATGTCGATGCCCAGCACCCGTGCCGCGCCCGGGCCGCCGCACAGCGCGTTGAGCTCGAGCATGGAAGCCGAGAACACCAGCGAGCCGCCATGGGCGATGCCGGTCTCGATGATCAGGTCCGGCCGGGTGCGCCAGATGATTTCCTGCATCGCGACGATGTCCTGGGGATACTGGATGATCGGCCGGCCCAGCCAGGAGAAATTGTAGGAATATTTTGGCTGCGTCGAGGCGCGCATGAAACTGCCGGCCGCGGCGCACAATTCGCGGTTGCTGGCATTGGCGTCGATGCGTATGCGCACCTCATCATCAAAGCTCATGGATTTCGCACCCCGTCCCCAAAAGCAAGTCTGCTGATTGTACGCGCGGCGCAGCTCAGCCGCTGCCCAGCACCTCATCCAGATGTCCGCGCTCACCCCAGAAGGCCATGGGTTCGTAGTCGGGGTAGGGATAGTGGCCGAGGTTCAGCGCGATCCGCCACTGCCGTGCCGCGAGCCAGCTCACCACCAGGTCGCGCACCCGCACCGGTTTGCCGGAGCATACATTGACGACGCCCGCGTCGCAGCGCTGCAGCGCCAGCGCCACCAGCAGCCTTGCCACTTCCTCCACCGGCAGATAATCGCGCAGCTGCTCGCCGCCAGACATATCGAAGCGCTCCGCGCCGCGCGCCACCGCCGCGGCCAGTTGCGGCAGCAGCGAGCCCGGCGCCTGGCCCGCTCCGTAGGTGTAAAACAGGCGCGCCCAGCTGAAGTCAAAGTGCTGCTCGGCGCGCAGAGCCTCCAGCTCCTGGCGCAGCCGATCCTTGGCAATCGCATAGCCGATGACCGGGTTGGTCGGCAGCGTCTCGCGCAGCGCGCCCGAGCGCATCCCGTATTCCAGGCAGGTGCCGGTGACCACGAGCGCCGGCAGGCCGTCGGCAAGCAGGCTGCGCAGGAAAGCGCGTTGCCGCGGCAGCTCGACTTCCACGTGGCGCGCCGCGCGGTAGTTGGGCAGGCCCTCCCACGCCAGGTGGATCAGCACCTCGGGCCGCCCGAGCAGCTCGAAGCAATGGCTCGGCGGTGCGGCCAGATCCAGTGTCACGACCGAGACGCCCGCACCAGACGGCACGCCACCGGCGCGGCGCGCGATGGCGACGACGCTTTGCCTTCGACGCAGCAGCTCGGCCAGCACATGCCGGCCGATGAAGCCGCCGGCACCACTGAGCGCGACTTTCACCTCAGCGCCTTAAGCCCGTCACAGAATCTCAAGGGCGGGTACCGCGGTCACGAGCCGCGCCCCCCAGGCACGCACATAGTCGAGCTGCACGCGCAATTCCGCCCGCAGGTTCCACGGCAGCAGCAGCACGTAGTCGGGTTGCGTCACCCGCAGCTGCGACTCGGCCACCACCGGAATGCGGCTGCCAGGCAGGAAATGCCCCTGTTTGGCCGGATTGCGGTCGGCGACGAACTCGATCGCATCGGCGCGCACACCCGCGTAGTTGAGCAGGGTGTTGCCCTTGGCCGCGGCGCCGTAGGCCGCGATGCGTTTGCCGGCAGTGCGCGCGCCGATCAGGAAGCCCAGGAATTCATCACGCAGCCGTGCCACCCGTGCCTGAAAGCCCCGATAGAATTCCACATCGCTCATGCCCGCAGCCCGCTCGCGCTCGAGCAGCGCGCGCACCGCGGCGCTGGCCGGTCGCTGGCCGCGGTCGGCTCGCTGCGCGTACACGCGCAGGCTCCCGCCGTGGGTGGGCAGTTCCTGCACGTCAAACACCTTAAGTCCGCAATGCGCGAAGATGCGCTCGACCGCCAGCAGCGACAGGTACGAATAGTGCTCGTGGTAGATCGTATCGAACTGTACCTGCTCAACCAGGCGCAGCAGGTGCGGAAACTCGAAGCTGGCCACGCCCGCGGGCTTCAGCGCGAGGGCGAAACCGCCGACGAAGTCGTTGATGTCCGGAACGTGTGCCAGCACGTTGTTGGCAATTAGCAGGTCGGCCGCCTCCTGTCCGGCAAGCAGCTGGCGGGCCAGTGCGACGCCGAAGAATTGCTCGCGCACGCGGATACCGCGCTGGCGGGCCGCCGCCGCTGTGCTCGCGGTCGGCTCAATACCCAGGCAGGGAATGCCGCGCGCCTGCACGTACTGCAGCAGATAGCCGTCGTTGGCGGCAATCTCGATGACCAGCGACTCGCTGCCCAGCCCGAAGCGGCCGACCACCTCGGTCACATAGTCGCGGGCGTGCGCCAGCCAGGACTCGGAAAACGAACTGAAATAGGCATAGTCGGCGGCGAACAGCTCATCGTGTCGCGTGTAGTCCTCGGTCTGCACCAGCCAGCAGGCGGTGCAGACCCGGACCCGCAGCGGATAGTACTGTTCCGGCGCCTGCAGCTCGGCCGCGCTCAGGTAGGCGTTGGAGGGCGGCGCCGTGCCCAGGTCCACGAACAGCTCGCTCAGCGCGGCGCGGCAATGGCGGCAGTTCATGTCAGGTCCGGATCCCGCCATAGCCGCCGTCAAGCAGCGGGTGGCTCGCATCGCGCGCCGACAGATCCGTGATCGGCAGCGGCCAGTCAATGCCTAGCTGCGGATCGCGCGCGTTCAGCGCCCCCTCGGCCTGCTGCACATAGGGACTCGAGTGCAGGTACAGCAGTTCACAGTCCGCGCTCAGCGCCTGGAAGCCGTGCGCGAAGCCGCGCGGGATCAGCAGCGCACGGCCGTTGCTGGCCGAGAGCAGTTCGCCATGCCAGCGCAGCAGCGTTGGTGAGCCCTGGCGCAGATCCACCGCCACGTCGAAGACGTCGCCGCGCAGGCAACTGACCAGCTTGTCTTCGGCGTACGGTGAGTGCTGGAAATGCAGGCCGCGCACCGTGCCGCGCTGGCGCGTGAAGCTGTGATTGATCTGCGCCACCGGCCCCTGCCAGCCCACGCCGGAGAATTCCGCGGTGCAGAACAGGCGGTCGAGAAACCCGCGCCCGTCCTCCAGCCGCGTGCGGCGCACGGACCACAGCCCGGATATCGCAGTGGCTTCGAACTGGAACCGCCCCATCAGCGATCATTCCCTGGCGGCCGCATGTTCGTAGTCGGCGATCTGCGCCAGGCTGCCATCGTGCAGGTCCGCACCGCGGCGCCAGGCCTCGTGCCAGCGCACGACCTGCTCGAGCGCCTGCGCCAGGTTCCAGCGCGGCGTCCACGGCAGTGCGCTGCGCGCCTTCGAACTGTCGAGCCGCAGCGTGTGCGCCTCGTGCGGCTGCGCGCCGGCGCCGTGCTCCCAGGCGGTGCCCGGCACCAGTCGCGTCAGGCGATCGAGCAGCTCGCGCACCGTGCACGAGTCCTCCGGCCGTGGTCCGAAATTCCAGGCCCCGGCATAGCGCTGACCGTGCTGAAAAAGCTGCTGCGCCAGCAGCAGATAGCCGTGCAGCGGCTCGAGCACGTGCTGCCAGGGTCGGATTGCTGCCGCGTGCCGCACCACCAGCGCGGTGCCGGCCTGGGAGGCGCGAAAAAAGTCCGGCAGCAGCCGATCCGCCGACCAGTCGCCGCCGCCAATCACATTGCCGGCGCGCGCGGTGGCCAGGCTCACGCCCTGGTCCCGAAGAAATGACTCGCGGTAAGCAACGCTGACCAGCTCGGCGCAGGCCTTGCTGCTCGAGTACGGATCCACACCACCGAGGCGTTCGCTCTCGCGGTACCCCCAGATCCATTCCCGGTTTTCGTAGCACTTGTCGGTCGTGACATTGACGATGGCGCGCACCGAGGGGCAGCGACGCGCAGCCTCGAGCAGGTGTACGGTGCCGAGCACGTTTACCGCGTAGGTGGCGACCGGCTCCGCATAGGATTGGCGCACCAGCGGTTGCGCCGCCAGATGCAGCACGATTTCCGGCTCGGCCGCGCACAGCGCCGCGCGCAGGGCCGACTCGTCGCGCACGTCGGCGCGCGTCTCCCCCGCCAGGTCATCGCCGATCCCTGCCACCGTGTACAGATTGGGTTCGGTAGCAGGATCCAGCGCGTAGCCGTACACGCGGGCTCCCAGGCGCTGCAGCCACAGGCAGAGCCATCCGCCCTTGAAGCCAGTGTGGCCGGTGAGGAACACCCGCCGGCCTCGCCAGCACGCTGAGCTTAAGGCCAGGTCTTCCATGGTGCCTTGCCGCTTGCCCAGAGTTGTTCGAGTTGGTTGCGCTCGCGCAGCGTATCCATCGGCTGCCAGAAACCTGAGTGCTGATAGGCCATCAGCTCACCCGCCTGGGCCAGCCGGCTCAGCGGCTCTGCTTCCCAGCTGCACTGGTCGCCGGTCAGGTAATCGAGGCAGCTGGGCGCGAGCACGAAGTAGCCGCCGTTGATCCAACCGCTCCCCTCCTGGAGCTTCTCGCGGAACCGCCGCACGGTCTGGCCGTCGAGGTCGAGCACGCCGTAGCGTCCCGGCGGCTGTACCGCGGTGATGGTCGCCGCGTGGCCGTGGCCGCGATGAAATGCCAGCAACCGGGTGATATCGATGTCGGCCACGCCATCGCCATAGGTGAAGCAGAATGCGGCCTCGTCGCGCAGGTAATGGGCCACGCGCCCGAGCCGGCCACCGGTCAGCGTGCCCTCCCCGGTGTCCACCAGCGTCACGCGCCAGGGTTCGGCCTTGCGTTCGTGCACGAGCATTTCATTGCGCTGCACGTCAAAGGTCACGTCCGAGGTGTGCAGGAAATAATTCGCGAAATACTCCTTGATAAGGTAGCCGCGATATCCGCAGCAGATGACGAAATCATGAATCCCGTGGGCTGAGTAGATCTTCATGATGTGCCAGAGTATCGGCTTGCCGCCGATCTCGATCATGGGCTTGGGCCGGAGGTGCGTCTCCTCCGAGATCCGCGTGCCCATGCCACCCGCGAGTATGACTGCTTTCATCGCCCGCCTGCCCCGGCACCTGCCGCGCGCTTGACCGCCACCAGCCAGAATTCCTTCTTCAGGCCCAGGCCGTATACCAGGCGCTGGCCCGCCCAGCGCAGCGGCGCGCTTACCGTCTGCAGCAGCCGCAGTGGCAGGCTCGCGCGCCGATGCACGCGCTGCGGATGCACGCTGACGACCGTAAAGCCCTCCTCCAGCAGCAGGCGGCTGAGCGTCGCAGGCGTGTAGTAGATGAAATGGCCGCCTGTCGGTCCATGGCCGCTGGGCAGAAAGAAACGGCAGGTCTGCGGGTGCCGCACCGCCTTGCGATAGTGGCCATGTGGCACGGCGATGAACAGGCCGCCGCCGTCCTTCAGCACGCGTCGTACCTCGCGCAACGCGGCGCGCGGCAGCGGCGTGTGCTCAAGCACGTGCTTCATGGTGACAATCTGAAACTGTCCGGATTCAAAGGGCATGCTGGTCATGGTGCCCACGCGTACATCGTAGCCCTGCTCGCGGCACACTCTGGCCGCCGCCTCGCTGATTTCCAGCCCTCTCGCCGTCAGACCCAGGTCGACGGCGGCCCGCAGCGTGTACCCCAGCGAACAGCCGATATCCAGGAACGGGCCGGGCGCCACGAAATTCAGCACATCGAGAATCTGATGGCGCGACTTGCTGATACGCCGACGCAGTCGCTGCTCGTAGCGCTGGTTCACCGAGTCGCCCAGCGGTGGCGAGTTGCCGGTGTCGAGCGCCGAGCGCATGTACACCAGGCCGCACGCGCACTTGACCCACAGCAACTCGGGGAAACTCGCGTAGGGGGTGGCGGCCGTGGCCCCGCACAGCGGGCAGGCCGCGATCACCACGCGCTGGCGGGCGATGGCGGGTTCCACGCTCATCCGCCGCGCCGCCAGAGCGTGCGTCCGCCCGGTTGATCATCGAGAGTTATGCCGGCGGCCGCCAGCTCATCGCGTATGGCGTCGGCGGCCTTGAAATCGCGTGCCTGGCGCGCCGCCAGCCGCGCCGCGATGCGCTGCTCAATGGCGGCCTCGTCGAGCGGTACCGGCGGGTCGCCCGATGCGGCAGTGAATCCGGGCACCGCGAGCCTGAACCACTGCTCCGGATCCAGCTGCAGCACGCCGAGCAGACCAGCGAGCCGCCGCAATCCGCCCGCCAGCACCGCGGCCTCGCCGCTGCGGCCCGCGGCGCGCGCGCCATTGAGTTCGCGCGCCAGATCCTGCAGCACCGCAAAGGCCTCGGGCGTGTTGAAATCGTCGTCCAGTGACTGCTCGAAGCGCTGCTGCGCGGCGTGCACCTGCGCTGCGGCGGAAGCCGTGTCGGCAGCCGTGTCGGCACTTGCACCCGCGCCGCGCAGCGCCGTATACAGCCGCGTCAGCGCCCCGTCCGCCTGCTCGAGCTGCACGGCACTATAGTTGATCGGGCCCCGGTAGTGGCTGCTGAGCAGGAACATGCGCATCACCTCCGGATGACGCAAGTGTGGCAGCACCTCGCGCAGTGTAAAGAAGTTGCCGAGCGACTTCGACATCTTGACGTTGTCGACATTGACGAAGCCGTTGTGCATCCAGACGTTGACGAATTCGCCGCCGCTGGCGCCGCAAGACTGGGCGATCTCATTCTCATGGTGCGGAAACTTCAGATCACTCCCGCCGCCGTGGATGTCAAAATGCTCGCCCAGCAGGGCCGCGGACATCGTCGAGCACTCGATATGCCAGCCCGGGCGGCCGGCGCCCCAGGGCGACTCCCAGGCCGGTTCGCCCGGCTTGGCGCGCTTCCACAGCACGAAATCCAGCGGATCGCGCTTGGCGGCATCGATATCGACCCGGGCCCCGGCGCGCAGGTCCTCCAGGCGTTTGCCGGACAGCCGGCCATAGCCGGGGAAGCGCGCGACCGCATACATCACGTCGCCGTCGCTCGCCACATAAGCCAGCCCGCGCGTCACCAGTCGCCCGATCAGCGCAATGATGCCCGGCACATGCTCGGTCGCACGCGGCTCGAAATCCGGGACTTCGCAGTTGAGCGTGGCACAGTCCTCGTTCATCGCCTCGATGAAGCGTGCGGTCAGCGCGCCAATCGGCTCGCCGTGCTCGGCCGCGCGTTTGATGATCTTGTCGTCAATATCAGTGATATTGCGCACGTAGCGCACCCGGTAACCGCGGTAGCGCAGGTAGCGCCGCACCATGTCAAATACCACCAGAAAGCGCGCGTGGCCCACGTGGCAGTAGTCGTACACCGTGACGCCGCAGACATACATGCCGACCTGACCGGCGACGATCGGCTGCAAGGCTTGCTTGCGGCCGCTGAGCGAGTTATGGATCTGCAGCATGCTTCAGCTCCGGCCCGCGGCCAGCAATCGCTCCCGAACCAACGGCGCCGGCATCGCGCGCAGCAGCGGCGCCAGCTCGGGCCCATGCAGGCGCCCGGTGAGTGCGGCCCGGAGCGGTGCAAAGAACTCCACGCCCTTGCGCCCGGTCGCCAGGCGCAACGCGGCCAGCTCGACCGCGGGTCCCGCGGCTACGGCACTGGCCGCAGCGGCAAAGAATTCCGGGCCTGCCGCACTGACCGCCGCACGCGCGGCTGCGTCGAATTCCAGGGCGCCGCCAAACACTACCGGCAGCCAGCTGGCTACATCGCCGGCCACGACCAGGTTGGGCAGCACGGCCGTCACGAAGGCCCGGCGCCGTGCCGCATCCGCATCGCCAGGCAGCCGTTCCGCCAGCCATGCCAGCGCCGCCTCGGGTTCCAGCGCATGCACCCACTGGCCCTGCCAGTGGCGCAGCTGCGCCAGGTCGAAGTGCGCGCTGGCGCGCTGCAGATGTGCGGGATTGAACTGCGCCGCCATGGCCTCGAGCGTCAGCAGCAGCTGACCGGCGCCCGAGTGCCCGAGGCGAAACAGGTGATTCAGTATGGCGGGTGCAGCGAATCCGGCTTCGCGCAGTTCACGCAGCGAGCGCGCGCCGTTGCGCTTTGACAGCGGCGTGCCGTCCTCGCCGGTGAGCAGCGGCAGATGCCCGTAGCCGGGGATGCGCATCCTAAGCGCCTCGAGCACCAGGATCTGTCGCGGGGTATTGGCGAGATGATCGTCGCCGCGCAGCACCTGCGTCACCTGCATCAGTGAATCGTCGATGGCATTGGCATAGAAGAACGCCGGCGTGCCATCCTCGCGGCGGATCACGAAATCGCCGATGTGCGCGCAC
>Ga0075026_100000277_pt1 | contig 20110 bp, 16 predicted proteins | sample Str012_2_FD_71392 | JGI IMG/M metagenome (GOLD analysis project Ga0075026, IMG submission 71392) | Freshwater sediment microbial communities in response to fracking from Pennsylvania, USA - Straight Creek_MetaG_SC_2012 | ecosystem: Environmental > Aquatic > Freshwater > Creek > Sediment... | reverse complement strand
CCCGCCGGCCTGACTCCACCCGATCGTGCGAGCACCAGTCGGTCGGTGGCCCGGTCGACCAGATAGACGGCGAGCGAGTCGTGGAGCACCATCGTGCGCAACCGGCCCACCGACGAGTCGAGCACGTCGTCGAGGTCGAGCGATGCCGGCATCGCTTGCGCCACTTTCTGCAACGAGAACAACAGCGAGTTGGCCTCGGCCAGTCGACTCACACGATCGAGTGCGGCGGCCTGCTGTCGTGCCGAGTCGAGTGCCGCCTTTCGGGCGAGGCCCGTGGTGTACGCCACGACGCCGAGCAACGCACCCCAGATGGCGCCGTCGCGGAGTCCGGTGGCGACGCCGACCTCGGCGACATGGGTGATCGTGGTGAACACGACCGCCGTGGTCGACACCGCAGCGCTGTACGCGGCACCCACCGAGAAGCCCGCCAACATGCCGGTGGGGATGAACATCAGCACGAACGGCGACCGCCAGGCGCCGGTGAGCACCACGGCCACGATGTTGAGCGCCTGCTCGCCGACGATGCGCGTGCGCGTGGCGGGATCGTTGCGATACGGCACCGGCCTGACGCAGGCGTAGACGGTGTACGCGGTGGCGAGGACCGCCACGACGATGATGCCCCATCGATGGTGGGTGAGGTCGGTGAAGCCGGTGGCGAGCGATCCGATGAGTGCGGCGACGCGGAACGGCCACAGCGGCGCTGCGCTGAGCGTGGGGTTCAGCGTGGGGTTGGCGAACCGCGAGGTGCGCCGCTCGCCGATACCGGGCAGCAGGCGGTGTGCCTGTCGCCGCTCGACGAGTGGCCAACTGAGACCGTTGGAGTCGTCGGCGTCGCTCACGCGGTGATGCTAGTGCCGTGCGATCGGCCTCCACTGGGAGGTCGCGCGTTGGATACGGTGCGCACATGATCCTGGTCGGACTCACAGGTGGCATCGGTTCGGGGAAGTCGACCGTCAGCGCGGCGCTGGCGTCGAGAGGGGCGATCGTCGTCGATGCCGACGCGATCGTGCGCGATGTGCAGCAGCCCGGGTCGCCCGTGCTGCAGCAGATGGCGGATCGTTTCGGTCCGCAGGTCATCGCCGCCGACGGCTCGCTCGATCGCGCCGCAGTCGCTGCGGTGGCGTTCGCCGACGCCGACGCGCTGAAGGCACTGAACGACATCGTGCACCCGGCGGTGGGTGCGGAGATGAACCGCAGGGTGATGGCCGAGGTGGCAACCGATCATGTCGTGGTGATGGACATCCCGCTGCTCACCGAGAACCCTCGTGAGGGGCTGCAGGGCATCATCGTGGTCGACGTGCCCGTCGACATGCAGGTGCAGCGCCTGGTGGCGTCGCGTGGCTTCGACGAGGCCGACGCACGAGCTCGTATCGCCAAGCAGGCCACGCGCGAGCAACGTCTGGCCACCGCCGATTTCGTGGTCGACAACAGTGGCAGCATCGCCGAGCTCGAACCGCAGATCGTCGAGCTGTGGGTGTGGCTGCACACGCTGTCGCAGTTGCCCGCCGACTACGAGTTCGCGGGTCGCAAGGACCGCACCGACGCCCCCGCTGACGAGGCAGCTACCAGCTGAGCCGTGCCACGGTCTCGGCGCCGTCCATCGCTCCCGTGGGCACGAATCCGAGACCTAGGTAGAAGGGCTCGGGGGTGCCGGGCAGGCCGCCCACCCAACTGGTCAGCAACGAACGGTGGCCTTCGGCGCGCAGGCGATCCACGACGAGGTCGATCACCCGTCGGCCGATGCCCCGACGTTGGTGCATCCGGTCGACGAGCAGGCGCCACAGGAACGGCTCGGGGTGATGCGCCGTCACGTCGGCGAGCATCACGAAGCCGCCCCGTTGGTCGTCGGCCATGACACCGCGCATCCATGGAACGACCGGTGCGCCGTCGACGATCTCGGGGAACAGTGCATCGCGGAACGACAGCGGCATGGTGGCCACGAACCGCTGCTGCGAGTGGTGCGTGGCGAGTCGGCCCCAGAGGTACGCGTCGTCGGGTGTGATCTCCACGAGCTCGACGTGTCGTGGGGGAGTGGCGGGACGTGCGAGCCAGGCCGCACGGTCGTCGCGCAGCAGCGCGTAGCGAAGGTCGTCGTACCACTCGCCGCGCATGAAGTAGCTCTGCCGGGTGAGCGAGTCGAACGTGAATCCGATCGATTCGAGCACGCGCATCGAGGCGACGTTCTGCGGGTCGAGGCTGGCTTCGAAGCGGTGCACATCGGTGGTGGCGATGACGTGGTCGACGGCGGCGGCCACGGCCTCTCGGGCGTAGCCGTGGCCGTGGAACTCGCGACGCAGCGTGTAGCCGATCTCGGCGACCGACCCGGTGTCGTCGAGTCGCACGGCCACGTCGCCGATGAGCTCGCCGTCGAGTTCGAGCGCCAGCGATGTCCAGTCGCCCGGCTGCAGATCGTGGCGATCGGCCTGATGCGCGAGCATCGCGTGAGCGCGTTCGACCGTGTAGGGCATGTCCCAGTCCTGCATGGCGGCGATGTCGGGATCGTTGCGGTAGGCCGCCACGGTGTGGGCGTCGGTGGGCAGCATCGCGCGGACCACGAGTCGGTCGGTGCGCAGCGGCAACATGCTCCCGACCCTAGCCGTGCGGTCCGACGAACACCCGTTCGCCGGGTAGGCTGGCCGACGTGCCCGAGTTCCAGGTGGTGTCCGACTTCCAACCCGCCGGCGATCAGCCCAAGGCCATCGCGTCGTTGGCCGAGGGCGTGCTGCGCGGCGATCGTTTCCAGACGCTGCTCGGCATCACCGGGTCGGGCAAGAGCGCCACCATCGCCTGGACCATCCAGGCCATCCAGCGGCCCACGCTCATCCTGGCGCCCAACAAGTCGTTGGCGGCGCAACTCACGCAGGAGATGCGCGAGTTCTTCCCCAACAACCGCGTCGAGTACTTCGTCAGCTACTACGACTACTACCAGCCCGAGGCCTACATGGCCTCCAGCGACACCTACATCGAGAAGGACTCGTCCGTCAACGACGAGATCGATCGTCTGCGTCACTCGGCCACAGCGGCACTGCTCACTCGTCGCGACACCATCGTGGTCGCCTCGGTCAGCTGCATCTACGGCATGGGCGATCCGGCCGAGTACAAGGGTCAGCTGCTCGAACTGCACACCGGTGTCGACTACGACATGCGCAGCATCCTGCGCCGCCTGGTCGACCTGCAGTTCGACCGCAACGACATCGCGCTCGGTCGCGGCAAGTTCCGCGTGCGCGGCGACACCATCGAGGTGCATCCCTCCTACGAAGAGTCGGTGGTGCGCATCGAGATGTTCGGCGACACGGTCGATCGCATCACCACGGTCGACCCGCTCACTGGCGAGACGCTCCGCGAGCACAGCGAGATCCTCGTGTTCCCCGCCACCCACTACGTCGCCGGCGACGAGCGCATGCGGCGCGCGGTGTTGGGCATCGAGAGCGAGTTGCAAGAGCGCCTCGCCTGGTTCGAAGCCAACAACAAACTGCTCGAGGCGCAGCGTCTGCGCATGCGCACGCAGTACGACCTCGAGATGATCCAGGAGGTCGGCTACTGCAACGGCATCGAGAACTATTCGATGCACATCGACGGCCGCACGTTCGGCGAGCCGCCGTTCACCCTGCTCGACTACTTCCCCGACGACTTCCTGCTGGTCATCGACGAGAGCCATGTGGCGGTGCCGCAGTTGCACGGCCAGTACCTGGGCGACCTGCGCCGCAAGGACGAACTCGTCGAGCACGGGTTTCGCCTGCCCAGCGCGCGCGACAACCGGCCGCTGCGGTTCGACGAGGTGGTCGAACGCATCCACCAGTGCGTGTTCATGTCGGCCACGCCCAGCCCCTACGAGCTGCAGCACAGCAGCCAGGTGGTCGAGCAGATCGTGCGCCCCACCGGTCTGGTCGATCCCGAGGTCATCGTCAAGCCCACCAAGGGCCAGATCGACGACCTCATCGAGCTGGTCAACGATCGCATCACCAAGGGCGACCGGATCCTCGTCACCACGCTCACCAAGAAGATGGCCGAAGACCTCACCGACTACCTGCTCGAGCAGGGTTTGCGGGTGCGCTATCTGCACAGCAACATCGACACCATCCAGCGCATCGAGATCCTGCGGGCACTTCGCCTCGGCGAGTTCGACGTGCTGGTGGGCATCAACCTGCTGCGTGAAGGGCTCGACCTGCCCGAGGTCAGCCTGGTGTGCATCCTCGACGCCGACAAGGAAGGGTTCCTGCGCAGCGAGACCTCGCTCATCCAGATGATCGGCCGCGCCGCCCGCAACGTCGACGGACAGGTGGTGATGTACGCCGACAAGATCACTCCGTCGATGGAGAAGGCCATCACCACCACGCAGGAGCGCCGCCTGCGTCAGCTCGCCTACAACGAGGCCAACGGCATCAACCCGCAGACCATCCGCAAGGCCGTCGGCGACATCCTCTCGCTGCTCCGACCCGACGACTCGGCGCCCGTGCCGGGCAAGGGGCAGCGTCGCAACCGCGAGCGCGAGAAGGTGCAGCGCGAGCTCAAGACGTTGCCGCAGCAGGAGCTGGCTCGGCTCATCCAGACCCTCGAGGAAGAGATGCACGAGGCCGCGGCCGAGCTGAAGTTCGAATACGCCGCCCGCCTGCGCGACGAAGTCAACGAACTGCGACGCGAGCTACGCGACGCGCAGTAGGCGCGTTGATCAGAACGTGCTGACGAGTGGTGCGCTCAGCACGGCCGACAGGCTGTCGGCGGGCTGGGGGAGCGCGAACAGGTAGCCCTGTCCCAGACGGCAACCGAGGCGCACCAGACGGTCGCACTGCAGCTGTGTCTCGATGCCTTCGGCGATCACGCTCAGGCCGGCCTCGGTGGCCATGGCGATCATCGCTTTCACCACCACCGGCTCGCGGTCGCCGTTCACCACTTGGCTGGTGAACTTGCGGTCGAGCTTCACGCCGCTGATCGGCAGGCTGGTGAGTGTCTCCAGCGATGCGAAGCCGGTGCCGAAGTCGTCGAGCACCAGTTGCACGCCGAGGCCTGCGACCGCCGAGAGCTCCTTGCGCACGTTCGACGGCAGATCGAATGTCTGGCGTTCGCCGAGTTCGATCGACAGTGCTTGTGCCGGCACCTTGTGCTTGGCGAGCAGTTTCACGATGCTGTCGTAGAACGAGTTGTCGAGCTTGTCGTCGAACTCGAAGTTCACGGCGAGCGTGAGGTTCGGCACGATGTGGCGGAACTCGGCGAGGTTCTCGAGACCGTCGTCGAGGATACGATCGAACAGCGCGCCCGACAGGCCGGCCTGCTGCACGATGCGCAGGAACTGATCGGGTTCGCGCACGCCGTCGCGAGAGCTCCAGCGGGCGAGTGCCTCGATCGACACCACCGCGCCGGTGCGCAGGTCGACGATGGGCTGGAAGTAGGCCTTGATGTCGCCGAGCTCGATGGCCTGCATCACTGCCGATGCCTCGGTCGCGTCGGGTAGCGGCGCCTGGCGGGTGGCGTGCGTGGTGGCGAGCTGATCCTCGGCCTCCAGCATCGCCCCGTCGAGACCCATCTCGGGGTGCCGGCGACCGAGACCGACCGCCACGGAGATCTCGCTCTCGGAGAACGCGTGACGGATCTTCCGTTCCACTTCGCCGACTTCGTGCTCGGCGGTGCCGACCATCAGCACGGCGAGATGGTCGCCGTTGAGGCGAGCCGCGAACATGTGCTCGGTGATGGCGTCGCGCACGATGCCACCCGCGATGCGCAGCTGCTCGTCGCCGGCCGAGTGACCGTGCAACTCGTTGTAGCGCTTGAGTTCGTCCATTTCGATCAGCATTACAGCAGCCGGTTCGCCGAATTCACTGCAGAAGGCTTCGTCGATGCGCAGCCGCTGCTCCCATGCCTGCCGCGTGGCGAGGTTGGTGAGCGGATCTGCCATCTGGTCGTGTTGGTCGCTGGGAATGCGGTCGAAGGCGCGCCGTTCGATGGCCAGCGTGCGTTCGCTGTCGGCCAGCGCGCCGAGGATGGTGGCGAAGGCGTCGGCCTGGGTGCGCAGCGATTCGAGCGACATGAAGGCCGGAGGAGCGATGCCGTATCCGACGAGGTCGCCGAAGATGTCGCCGTCAGGCAGGATCACGGGCACGGACAGTCGGCTGCCGGCGTGGCTGCCCACATCGTGCGCCACCGACTGGTGCGGCCGGATGATGCCGCTGGGGTCGACGACGGCGAGTGCCTGGCTCACGCCGCCAGTGGAGCGCGTGAGCAACCAGGTCGGTAGGCCAGAGGTGGTCGACAGATGCTCGAGCACGCCGTGCGACGCACGGGAGAATCGGTTGTCGCGGTGCGTACCGGCGGTCATGCCACAGGTATCGGCAGGTCTTGCCACGAACTTGAATCAGGCTGGAAGGTGCCTCTTGGGGAACAGGTGTTCGTCCGTGGTAGCCTGCCGGCCATGCCGGCTGCGAGCCCCGAACCGAAGATCATCGTGCGCGGCGCGCGCGAGCACAACCTCAAGAACGTCAGCATCGAGATCCCTCGCGATCGTCTCGTCGTGTTCACCGGCCTGTCGGGTTCGGGCAAGAGCAGCCTGGCCTTCGACACCATCTATGCCGAGGGTCAGCGTCGCTACGTCGAGTCGCTGTCGGCCTATGCCCGCCAGTTCCTGGGCCAGATGGACAAGCCCGATGTCGATGTCATCGAGGGGCTGTCGCCGGCCATCTCCATCGACCAGAAGAGTGCCAGCCGCAACCCGCGGTCCACGGTGGGCACCATCACCGAGGTCTACGACTACCTGCGGCTCCTGTTCGCCCGCATCGGGGTGCAGCACTGCCCCAACGACGGCACTCGGCTGCAGCGTCAAACCCCCCAGCAGATCGTCGATCGCATCCTGCTGTTGCCCGACGGCACGCGGTTCCAGGTGCTCGCGCCGGTGGTGCGCGGCCGCAAGGGCGAGTACGACACGCTGCTCGGCGATCTTGCCTCGCAGGGCTTCGTGCGCGCTCGCATCGACCACGAGGTGGTCGACATCGCCGAGTTCCTCAAGCGCCCCGAGAAGTTGGCGCGCTACGAGCAGCACACCATCGAGATCATCGTCGACCGTCTGGTGCGCCGCGACGGCATCGAGCGTCGCCTCACCGATTCGCTCGAGACGGCGCTGAAGCTCGCCGAGGGTGTCGCCGAGGTCGAGCTCGTGGGTAAGGAGGGCGAGGTCGACGGCGAAACCCTCACGTTCAGTCAACACCTCGCCTGCCCGAAGTGCGGCACCAGCTACGACGAGCCCGCACCACGCAACTTCTCGTTCAACTCACCGTACGGAGCGTGCGAGGCGTGCCTGGGTCTGGGCACGCAGTTCGAGGTCGACCCCGACCTGCTCATCCCCGACACCGATCTGTCCATCAACGAGGGCGCCATCGCACCGTGGCGCAGCAGCAGCACGCAGTACTTCACGCGCATGCTCGAAGCGGTGGCGGGCGAATACGGCATCTCGCTCGACAAGCCCTACAGGTCGCTCACCGCCAAGCAGCAGAAGGTCATTCTGCATGGCGTCGATGGCAATCTGAAGGTGAAGTACAAGAACCGCTACGGGCGCACCCGCGAATATTCCACTGCCTACGAAGGCGTCATCCCGTGGCTCAACCGTCGCCGCGAGGGCGCCGAGAGCGACTGGGCTCGAGAGCAGTACGAGGGCTACATGCGCGAGGTGCCGTGCAGCGCGTGTGCGGGTGCGCGTCTGAAGCCGTCCACGCTCGCCGTCACGGTCAACGACAAGAACATCAGCGAGATCTGCGACATGGCCATCGCCGAGTCGGCCGATTTCCTCGCGGCACTCGAACTCAGCGAACGCGATCGCATGATCGCCGAACGTGTCACCAAGGAGATCAACGCTCGGCTCGGCTTCCTGCTCGACGTCGGCCTCGACTACCTCACGCTGTCGCGTGCCGCGGGCACCTTGGCGGGTGGCGAGGCGCAACGCATCCGGCTGGCCAGCCAGATCGGCAGCGGTCTGGTGGGCACGCTCTACGTGCTCGACGAACCGTCCATCGGCCTGCACCAACGCGACAATCGCCGCCTCATCGACACCCTGCTGCGCCTGCGCGACCTGGGCAATACGGTGCTGGTGGTCGAGCACGACGAAGACACCATTCGCGAGAGCGACTGGATCGTCGACATCGGTCCCGGTGCCGGCGAGCACGGTGGCGCCGTGGTCTACAGCGGCCCGGTGAAGGGCATCTTGAAGGCCAAGGAATCCATCACCGGTCAGTACCTGTCGGGCAAGAAGTCCATCCCGGTGCCCCAGCAGCGTCGCTCGCCCAACCTCGAATGGGTCGAGGTGGTGGGTGCTCGCGAGCACAACCTGCGCAACATCGACGTCAAGATCCCGTTGGGCATGTTCGTGGCGGTCACGGGTGTCAGTGGCAGCGGTAAGAGCACCCTCGTGCGCGACATCCTGCTGCCGGTGCTGATGCAGCGCATCTACAAGTCGAAAACCGCCGCCGGCAGGCACAAGAGCATCAAGGGCATCGAGTTCCTCGACAAGGTCATCGACATGGACCAGTCGCCCATCGGTCGCACGCCGCGCAGCAACCCGGCCACCTACACCGGCGTGTTCGACAACATTCGCAAGCTGTTCGCCACCACCGCCGAGGCCAAGGTGCGCGGCTACATGCCGGGCCGGTTCAGCTTCAACGTCGCCGGTGGCCGCTGCGAGGCGTGTTCGGGCGATGGCACCATCAAGATCGAGATGCACTTCCTGCCCGACGTCTACGTGCCGTGCGAGGTGTGCAAGGGCGCCCGCTACAACCGCGACACGCTCGACATCCAGTTCAAGGGCAAGAACATCTCCGACGTGCTCGACATGCCGGTGGCCGAAGCGGTCGACTTCTTCGCCAACCAGCCGGCCATCGGTCGCTACATGCAGACCCTGCTCGACGTCGGCCTCGGCTACGTGCGCCTCGGCCAGTCCGCGCCCACGTTGTCGGGCGGGGAGGCCCAGCGCGTGAAGCTGGCCACCGAACTGGCCAAGCGCAACACGGGCCACACCATCTACCTGCTCGACGAACCCACCACCGGCCTGCACTTCGACGACGTGCGGCGCCTGCTCACCGTGCTGTCACGCCTGGTCGACCAGGGCAACACCGTGCTGGTCATCGAGCACAACCTCGACGTCATCAAGACCGCCGACTGGGTCATCGACCTCGGCCCCGAGGGCGGTAGCGGTGGCGGCCTGGTCATCGCCGAGGGCAGCCCGGAAGACGTTGCCCGCACCGACGGCAGTCACACCGGCCGCTTCCTGAAGCCGCTGCTCGACCTCTGACCGGCGGCGGCCTCGCCGAGTAGCGCCGCTCAGCGGCCGCGGAGCTTCTTGCTGAGTTCGTTGAGGCGGGCCTTCTCGTCGCGGCTCAGCGCGTCGATGCCGACGTCGTTGATGCGGTCGAGCAGGCCGTTCAGCTCGGCCTCGTCGGCGGGAGAGTGCGCTGCGACCGGGTCGGCCCACGGGCCCGACACCACGGTGCCGCTGGAACCACGCGACTGCTTCTGGCGGGCCGGCTTGGGGCTGCTCGACGAGCCGCCACCGACGCGCGGGATGAACCCGAGGTCGCCGAGCATGCCGTACTGGCGGGCGCCGCCGAGGGCGATGAGGATGACGCCGATACCCATGACGAGCGCTTCGTACATCTGGTCGCCGATGTACTGCAGCATCATCAGCGCCACGTAGACCGCGGCGAACACCCAGATGGGGATGTTGAAGAACGAGGTGGCGCTGGGGTTGTCGAGTGCGAACACCACGAGGAGCGCGAGCGCCAACAGGTTGAGGCCGTAGACGCCGACGGGGTCGAAGTGCAGCAGGGTGACCAGCGAGGCGGGCACGATGGTCATCGCCAGGATGAGGATGGTGAACCGCTTGCGGCCGATCTGATCTTCCACACGATGGCCGACGAACCAGAAGAAGGCCAGCGTGATGACGCTGAAGATGTCGGGACGGCACACGAGCGGCCAGGTGATGATGCGCCAGATGTCGCCGTTGCGCACGTCGTAGCCGGTGAACACCAGCTTGCTGAGCGAGGCCTTGTCGATGGCGTACCAGAACATCGACACCACACCGGCGAGCACCAAGAACGCGGTGGTGGTGACGTCGATGGCGCCGATGCGGAACCAACCGTCGCGCTGAGGGCGTTCGGGCATCGAGAACTGGTAACGGCCGGGCACGTCAGCCACCATATCCGGCAGCGCCGTATCCTGAGCGGCGTGGTTGCCCGTCCTCCTGCCGGAACGATTCCCGAGACACCTGGGTCGTACCAGTTCAAGGACCGTGACGGACGCGTGATCTACGTCGGCAAGGCCGGCAACCTGCGTCAGCGTCTCAGCAACTACTTCCAGGACCCGCGCAACCTCCACCCACGCACTGCGCAGATGGTGGCCACGGCCACCTCGGTCGAGTGGATCGAGGTGCGCAACGAGGTCGAGGCGTTGATGCTGGAGTACAGCCTCATCAAGCAGCACCGCCCGCGCTTCAACGTGCGGCTGCGCGACGACAAGAGTTATCCGTTCCTGGCCGTCACGCTCGACGAGCAGTTCCCACGCGCGATGGTGATGCGCGGTCGCAAGCGCAAGGGCACCCGTTACTTCGGCCCCTATGCGCACGCCTACGCCATTCGCGACACGCTCGACCTGCTGCTGCGCAGCTTCCCCATCCGCACGTGCAGCCCGGGCAAGTTCAACGAACATCACCGCCTCGGTCGGCCGTGCCTGCTGTTCCACATCGAGAAGTGCAGCGGGCCGTGCGTCGGCGAGATCGAGGAGATGCCGTATCGCCAGTTGGTGCAGGAGTTGTGCGACTTCCTCGACGGCGACACCGACGACATCGTGAAGCGGCTGGAGGCCGAGATGGCCGCGGCGGCGCAGGAGCTGGAGTACGAACGTGCTGCACGTGTGCGCGATCGGCTCCTGGCCGTGCGTCGGGCCATCGAGAAGCAACAGATGGTGGGCGACCGCAACGAGGACATCGACGTCGTGGGCATCGCCGACGACGAGCTCGAAGCGGCCGTGCAGGTGTTCTTCGTGCGCAAAGGTCGAGTGGTGGGTCGCAAGGGCTTCATCCTCGACAAGGTGGAGGAGCTCTCGCCGGGTGGCCTCGTCGATCGCATCCTCGAAGAGCTCTACGGCGACGACCCGCCCGCCGGCATGCCCAAACAGGTGCTCGTGCCGGTCGAGCCCGACGACATGGCCACCTACGAGGAATGGCTCACCCACTTGCGTGGCAGCAAGGTGCAGATCCGTGTGCCCCAGCGCGGCGACAAGCGCGACCTGCACGAGACGGTCACCCGCAATGCGTCGGAGGAGTTCATCCGCCATCGCCTCCGTCGAGCCGGCGACCACAACGCCCGCAGCCGCGCGCTCACCGAACTGCAGGACCTGCTCGGCCTGCCCGAGGCGCCGTTGCGGATCGAGTGCTACGACATGGCGCACCTGCAGGGCACCGACTACGTGGGCAGCATGGTGGTGCTGGAGGACGGTCTGCCCAACAAGCGCGAGTACCGCCGGTTCAAGGTGAAGGACGTGCCCGGCAACGACGATTATGCGGCGATGGAGGAAGTGCTCACGCGTCGTCTCCAGGCGTATCTGAACGAGCGCGACCAGCCACTCGACGACGAGTTGGCGCAAGAGGGTGGTCGCGGACGTCCGAGGAAGTTCGCCTACCCACCGCAGCTGTTGCTGGTCGACGGCGGGAAGGGGCAGCTGGCCGTCGCCGATCGTGTGGTGCGCGCGCTCGGACTGCAGGACGAGATCCCCATCGCCTCGCTCGCCAAGCGGTTCGAGGAGGTCTATCTGCCGGGCCGGAGCGAGCCGGTGGAGATTCCGCGAGGCAGCGACGGATTGTTCATGCTGCAGCGCATCCGCGACGAGGCCCACCGCTTCGCCAACACCTTCCATCGAGAGCTGCGCGGCAAGCGCATGGTCGCCAGTTCGCTCGACGGCATCGCCGGCCTCGGCGAGGCACGGAAGAAGAAGCTCGTGCAGGCCATGGGCGGCGTGAACGCGGTGAAGAAGGCGTCGCTCGACGACCTGCAGGCGCTCTCGTTCCTGCCCGACGCGGTCGCCGAGGCGATCCACGCCAAGTTCCACGAGCAGTGACATGTCGGGTCGGGTGTCGTTGCGGCCGATGCGCGATCACGACGACGACTACGAACGGCTCGCCCGTTGGTTGTGCCATCCTGACGTGCTGTCGTGGGTGGTCGGCCGAGACCAACCGCACAGCATCGAGCGCGTGCGCGACGAATACGGCGTCGCATCGTTGGCGCGGGAGCACACGTGGCCGTCGTTCATCGAAGTCGATGGGCGGGCCGTCGGCTATCTGCAGGTCGTGTGGGTGCTGCCCTACGCGTCCGACTACTCGCTCGACGGCGATGCTCGCCATGCGTGGGCCTTCGACCTGTGGATCGGCGACCCGGCATGGTGGGGACGCGGCGTCGGCACGATGGCCTGCCAATTGGCAGTCGACCAACTGCTCGCCCGCGGCGCTCGCCGTATCGTCATCGACCCGCGTGTGGTCAACGAACGGGCCGTGCACGTGTACGAGAAGGTCGGCTTCCGGAAGGTGAAGATGCTGCCCGCCTATGAGCTCCACGAGGGTGAACGCTGGGACAACTGGCTCATGGAGTACGTACCGCCGGCCTGATGGTGGTGCTCGTGCGGCCCCGTTCAGGTTCTGGTCAGGTCACAACGACCGAATCGGTGTACTCGGCACGACCAGACGGTCGAAGGTGTCGTGCTAGCCCCACGTCGGGGTTTCGCGCTGCACGTCGCCCATCGCCATCTGGCCGCGTGCCCCCATCGCCGCCCAGGCGCCCACCTTTCGGCGCTTCGGGGACGCCGGAGCTTCGGTACACGCCGCGTGCATGCGATGGTCGCCCGCGACGACGGTGTCGTCGTCGGCTCGGCACTCGATGCCACAGATCGGGCAGACCGAATTCGGTTCCATGCCCCGACGGTACTCCTGCAGTGCAACAGCGTGCGGTGCTCCGTCGTGGACAGCGGTCACCCCTTGTAGCGGGGCGGTGGCGTCGGTGCTCGCTGGAGAGAACCAGTGGGGGTGACGCTCATCGAGTGCGGTCGGTTGACGAAGTACGGTTGCCCCAGTGAGCGCCGCGCCTGACTGCGTGTTCTGCGGCATCGTCGGCGGCTCCGTGCCGTCGACGACGTCGCTCAGCCGACGTGCGGGATGACCTCGGCATGGAGGAACGCGTAGGCGTCGGCACGTTCGGCGGCGGTGGAGCCCAGCGTGAAGTCCGGGATGGCGAACTCGTCGACACCCAGTTCGACGTAGCGGTTGAGCTGCTCGATGAGCTGCGCCGCGTTGCCGCTGATGGTGCGGCCGGGAAGGCCCTGCTTGCCTTCGCCGATCATCACCAGCGCCTGGCACGAGCGGTGCATCGTGGACGGGTCGCGCCGCACGGCGGTGCAGGCAGCCTCGAAGTCGGCCGTGCGGTCGCGCACCATGTCGGGGTCGCCCCACGTGTTCCACTCGTCGGCGAAGCGGGCCGTGAGGCGCAGCATCCGAGGGCTGCCGGTGCCCACCAGGAGCGGCAGCGAGCCCACCGGTTTGGGGCCGAGCGGGGCGCCCTCGAGTTGGTAGTACTGGCCCTCGAAGTCGACGGCATCCTCGCTGCGGAGGCGATGGATGATCTCGATGGCTTCCGCGAAGCGATCCACACGCGGGCCGGGGGAGGGAAGGTCGAAGCCGTAGGCCGCGTGCTCGTTGATCTGCCAGCCGGCGCCGAGACCCAGGACGGCGCGGCCGCCCGAGATGTGGTCGACCGTGGTGGCTCGCTTCGCCAGCAGCGCCGGGTGGTGCACGGTGACGGGGGAGACCATCGAGACCAGTCGCACACGAGGCACGAGGGCACCGATGGCCGACAGCACCGACCAGCACTCCAGCGCATCACCGGGATCGGGTGTGCCGTCGGGTCGGTTGGGCATCAGGTGATCGGCGTACCAGTAGCTGAGGAACCCGTTGGCCGACGCCCACTGCGCCAGCGACAGCGTTTCGTCCCACGAGTGTCCGTTGTTGGGCCAGACCGAGAACTGCATGCCGACGACTCTAAACCCCGTTCACATGCCCAGCGCCGTGCGGAACGTCGCGACGTCGCTGCAGTCGTGCTCGTGGGGCAAGATCGGGCGTCGAGACACATCGGCGCCGCCCACGCGGGCGTGGTAGCGGTTCTCGCCGGCGACCTCGGTGGGCCAGTCCTGACGGGTGACGATGGCGCACCGAGTGCGTGGCCCGATCGTGGTCCACGTGAGTGAGTCGAGCGGCGGTCCGGTCCAGGTGTCGCTCGGTGACGGCAACACGGTGGGGCCGTCGACTGCCACGATCGCCCACCGGGAGATGGTCGGATGGCCGGTCGGTGTGCCCTTGATGAGGAGCTCACGGATGTCGTCGACGATCGCCGCGTACGAATCGCGTGGTGGCACTGTGTCGTACCCCGGGTCGATGCCGACGCCGTCGACCGACTGCGACGTGAGGGTGTTGCCCGTGCGGAGCACGAAGTAGCTGTAGCCCTCGTCGGCCATCTGCATCCCGGGCGGCAGCGGCACCATCGGGAGCGGTCCTCCCGATGGGTGCGACGCGAGGCCCGCCGCGGTGGCCAGACGCACGAGTCGATCGAGCTCGTGTGCGTCGACCTGGTAGGTGGTGGCGACGAGTGAGCGCGACGTCGGGGCCGCGACGTCGCCGGCCGGCGGAAGGCCGATCGAGACCACGGTGCCGTCGGGGTAGACCGTCGCGTAGGGCATGTCGAGCGGCTGACAGTCCTGCATCATGCAGCCCGCGTCGCTCACCGTGAGCAGCGGACGCGGGTCGCTGGTGTCGAACAGCGTCGTCGTGGGTGCGGTGGTGGGCGCCGTGCTCGACGAGGTGCAGCCCGCGGCGGCGAGCAACAACAACGCGGCGAACCTCCCCATCGAACGCATGCTCCAGTCTCCCACGCCGTTGGGCCACGGGGTCCGCGTAGCCTGTGCGCATGGCCGACAACTTGTGGGAGACGCACGCCGACTGGTGGATCGAGGGATTCACCGAGGGGGCCGACCCCGAGTACGAGGAGCAGATCCTTCCGCTCGCGGCGCGAGAGCTCGAGGGCGCCCGCCGTGTGCTCGACGTCGGGTGCGGCGATGGTCAGGTCAGCCGGCTGGCGGCGCGCCTCGGCGCCGATGTTGTCGGTATCGACCCCACCTGGAACTGCGTGAGCGTGGCCGGACAACGTGGCACCGCGGTCGCTCAGGCCGGCGCGGCAGGGCTGCCGTTCGCCGACGACACGTTCGACGCGGTCGTCGCCTGTCTGGTGTTCGAACACATCCGCGACGTCGACGACGCCATCGCCGAGGTGGCCCGCGTGTTGCACACGGGCGGCCGTTTCTGCTTCTTCCTCAACCACCCGCTGCTGCAGACGCCCAACAGCGGCTGGATCGACGACCAGTTCCTCGACCCGCCCGAGCAGTACTGGCGCATCGGCCCGTATCTGGTGGAGGACGAGACCATCGAGGAGGTCGAGAAGGACGTGTTCATCCCGTTCATCCACCGTCCCCTCAGCCGCTACATCAACACGCTCGCGGCCAACGGCCTGCTGTTGGAACGCATGGACGAACCGGCTCCGCCGAAGGGCTTCCTGGCCCTCGCGGAGGAGTACGCGGCCGCGTCGACGATCCCGCGGCTGCTGTATCTCCGCACGCGCAAGGTCTGACCTCTACAGTTCGGGGTGATGGTCGATCTCATCCTCATCACCGGTATGTCCGGGGCGGGTCGCACGGGCGCGGCCGCGGTGTTGGAAGACCTCGGCTGGTACGTCATCGACAACCTTCCCACGTCGCTCGTCGACACCATCGTCGAGCTCGTCAACCGACCGGGCAGCGGCATCGATCGCCTCGCGCTCGTCGGTGGTCGCCAACAGGCCGAGCTGCTGCCGATGGTGGCGCAGCTCCGTGGCGAGGGCCATCGGGTGCGCATGCTGTTCCTCGACGCGTCCGACGCGGCACTGGTGAAACGTTACGACGCCACTCGGCGCAAGCACCCGCTCGACGACGCGGCACCCGGCCTGGTGGAGGCCATCGAGCTCGAGCGCACACAGATCGAACCCGTGCGCGCGGCCGCCGATCTGGTCATCGACACCACCGAGCTCAACGTGCACCAGCTGAAGGCGAAGCTGCTCGCCGCGTTCGACGACGAGGTCACCGGCAATCGGCTGCAGATCGCGTTCGAGAGCTTCGGCTACAAGCACGGGTTGCCCATCGACGCCGACATCGTGATGGATGTGCGTTTCCTGCCCAACCCCCACTGGGAGGAAGCACTGCGCCCCCTCACCGGACACGATCCGGCGGTGCGCGACTTCGTGCTCGAGCGTTCGCAGGCCGACGACTTCCTCGACCGTTTCGAGGGTTTGATGGTGTCGTTGCTGCCCGCGTACGAAGCCGAGGGCAAGAGCTATCTCACCGCTGCCATCGGCTGCACCGGCGGTCGTCACCGCAGTGTGGCGATCACCGAGGAGATGGCCCGTCGTCTGCGCGAGAAGGGCTACAGCGTGCGCGTCAGTCACCGTGACATCGGTCGCTGAGGAACTCTCCGTCGAACACCCGCCCGCGACTAGGCTGGGCTGCGGAAATCCCCTCAGATCGAAAGGAACGCAGCCATGACGGTTCGCGTGGGTATCAACGGTTTCGGGCGCATCGGCCGCAACTTCTTCCGGGCGGTGAAGGAGCGTGGCGCCGACATCGACATCGTCGCCGTCAACGACCTCGGCTCGCTCGAGACGATGGCGCACCTCCTGAAGTACGACTCGGTCATGGGCACGCTGCCCTACACCATCAAGGCCACGAAGGGTGGCATCTCGGTCGATGGCGACGAGCTGCGCGTACTGCAAGAGCGCGATCCCAAGAACCTTCCGTGGGGCGACCTCGGCGTCGACGTGGTCATCGAGAGCACCGGCATCTTCACCAAGCGCGACACGGCCGCGTACCACCTCGAGGGTGGCGCACCGTTGGTCATCGTGTCGGCACCCTGCGACGGTGCCGACGCGACGTTCGTGTACGGCGTCAACCACAAGGACTTCGACTTCAAGACCCAGAAGGTCATCTCCAACGCCAGCTGCACCACCAACTGCTTCGTGCCCATCGTGAAGGTGCTCGACGACGCGTTCGGTGTCGAGCAGGGCCTCATGCAGACCGTGCACGCCTACACCGGCGACCAGCAGCTCGTCGACGGCCCGCACAAGGATCTGCGCCGTGCCCGCGGCGCCGCCATCAACATCGTGCCCACCAGCACCGGCGCCGCCCGTGCCACCAGCCTCGTGCTCGCCAGCATGAAGGGCAAGCTCGACGGCACCTCGCTGCGCGTGCCCGTGCCCACCGGGTCCGTCGTCGACTTCACGGCCAACCTCACCAAGGCGGCCAGCGTCGAGGAGATCAACCACGCGATGAAGAAGGCCGCTCACGGCCCGCTGAAGGGCATCCTCAAGTACACCGAGGACCCCATCGTCTCCAGCGACATCCAGGGCGATCCGCACTCGAGCATCTTCGACGCCGGCCTCACGATGAGCATGGGCAAGATGGTGAAGGTGCTGTCGTGGTACGACAACGAGTGGGGCTACAGCAACCGTCTCGTCGACACCACCCTCTACGCCGGCGGCAAGGTCGCCAAGCGTTCGAAGAAGTGACATGAGCCGCATCCCCACGCTCGCCGACCTGGGCGACGTGCGCGGTCAGCGGGTTCTCGTTCGCACCGATTTCAACGTTCCGATGGAGAACGGCGAGATCACCGACGACTTCCGCATCCGCGCCGCGCTGCCCACCATCAACTGGCTGACCGAGCGAGGCGCGCAGGTGGTCACCTGTTCGCACCTCGGTCGCCCCAAGGGTCAGCCGAATCCGAAGTACTCGATGGACGCAGTGCGCGCTCGCCTCGGCGAGCTCGCACCGGGCGTCGAACTGCTCGAGAACCTGCGCTTCGACCCGGGTGAGGAGGGCAACGACCCGGCGTTCGTGGCGAAGCTCATCGAGGGCATCGACCTCTACGTCGACGACGCGTTCGGCGCCTGCCACCGCGCACACGCCAGCATCGTCGGCCCGCCGCAGACGCTGCCGTCGGCAATGGGGCTGCTGCTCGCCAAGGAGGTCGAGGTGCTCCTCGGTCTGCGCAACGAGCCCAAGCACCCGTTCGTCGCGGTGCTCGGTGGGTCGAAGATCAGCGACAAGCTCGGTGTGGTCGAGGCGCTGTTGAAGGTGGTCGACTCGCTCGTCGTGGGTGGCGCGATGTGCTTCACGTTCCTCGCCGCGCAGGGGCTGCCCATCGGCGACTCGCTGTTCGAGCCCGACCAGGTCGACACGTGCAAGCGACTGCTCGCCGAATCGGTCGCGAGTGGCAAGACCATCCATCTGCCCGAGGATCTCGTCGGCACCGACGCGCAGGGCAACTTCGCCACGTTCGGCAACCGTCTGCCCGTGGGAGCCAAGGGCTTCGACATCGGCCCCGGCTCGGCGGCCGCGTTCAGCGACGTCATCATGGAGGCCCGCACCGTGTTCTGGAACGGTCCGATGGGCATGTTCGAAGATCCCCGGTTCGAGGCCGGCACCCGCACCGTGGCCCACGCGATGGCCGACACCAAGGCCTTCACGGTCGTCGGTGGCGGCGACAGCGCTGCCGCACTCGCCCAGTTCGGCCTCGACGACGAGGTCGACCACGTCAGCACCGGCGGAGGCGCGTCGCTCGAACTCATCGAGCTCGGCGACCTTCCCGGTCTCGCTGCGCTCCGAAAGGCTCCCAACGCATGACTCGCCGACCGCTCATCTCCGGCAACTGGAAGATGAACCTCAATCACTTCGAAGCCATTCAGACCACACAGAAGTTGTCGTACCTGGTGGGCAAGGAAGAGCTCGAGGCGGTCGACGTGAGCCTGCACCCGCCGTTCACCGACATCCGCAGCGTGCAAACGGTCATCGACACCGACAAGCTCGGCTACGCGCTCGGCGCACAGCACTGCCACTACGACGACAAGGGCGCCTACACCGGTGAGGTGTCACCCGTGTTCTTGTCGAAGCTCGGGGTGCAGTACGTCATCGCCGGTCACAGCGAACGGCGCGAGCTGTTCGGCGAGACCGACGAGATGGTCAACAAGAAGGTCGCCGCCATCCAGCAGCACGGAATGACACCCATCCTGTGCGTGGGCGAAACCCTCGACGAGCGTGAAGCGGGCGCCACCGAGACGAAGGTCGTCGGTCAGGTGCAGGCAGGTCTCGCCGGTCGCTCGGCCGAGCAGGTGGCCGCGCTGGTCATCGCCTACGAGCCCATCTGGGCCATCGGCACCGGCCGCACCGCCACCTCCGACGACGCCCAGCAGGTGTGCGGCGCCATCCGCGCCGCGGTCGCTGCGGCCTTCGGTGCCGACGCAGCCGACTCGGTGCGCATCCAGTACGGCGGCAGCGTGAAGTCGGGCAACATCGCCGAACTGATGGCGATGCCCGACATCGACGGTGCCCTCGTGGGCGGTGCCAGCCTCGACGCCGACGAGTTCGCTCGCATCTGCAAGCTCGGCGCCTGATTCCCTTATCGCAACAGGGCTGGAACGTTTCATCCAACTTTTCGTACAAATGGAAGAGGGTGGCTACCGGCCGGTAAGTGGTCGTGATAACGTCGCCCCGCTCGCACGGATCGGGGAGGACTGTGCCGAGCGTGGTGCCACGAGAGTGACACTGCACCACCTCCCTCCGACTCACTCCAGGAGGACATTCACGTGAGGACCTCGAAGGGCAGCAAGTTCGCTGCACTCGGCCTGGGTCTCGCTCTGGTCGTCGCTGCATGCAGCAGCGACAGCAAGAGCAGCCCCGCCACCACCGTTGCAGGCACCACCACCACTGCGGCAGGCACCACCACCACCGCAGCAGCCACCACCACCACGGCAGCCGCCGCGCAGGGTGGCACCATCACCTACGCCGCTGAGCAGGAGTACACCTCCTCCAACAACGGTGCGGCCGACCAGGGTTTGGTTGCCAACACGCTCGTGTTGAACCTGACCCAACCCGGCCCGTTCATCCAGCAGCCCGACCTCACGTTCACCCCGTGGGCCGACTTGGTCACCTCGGTCGACGTCACCAGCCAGAGCCCGCAGACCGTGGT
>Ga0075026_100000276_pt1 | contig 20135 bp, 19 predicted proteins | sample Str012_2_FD_71392 | JGI IMG/M metagenome (GOLD analysis project Ga0075026, IMG submission 71392) | Freshwater sediment microbial communities in response to fracking from Pennsylvania, USA - Straight Creek_MetaG_SC_2012 | ecosystem: Environmental > Aquatic > Freshwater > Creek > Sediment... | reverse complement strand
TCGACGTCTTCGGCCACGACCAGCAGCGGACGACCGCCCTTGGCCACGGCTTCCAGCACCGGCAGCATCTCGCGGATGTTCGAGATCTTCTTGTCGACCAGCAGGATGTACGGCTTTTCGAGTTCCGTGGTCTGGTTGGCCTGGTTATTGATGAAATACGGCGACAGGTAGCCGCGGTCGAACTGCATGCCCTCGACGACGTCGAGTTCATTGGAGAGGCCCGAGCCCTCCTCGACCGTGATCACGCCTTCCTTGCCGACCTTTTCCATGGCCTCGGCAATGGTCTTGCCGATGCTCTCGTCGGAGTTGGCCGAAATCGTGCCGACCTGCGCGATCGCCTTGGTGTCCTTGCAGGGCTTGGAGAGCTTCTTGAGCTCCTCGGTCGCCGCAATCACGCCCTTGTCGATGCCGCGCTTGATGTCCATCGGGTTACGGCCCGAGGCCACAGCCTTGAGGCCTTCGCGGATGATGGACTGCGCCAGCACGGTCGCGGTCGTGGTGCCATCGCCGGCCTCGTCGGAGGTGTTGGAGGCGACTTCCTTGACCATCTGCGCGCCCATGTTCTCGAACTTGTCTTTGAGTTCGATTTCCTTGGCGACGGACACGCCGTCCTTGGTGATGGTCGGGGCGCCGAAGCTCTTCTCGAGCACCGCGTTGCGGCCCTTCGGACCCAGCGTCGCCTTGACGGCGTTCGCCAGGATGTTTACGCCACGCACCATGCGGCTGCGGGCGTCATCGCTGAAACGTACTTCTTTAGCTGCCATGTCAGTATTCCTCTTACTTGCCTTCGATCACGGCCATGACGTCTTCTTCACGCATGACTACCAGATCGTCGCCATCAACTTTCACTTCGGTGCCGCTGTATTTGCCGAACAGGATCTTGTCGCCGACTTTGACATCGAGCGCACGGACGCTGCCGTCCTCAAGAATCTTGCCCTTGCCGACCGCAACGACCTTGCCCTGTACCGGCTTTTCAGCAGCGGTGTCGGGAATCAAGATGCCGCCCGGGGAAGTACGATCCTCCTCGAGGCGCTTGATGATCACGCGGTCATGAAGAGGACGAATCTTCATGGATAAACTCCTTGAATGAACATTGGTGATGAAACGAACCGGCAAGCCGGTACTCTTAAAAAATGAACCAATCGGGGTCTGTTAGCACTCTCCCCGGTTGGCTGCTAATGATAGCGTCGAATTCCCGCTTTTCAAGAGCGCGAAGGGCGACACATGACGTTTCAGCCTCTGCGGTCTATGCTGCGAGGTTGCGGGTGAGCCGGTTTTTATCCTAACTCATTGATTATGAAAAGATCAGCTATGCCTCAGACCAGCCTTCGGCAGCTGTCGGTGGGCCTCATGCCGCTGCTGGCGGGCGCATTGCTGTTGCAGTTTGCCGCGCCTGGCGGATCCCTGGCCGCGGATTCGGCCGCGGATTCGGCCGCGGACGCCGCGAGGCTGCTACCCCAGCCGGCCGGCAACCAGGATTTCCTGCCCCCGGACCAGGCGTTCCGGCTCAGCGTCACCGCGGAGGCGCCGGATCGCGTGCGGATGAGCTGGGCCATCGCACCCGGGTACTACTTGTACCGCTCGCGCCTGAAATTCGCGACTACGACCCCTAAGGTGACGCTCGCACGGCCGGACCTGCCGGCAGGCGACACCAAGCACGATGAGTATTTTGGCGACCAGGTGGTCTATCACGCGGGTCTGATCGCGCAGTTGGCGGTCGCGCGCGCCGCGGACGCCGGCGATACCCTGGTGCTCAACATCAGCTACCAGGGCTGCGCGGAAGCCGGCTTATGTTATCCGCCAATCACCAAGAGCTTTACACTCAACATGCCGCGCGGTGCCATCGTCCGCGCCGGCGCGCCCGCCGGTGCGCCCACCTCGGGGGACACCGGCTACTTATCGGAACAGGACCGCGTGGGCGGCCTGATCCGCGGCGGGAACCTGTTCGCCATCGTGGCGGGGTTCTATGCCTTCGGCCTACTGATGTCCTTCACTGGTTGCATCCTGCCTACGGTGCCGATCCTGTCAGGAATCATTGTCGGCCAGGGCGCATCGATCACGACCATGCGTGCCTTTCTGCTGTCCCTGACCTACGTGCTCGGCATGGCGGTCACCTACACCTTGGCCGGGGCGCTGACGGCGGCTTCCGGCCTGAATGTGCAGGCCGCCTTTCAACAGGCGTGGATCGTCGTACTGTTCGCGGCGCTGATGCTGGCGATGGCCGCGTCGATGTTCGGCGCCTTTGCGCTGCAGATGCCCTCGGCCGTGCAGACTCGAATCGCCGACCTCAGCAACCGGCAACGCGGCGGTACCTTTGCGGGCGTGGCATTGATGGGCCTGCTGTCCTCGCTGATCGTCACCGCCTGCATGGCACCGGCATTGGTCGGGGCGCTGGCTGTGATCAGCCAGACCGGCAAGGTGGCCGTGGGTGCGACCGCGCTGTTCGCGATGAGCATCGGTACCGGCACGCCGCTGCTGCTGATTGGCACCTCGGCGGGCAAGCTCCTGCCGCGTGCCGGCGCCTGGATGGATGATGTCAAGCGCATCGGTGGCTGCCTGATGCTTGGTGCGGCCGCACTGATGCTCGGACGCCTGGTCAGCGACAATCACGCGCTGCTGCTCTACGTCGTGCCGATGGTTGCGTTGCTGGTCGTGCTATGGCGCTTCGCCGTTCGTGGTTCCGCGCTCCAGGTTTTTCGCGCACTCGCGGTCTGCTGCGGTCTGTACGCCCTCGCGCTGGGGTACGGCTTTGCCCGTGGCGCCGATGATCCGCTGCACCCGCTGAGCGCCGCCCGGGCAGCCACTCCCGGCCCGCAGTTTCTGGCAGTGCATTCGCTCGCCGATCTTGATCGCCGTGTACACGACGCCGCGCTGGCCGGGCGCGCGGTCATGCTCGATTTTTATGCCGACTGGTGCACCTCGTGCAAGGAAATGGAGCGCTACACTTTTTCCGACCAGCAGGTTCAGGGCGCACTCAGCGCCATGATTCTGCTGCGCGCTGACGTCACCGCCAATAATGACGACGATCGCGCGCTGATGAAGCGCTTTGGCATTTTCGGCCCGCCGACCATCGCGTTTTTCGGTGCTGACGGGCGCGAGCGCGCCGCTTATCGTGTGGCGGGTTATATGAAGGCCGGCGCCTTTTCTGCGTTGCTGGGACGGGTAATCGCGCCCGCGCCCGGAGCCTGATGCCAATGAGTCCAGGCCGTATGGCCATGGCGGTCGCGCTCGTCGTCGCCAGCGGCGTGGCCGGATTTCTTGCCTATCGACATGGGGCGCCTGCCCCCGCGAGCCTCGCCGCCCTGCCGGCGCCGCCGGCCAGGGCGCCCGCTCCCGCCACGCCTGCGCCCACCGCGGCGCGTGCCGCGAGCCCTATTCCCGAGGAAGTGCCGGACCTGAGCCTGCCTGATATGTCCGGCAAGGCGCACGCGCTGCGGCACAACGGCGGCCGTCCGCGCCTCTACAATTTCTGGGCGACCTGGTGCGAGCCCTGCCGGCGCGAGATTCCGCTGCTCAATACGCTGCAGGCGCGCTACGGCCGGACCGACCGGCTCGAAATCGTCGGCATCGCTGTGGACTTTCAGGATGCCGTGACCAAGTTCGTGGCCAGCACCTCACTGCACTACACCTCGCTGGTCGGCGAGGAACAGGGCCTCGAGGCGGCACAGCGCTTCGGCATGGAGCTGGCCCTGCCTTTCACGGTGTTCGCCGACGAGCAGAACCGCATCGTCGCCGTCAAGGTGGGCGAGCTGCATCGCGACGAGGCCGACCTGATCCTCGGCCAGTTGCGCTCGCTCCGTACCGGCGCCACGACGCTCCCGGCAGCGCGGGCGCTGATCGGTGAGTCCCTGAAGGCGCTCTCCCTGAAGCGGGCGAAACAATCAGCGCCTTCCTGAGCTGATTGTATCAGTAATGAATTAATAACCCGGTGCGGCGTTCGCGTCAGATCGCCGCAGTTTCGCCGCACATAGGTAGGAATCTTGCCCAGATTGGGCTACATTCGCGGCACTTTCGGACAATAAGACTTAAAACATGGACATAAGAAAGATCAAGAAGCTGATCGAACTCCTTGAGGAATCCGGCGTTGCCGAGATCGAGATCAAGGAGGGCGAGGAGTCGGTGCGCATCGCCCGCCAGAGCCCCCAGGGCATGCATACCGTACAGATGATGGCCCCCAATTATCAAGCCGCGCCGGCGCCGACCCCGGTGCCCGCGCTAGCGACACCGCCCCCAGCGCTGAAGGCCCCGACCACGGCCGCGGCGGGCGAGCATCTGGTGACCGCGCCCATGGTCGGCACCTACTACTCCTCGCCCTCGCCCGGCGCCAAGCAGTTCATCGAAATCGGCGACAGCGTCGAAGCCGGCCAGGTGCTGTGCATCATCGAGGCCATGAAGATGATGAACCAGATCGAATCCGAAGTGAGCGGCTCGGTGCGCGCCATCCTGGTCAAGAATGGCGAGCCGGTGGAGTTTGGCCAGCCGCTGTTCATCATCGAATAGCGCATGCTCGACAAGATCGTCATCGCCAATCGCGGCGAAATCGCGCTGCGCATCCTCAGGGCCTGCCGCGAGCTGGGCATCAAGACCGTGGCGGTGCATTCCACGGCCGATGCCAGCCTCAAACACGTGCTGCTGGCCGACGAATCGGTGTGCATCGGGCCACCGGCCAGCCGCGACAGCTACCTCAGCATGCCGGCGATCATCAGCGCCGCGGAAGTCACCGATTCGGTGGCCATCCATCCGGGCTACGGCTTTCTTTCGGAGAACGCCGACTTCGCCGAGCGCGTGGAAAAGAGCGGCTTCACCTGGATCGGGCCCAAGGCGGAGACCATTCGCCTGATGGGCGACAAGGTTTCGGCAATCAAGCTCATGAAGGCGGCCGGCGTGCCCTGCGTGCCGGGGTCCGGTGGGCCGCTGAACGATACGGCGACCGACAATCTGCGCATTGCCCGTGAAATTGGCTATCCGGTGATCATCAAGGCCTCGGGCGGCGGCGGCGGGCGCGGCATGCGCGTCGTGCATGCCGAGGGCGCGCTGCTCAGCTCGATCGCCGTCACGCGCTCGGAGGCAGCCGCCGCCTTCGGCAACGACCAGATCTACATGGAGAAATTCCTCGAGCGACCGCGCCACATCGAGTTCCAGGTGCTGGGCGACAACTTCGGTACCGTGGTGTGCCTGGGCGAGCGCGATTGTTCGATGCAGCGTCGGCACCAGAAGGTCATGGAAGAAGCGCCGGCGCCGGGCATCACGACGGCGCAGCGCGCCGCGATGGGCGCCCAGGTGGTGTCAGCCTGCAAGGCCGTGAACTATCGCAGTGCCGGTACGCTGGAATTTCTCTACCAGGACGGCGAGTTCTATTTCATCGAGATGAACACCCGCATCCAGGTCGAGCATCCGGTGACCGAGCTGGTGACCGGCATCGATCTGGTCAAGGCGCAGCTGCAGATCGCCGCCGGTGAAAAGCTGCCCTTCCGCCAGGAAGACGTGGAGATCCGCGGTCACGCGCTCGAGTGCCGGATCAATGCCGAGGATCCGCGCACCTTCATGCCCTCGCCAGGTCCCATCAAGCTGTGGCATCCACCCGGCGGTCCGGGGGTGCGGGTCGACAGCCACGTGTACTCGGGCTACAACGTGCCGCCGTTCTACGACTCGATGATCGGCAAGCTGATCACGCACGGCGATACGCGCGATACGGCGATCGCCCGCATGCGCAATGCGCTCGCCGAGCTCGTAGTCGAGGGCATCAAGACCAACACCGCGCTGCACCAGGAAATCCTGGCGCATTCGGCCTTTCAGGCCGGCGGCCTGGATATCCACTACCTCGAGCGCCGGCTTGGCCTGAAGTAGCCCCGCGTTCAGCACCGCGCCGTGCCATTCCTGACGCTGAGTTTCGCGCTGCGCGGCCTCGCCGCCGAGCGCGCCGAAGCGGCCTGCCTCGCGGCCGGTGCCCTCGCCGTGACCTTCAGCGATGCGGGCAATGAGCCGGTGCTGGAACCGGCACCCGGAGAGATTCGCCTGTGGGACGCAACGCGCGTGCAGGCGCTGTTTGCGGCGGACGCCGATTGCGCGGCGCTGGGCTTTAGCCTGCAGCGCGAACTGTCCCTGCCGGCGGATGCGCTGAGTTTCGCGCTGCTGGCCGATCGCGCCTGGGAGCGCGAGTGGCTGCAGGATTTTCATGCGCAGCGCTTCGGTCAGCGGCTGTGGATCTGTCCCTGGCATGAGCAGGTGGACGCTGCGGCTGCGGCCGTCGTGCACCTCGATCCGGGACTGGCCTTTGGCACCGGCACTCACCCCTCGACCGCGCTGTGCCTGGAGTGGCTCGATGCCCACCTGGCTGCCGGCACCACGGTCATCGACTATGGCTGTGGATCGGGCATCCTGGGCCTGGCCGCAGCCAGGCTGGGCGCCGGCCAGGTCGCTGCCTTCGATATCGACCCGCAGGCGCTGTTGGCGACCGCCGAGAATGCCGCGGCCAATGGCCTCACGGCACAGCTGCGGGTCTGCCCGGACGCGGCACTGCTGCCGGCCGGCAGTGACGTGCTGCTGGCCAATATCATCGCCAATTCGCTGTGCGCGCTGGCCGCGGACTTCGCGGCGCGGCTGCGCCCTGGCGGCGCGCTGCTGCTCGCCGGTATCCTTGCCGACCAGGCGGAGGTGGTGGCGGCCATCTACGCGCCGTGGTTTGATATCGGGATATACAAGGCGCGCGGGGATTGGGTGGCGCTCGCCGGAACCAGAAAATAGCAGACCGATGTTCACCGTTTGTCCCAAATGCGCGCTGACACTGGCCGTGACCGCTGCCGATCTGCGCGCGGGCCAGGGCTATGTGCGTTGCGGCCGCTGCGCCAACGTGTTCAACGCCCTGCTCGGCCTCTCGGAGGAATCAGCCGGCGGAAGCACGCAGCCCTCACAGACGCCGGCTCCATTGCCAGCGCCCGCAGCGCCGGCCGCGGCGCCGGCCGCAGCGAGCTTAGCCCCGGCGCCCGTGCAGATGCCGGCGCCCGCGCCGGCGCCGCCGGCCCTGCGCCTGATAGAGAGCCCGCCGCCGCCTGCGCCTCCCGCGGCCAGCAATGCCACTGAAGTGGAGGAGTTTCGCGGCACCGGCACCTTTGAAACCATTGTGCTGGAGGGCGACACCTTCCTGCAGACCGAGGAAATGGTGCCTGAAGAGGCCTTTGACGATGAGGTGGCGGCAGTGTCGCGCCGCATCGCGGCGGCGCACGACGAGCAGGACGAAGAGATCATCGATTTCTCGGATACCGCACTGCAGATCGCGCCCGCGCCGGCCCCCGACCTGCGCGTGGGCGGCGCCGAGGCGGCGAACGATTCGATGCGCAGCGAACCGGCACGTCGCAGCGTCGCGTCGGAGAGCAATGTCGATGAGGTGATTGAGCAGTTGACGCCGGAGCGCAGCGGGCCAGGCTGGAAGAGCGTGACGGCGGCGACGCTCAGTGCGCTGCTGCTGGTGGTGCAGGCCGTGCACCACTGGCGTAACGACCTGGCCACGCACCAGGCCTTAAGCGGCCCGCTGACGCACCTTTATGCGGCGCTCCATCAGCCACTGACACCCAACTGGAACCTGGCGGCCTATGACGTGCGCCAGCTTGGCGCCAGCAGTGATGTCAGCGACCTGCATACGGTGCACGTGCGCCTGAGCCTTAGCAACCATGCGCCGATGGCCCAGGCGGTGCCGCTGCTGCGCGTCACGCTGCTGGATCGCTATGGCAAATCACTGAGCGCCGGCGAACTCACACCGGCGCAGTACCTGCCGCCGACCATGCGGACGCGCCAGCTGCTGGACGCCGAGCAGCGCATCGATACCGAGGTCAGCGTCCCCGATCCCACCCAGCAGGCTTCCAGCTTCGAGCTCGACGTGTGTGTCGCGGCGGCCGGCGGCGGGCTGCGCTGCGCCAGCGATGGCGCCGCGCCCGGCGCCACTGGCGCCAGCTCATGACGCTGCATATCGGACCACACGCGCTGGCGGGGCGCGTGCTGCTGGCCCCCATGGCGGGCGTCACCGACCCGCCGTTTCGCGCCCTGTGCCAGGAGTTTGGAGCCGCACTGACCTGCGGCGAGATGCTGAGCGCCGACCAGTCACTCTGGCGCACCGACAAGTCGCAGCGGCGCATGGCCGGGAGCGCCAGCGGCACCGGTCTGCGCGCGGTGCAGCTGGCCGGATCCGATCCGGTGCAGCTGGCGGCGGCGGCGCGCGCCCAGGTCGATGCGGGCGCGCAGCTGATCGACCTCAATCTCGGTTGCCCGGTCAAGAAAGTCTGCAATCGCTGGTGCGGATCGGCGCTGCTCGAGGACGAGCCGCTGGTCGCGCGCCTGCTCGAGGCGCTGGTACGTGCGGTGGCGGTGCCGGTAACGGCGAAGCTCCGCACCGGCCCGGAACCCGCGCGCCGCAATGCGCTGCGTGTGGCGCGGCTCGCCGAACAGTGCGGTGTGGCGGCGCTTGCCATTCACGGCCGCACGCGCGCTGAACGCTTCAGCGGCAGCGCTGAATACGACACGATACGCGAGGTCAAGGCCGCGGTGCGCATCCCGGTGATCGCCAATGGCGATATTGCCACACCGCAGCAGGCGCGCGCAGTGCTGGCGCTCACCGGCGCTGATGCGGTGATGATCGGTCGCGCGGCCCTGGGTGCACCATGGATTTTTCGCGATGTCAATGCATTCGTTGAATCAGCGCAAATTACGCCGCGACTCTTGCGCGCGTCGATCGCAACGCTCATTCTTCGTCACCTCGAGTCCCTGTATGCGTTTTACGGCGAGTACACCGGGGTTCGGATGGCACGTAAACACCTGGTTCGTTACTGCGAGCAACATGCAGATGCCGGCGCACTGCGCGGCAGTCTGCTGGCGGCGGAAGATTCCGCCTCGCAGTTCGCCACGGCGCAACGTGCCTTCGGCGAGTGGTCGGCAGCCGCAGCGGCCTGAAGAGCTTAAGCGCGCCGTGGCAGAATATTGGGGACCTGCGTTCAAGAATAATTCCAATGACCCGCATCACCGGCAAAGAGCTGCCACTCCGCAGCCACACTGAACGCGTACTGCACGACTATTTTTCCAGTCTCAACGGCCACCGGCCGGCGCGGCTCTACGACCTGGTGCTGCGCGAGGTCGAGGAACCGCTGCTGCGCGCGGTGCTCAACTATTCCGAGGGCAACCAGAGCCGTGCGGCCGTGATACTCGGCATCACCCGCACCACGCTGCGCAAGAAACTGCGCACCCTGGGCCTGGCGAACTGACCGATGGCCGTTGCGCGCGCGCTGCTGTCGGTATCGGACAAGAAGGGGCTGGCTGACTTCGCCCGCGCCCTGAGCGCGCGCGGCGTGGAGCTGCTGTCGACCGGCGGCACGGCGCAGATGCTGCGCAATGCCGGCCTCAAGGTCCGCGAGGTCGCCGACTACACCGGCTTTCCGGAAATCATGGCCGGGCGCGTCAAGACCCTGCACCCGCGCATCCACGGCGGCCTGCTGGGACGCCGCGGCACGGACGAGGCGGTCATGCTGGAACATGGCATCGAGCCCATCGACCTGCTGGTCGTGAATCTCTATCCCTTCGGCGCCGCCATCGCCCGCCCGGACTGCAGCTACGACGAGGCGATTGAAAACATCGACGTCGGTGGCCCGGCGATGCTGCGCGCGGCCGCCAAGAATCACGCCGACGTCACGGTGGTGGTTGATCCGGCCGACTACGCCACAGTCATCGGCGAGCTGGCCAGTGACGGCGCCACCTCCATCGATACCCGCTCGCGGCTGGCCGCCAAGGCCTTTGCGCATACTGCCGCCTACGACACGCAGGTGGCCGAATACCTGCAGCGCGCCCAGCAGCTGCCCGGCGAGCGCTTCCCGGAATCGCTGCCGCTGGTGTTCCAGCGCCTGCAGGAATTGCGCTATGGCGAGAACCCGCACCAGCGTGCCGCCTTCTACCGCACCCCGGGTGCGAGCGGCGGCTCCATCGGCACGGCCAGAATGCTGCAGGGCAAGGAATTGTCGTTCAACAACATTGCCGATGCCGATGCCGCGCTCGAGTGTGTGCGGCAGTTTTCCGAGCCGGCCTGCACCATTGTCAAGCACGCCAATCCCTGCGGCGTCGCGCTCGGCAACAGCCTGACCGACGCCTACGATCGCGCCTACCGCACCGATCCGACCTCGGCGTACGGCGGCATCATTGCGGTGAATCGCCCGCTCGATGCGCGCACTGCGCAAAGCATCATTGAGCGGCAGTTCGCCGAAGTGATCGTGGCGCCCGAGGTCACCAGCGATGCCCGCACGGTGCTGGCGGGCAAGCCGAATATCCGCGTACTGCTGGTCGGCGACCTGGCCGCCCCGACCGGCGATGATTTTGAATTGCGCAGCGTCACCGGCGGCCTGCTGGTGCAGGATCGCGACAGCGCCCCCGCGGCCGACAGCGAGCTGCGCGTGGTCACCCGCCGCCGCCCGGATGCGCGTGAGCTGGCCGACCTGAATTTCGCATGGCGCGTCGCCAGGATGGTGAAATCCAATGCCATCGTCTTTGCGCGCGGCGGCATGACGCTGGGCGTCGGGGCCGGGCAGATGAGCCGCGTGTACTCGAGCCGCATCGCCGCCCTCAAGGCGGCCGACGAAAAGCTCGATGTGCGCGGTGCGGTGATGTCCTCGGATGCCTATTTCCCGTTTCGCGACGGCATCGATATCGCCGCGGCCTACGGCATCACCGGGGTCGTGCAACCTGGTGGTTCCAAGCGCGACGCCGAGGTTATCGAGGCGGCCGACGCGCACAACATGACCATGGTGTTCACCGGCGTGCGCCATTTCCGGCATTAGGCTTAAGCGGACCTTGAGCGCGCGTGAAGATCCTGATTGTTGGTAATGGCGGGCGCGAACATGCCCTCGCCTGGGTGTGCGCCGCGGCCGCGGGCGTCAGCGAAGTGCTGGTGGCGCCTGGCAACGCGGGCACCGCGGGCGAGGCGCACGTCCGCAATGCCGAGGTGGCCGCCACCGACCTCGAAGGCCTGATCGCGCTGGCGCGCCGCGAACGCGTCGATCTCACGATCATCGGCCCGGAGACACCGCTGGTGATGGGCGTGGTCGACGCCTTCGGGTCCGCGGGCCTGCGCTGCTTCGGCCCGGCCAGGGCCGCGGCCCAGCTGGAAGGCTCGAAGGCCTACAGCAAGGAATTCCTGCGCCGCCATGCGATCCCGACGGCGAGCTATCGCACCTTCACGCGTACCGATTTCGACGCGGCGTGGCTGCGCGCGCAGACCCCGCCAATCGTCGTCAAGGCCAGTGGCCTCGCGGCTGGCAAGGGCGTGGTGATCGCGGCCAGCGTGGCTGAGGCCGAGCGCTGCATCGCGGACATGTTCGCGGGCCGCTTCGGGGCCGCCGGCGACGCCGTCGTGGTCGAGGAATTCCTCGCCGGCGAGGAAGCCAGTTTCATCGTGATGGCCAGTGGCCCGGACGCGCTGCCGTTCGCCAGCTCCCAGGATCACAAGCGCCTCGGCGACGGCGATCAGGGGCCGAATACCGGCGGCATGGGCGCCTATTCGCCGGCCCCGGTAGTGACCCCGGCGGTGCACGAGCGGGTGATGCGCGAGATCATCGGCCCGACGCTGCGCGGGCTCATCGCCGATGGGACGCCCTACATGGGATTCCTGTACGCCGGACTCATGATCGGCCGCGACGGCGCACCGCGGGTGATCGAGTTCAACTGCCGCTTCGGCGACCCGGAAGCGCAGGCAGTACTGGCGCGGCTGCGCTCGAACCTGCCGCAGTTGTGCCTGGCCGCCCTAGATGGCCGCCTGGCGCAGCAGCGGATCGACTGGGATCCGCGCGCCTCGCTCGGCGTCGTGATGGCAGCGGGCGGGTATCCCGGCCCGGTGCGCGGCGGCGATGCGATCCACGGTCTGGAGCGCGCCGCGGCCCTGCCTGGCATGGTCTTCCAGGCGGGCACCGAGTTGCGGGATGGCGCGGTGCGCACCAGCGGCGGACGCGTGCTGTGCGCGGTGGGACTGGGCGCCGTCGTCGCCGAGGCGCAGCGCGCCGCCTACGCTCTGGTGCACTGCCTGGACTTCGCCGGCGCCCAGTATCGCCACGATATTGGTTACCGCGCCATCGCCCGCGGCGCGTGAGGCGCGCGCCCGCGTTCGCGGCCTTCAGCCATCGCGGCTATGGCGGCTATATCCTCGGCAATGCCACGGCGATGCTGGCCGACAATGCCGAACACGTCATCAGCTACTGGGTGCTGCACCAGAGATTCCACTCACCGGCGCTGGGTGGCTTTGCGGTGGTGTCGCACTGGGTGCCATTCCTGCTGCTCTCAGGGTACGCCGGCGTGATTGCCGATCGCGTCAATACGCGGCGCATGATCCAGCTCGGCATGCTGGTCTTCATGGGTGTGTCGCTCGGCTGGGGCCTGCTGTTCGCGAGCGGGCACATGCAGATATGGCAGGCATGGATACTGCTGTCGTTCCATGGCATCGCCGGCGTGCTGTGGACCGGGCCCTCGCAACTGCTGCTGCACGACGTGGTCGGCGCCGGCGACCTGCAGAGTGCGGTGCGGCTCAGCGCCTCGTCGCGCTACATCGGCATGTTGCTGGGACCGGCGCTGGGCAGCCTGCTGCTGCTGAAGCTAGGTCCCGTGCACGGCATCTTCATCAATGCACTGATCTACCTGCCGCTGCTGTGGTGGCTCAACACTCGGCGCTACGGGAACGCTGAGCGCACCCGGGCGCGTACGGCGGGCGCGGGCGCGACCCAGGGCCTGGGCGCGCTGCTGAGCAACTGGCGCACCATCCGCCACGACCGGCAGCTTGCTTCGATGACGCTGCTGGTGGGCTGCGCGGCACTGTTCGTGGGCACCGCCTACCAGTCGCAGATGCCGGGATTCGCCGAGGCCCTCGGCCACGGGCGCCCCGGCATAGCCTATTTCGCGCTGCTGGCTGCCGATGCTGCCGGCGCGGTGAGCTCCGGCGTGGTACTCGAGATGCTGGGCCTGCTGCCGGCCAGCACCCGCGGCGCGCTGTGGCTGGCGGTGGGCTGGTGCCTGTTCATTGCGGCCTTCGCGCTCAGCCACAACTATCCGCTGGCGCTGCTGCTGCTGTTCGCCGCGGGTTTCTGCGAGCTGTCGTTCAATGCCATGGCCCAGACCATCGTGCAGCTGCGCTCGCCCATCGAGCAGCGCGGCCGCATTATCGGCCTGTTCCTCACCGCCAGCCTCGGGCTGCGCGCGGTCAGTGGACTCACGGTCGGGTTTGCCGGCGCGGCGATCGGCGTGCATGCCTCGCTGGCCTTGAGCGCGCTGGCGCTGCTGATCGCGGTGCTGTGGATTGCCCGCTGGCAGTGGTCGCGCTAGAAACTGGCGCGCAGGAACAGTTCCGGTCCCTTGAGATCGAGGCGCAGGTAGCCGCTGTTGGCGCTGTTCTGCACTTCCAGGCGCGTCTGCGTGCTCTGGTAGCCGAGGCCCACGGCCAGGTTCGGGCGCCAGCGGAACTGCACATCGGCGTGGTAGTCGCTGAGGGCCGCAGTAATTGAGCTGACGTGCAGCCGCAGGTACTGGCCGCGCGCCGAGAACGCGAAGCGGCGCGTGAAACGCCAGCTGCCGTCGAGTGCCAGCGTGGCAAACGGGTCGGCACCGCTGAAGTCCTCGTGCACCGCCGTCGGCCGGCCGGCGCCGGCCGCAACCTGCGCCTCGGCTTCGGCCTGCAGCAGGTGCACCCCTAGCCCTAAGCCCAGCTCGACGCGGCGGGTCTGCAATATCGAATAGGTGTAGGTGAAGTCCATCTGCCGCCAGTCGAAGCGTGATTGCACGGTATCGGCCGGCGTGAAGGTGTTGCCACCATAGGTGATGCTGCCGGTCGGCGAGGCGACGCCGTTGCGGTTCAGTTCCCACATGTCGACGCGCAGGCGATTGCGATCGCGCATCCGGAACATCATCTCGACGCGCGCCTGGTGCGCGTGCGGACTGAGGTGAAAATCGTTCTCGAGCGAAAACGGCGTGCCAATGCTGTTGGTCTTGGAATCGTCGACGCGTCCGGCGGTGCGCGCCGATCCCAGGTAGTACCCGGCGCGCAGCGCGAACTGATCGGTGATCGGGCTGGCCGGTTCCGGTGCTCCCGGACGTCCGCTCGCCCGCGTGGCGGCACAGCCGGTCATGGCGACGAGCAGGCAACCGAAAACCAGGACGCGGGCTGAGACAGGCATGGACTGATGATCACCCACACTACGAGGCCGGCGCCAGCGTCGCCGCACAGCGACGCTGCAGGCTGTGACGTGCGTCACTGCCCGCGCACCGTTCAGCGCTTCATCGCCTCGAAGAATTCGGCGTTGGTCTTGGTGTCCTTCATCTTGTCGAGCAGGAATTCGATGGCCGCCAGTTCGTCCATCGGATGCAGGAGCTTGCGCAGGATCCACATCTTGGCGAGCTCGGCCTGGTCGGTGATCAACTCTTCCTTGCGGGTGCCGGACCGGTTGATGTTGAAGGCCGGGTAGACGCGCTTCTCGGCGATGCGGCGGTCGAGATGAATCTCGCTGTTGCCGGTGCCCTTGAATTCCTCGTAGATGACATCGTCCATCTTCGAGCCGGTGTCGATCAGCGCGGTGGCGAGGATAGTCAGCGAACCGCCCTCCTCGATGTTGCGCGCCGCGCCGAAGAAGCGCTTCGGGCGCTGCAGCGCGTTGGCGTCGACGCCACCGGTGAGCACCTTGCCGGAGCTCGGCACCACGGTGTTGTAGGCGCGCGCCAGGCGGGTGATGGAATCGAGCAGGATCACCACATCCTTCTTGTGCTCGACCAGGCGCTTGGCCTTCTCGATCACCATCTCGGCTACCTGCACGTGGCGGGCGGCCGGTTCGTCGAAGGTCGAGGACACCACCTCGCCCTTGACGGTGCGCTGCATCTCGGTGACTTCCTCGGGCCGCTCATCGATCAGCAGCACGATCAGGTAGACCTCGGGATGATTGGCGGTGATCGCGGTGGCGATGTTCTGCAGCAGCATGGTCTTGCCGGCCTTGGGCGGCGAGACGATCAGGCCGCGCTGACCCTTGCCGATCGGCGCAATCAGGTCAATGGCGCGCGCCGTCAGGTCCTCGGTGCTGCCGTTGCCGCGCTCGAGCTTCAGGCGGCGCGTCGGGTGAAACGGCGTCAGGTTCTCGAACAGCACCTTGTTGCGCGAGCTCTCCGGCGAGTCGTAATTGATCTCGCCGACCTTGAGCAGCGCGAAGTAACGCTCGCCATCCTTGGGCGGGCGTATCAGGCCGGAGACCGAGTCGCCGGTGCGCAGATTGAAGCGGCGGATCTGGCTCGGGCTGATGTAGATGTCGTCGGGACCGGCGAGATACGAGCCGTCGGCGGAACGCAGGAAACCGAAGCCGTCCTGCAGTATTTCCAGCACGCCGTCGCCGTAGATATCCTCGCCGTTGCGCGCGTGCGCCTTGAGGATCGAGAAAATGATGTCCTGCTTGCGCGAGCGGGCCAGGCTTTCGAGGCCCATCGACTCGGCCTGCTTCACCAGTTCGTGAATCGGCTTGGACTTGAGCGCGGTCAGGTTCATCGAGTTGCGCGACTGCGCCAGCTCGGCCGGGCTGATCACCTCGGAATCGTCTTCACCCAGTGGCTCGAGATCCGGCAGTTGATCGTCCATGCGGCCGCCGACGTTGCCGCGATTGGGATCGCGGTTGCCGTCACGCATGCCACCGTGGCGCGGCCCCTTGTTGGGACGGTTGTTGTTGCGGCCCTGATTGCCCAGATAACCTCTCACAGGTGCTGGTCCAGGAACGCCGCGAGTTGCGACTTGGACAGGGCGCCGACCTTCTGCGCCTCGACCGTGCCGTTCTTGAACAGGATCAGCGTCGGGATGCCGCGAATGCCGTATTTCGGCGGCGTCTGCGGGTTTTCGTCAATGTTGAGCTTGGCGATGCGCAGGCGGTCGTGATACTCGGTAGCCATCTCATCGAGGATTGGCGCGATCATCTTGCAGGGACCGCACCATTCGGCCCAGAAGTCGAGCAGTACCGGCTTATCGGATTTGAGGACGTCGGCTTCGAAGCGGGCGTCTGAAGTATGGACAATGTGTTCGTTACTCACGCGAACATGGCCTCCGTGTTGTGTTTCATTGGTGGGATGCAGGGCGCGGGGCGGGAGCCGTTGGCGCGCTGCAGGAATTCGATTTTGAAAGTTTGAATTTGCTGGTTAGTGGTTGGTAATAGCGGCCTGGCCAGACAATGGCGCGGGACAGCCGCTCAGCGGGTACACTTGCCTGTCAGGGTTGATTGGCTGGCGCGCAGAGGAGCCGCCGTTGGCGCTATTTTTAGCCTTTTCCGGGGTGCAATGCAAGTCCCCCTGGACGATAACGATACCGAACAACAGGATACCGACGATTCCATGAGCGACGATCATTTGAGTTCACTGGCCTTTGCCAGCCTGCCGCTGCACCCGACGATCATGCAGGGCATAGTCGAAGCCGGCTTCAGGATGTGCACGCCGATCCAGGCGCAGACGCTGCCCGCCGCACTCACCGGTCGCGACATCGCGGGCCAAGCGCAGACCGGCACCGGCAAGACCGCGGCCTTCCTGGTGGCGCTGTATCAATCGTTGCTGTCGAAGCCGGCCGATCCGGCGCGCCCGTCAACCTCGGTGCGTGCCCTGGTGGTGGCGCCGACGCGCGAACTCGCGGTGCAGATCCACAAGGACGCCGCGGTGCTCGGCCGGCACACCGGCCTGGCGCTGGCCGTGGTGTTTGGCGGTGTCGACTACGACAAGCAGCGCCGCCAGCTCGCCGACGGCATCGACGTGCTGATCGGCACGCCCGGACGCATCATCGATTATTTCAAGCAGGGCGTATACGACCTGCGTCACGCGCAGGTGGTGGTGCTCGATGAAGCCGATCGCATGTTCGACTTAGGGTTCATCGCCGACATCCGCTTCATCCTGCGCCGGCTGCCCGAACCCGAACATCGCCAGTCGATGCTGTTCTCGGCCACGCTCTCGCAGCGCGTACTGGAACTGGCCTACGAGCACATGAACAATCCGGAACTGGTGCGCATCGAGCCTGACAAGGTGACGATCGATCGCGTGCGCCAGTCGATCTATTTTCCGTCAATGCCCGAAAAGATGCCGCTGCTGGCCGCGCTGCTGCGCCAGTTCGAGGCGCATCGCACCATGGTGTTCGTCAACACCAAGCGCGCCGCCGAACGGCTCGAAGCGGTGCTGCGCGCGAATGGCTTCAGCGCGCAGGCGATATCGGGCGATGTGCCACAGCCCAAGCGGCTGCGCTTCCTGCGCCAGTTCCACGAAGGCGAACTCGCGGTTCTGATCGCCACTGACGTCGCCTCGCGCGGCCTGCATATTCCCGATGTCAGTCACGTGTTCAACTACGATCTGCCGCAGGACGCCCCCGACTATGTGCACCGCATCGGCCGCACCGCGCGCGCCGGCGCCGACGGCGACGCCATCAGCTTCGGCTGCGAGGAATACGCGATCTCGCTGCCCGATATCGAGACCTACATCGGCCACAAGATTCCGGTAGAAAAGTTCGACGCCACCACGCTGCCGAAGCTGGTGATGCCACCACATTCGCCCAGCGACTATCACAGCCGGCCGGCACGGCGCGGCGGTGGCGGTGGCGGCCGACCGCCCAGCGGCGGACGCCGGGGACCTCCGCGCCGCCGCTGATATTCGAAGCGGCACTGTGCAGCCGCTGGACGGCACTGCGCCGCGCTCGCCGGCTCAGCCTGCAGGACTATGGATCATCGCTGCCGTCCGGCCCCAGCAGCTCGACCAGGGCATCGACGGCGCTGAATTCCTCGTGAGCGTGCGCTTGCCGGAGCGTATCCGGCCGACGTATGGCGCGCACCAGGCCGATGCCCGCCTGATGCGCGGCGCGCAGCACCGTGGCGCTGTCGTCGGCGAACAGACAGCGCGCCGGCGTGTGCGGCAGCGTGCTGCGCAACGCCTGCCAGAAGCGCGCGTGTTCCTTGGGCGCGCCCAGCGCGTGCGAGCTGTAGCTGTAATCGAAGTGCGACAGCACACCAGTGCGCTCGTGCTTGATGGCCAGCGCCTCGGGGTGCGCGTTGGTGAGCAGCACCAGCCGCTTGCCGCGGGCGCGCACCGCGGCCAGGAAGCGTTGCGCGCCGGGCAGCCAGCGGATGCGCGCGGCGTCCTCGCGCTTGAGTGCGGCGATGTCGAGCCCCAGTTCCTGGCTCCAGTATTCGGTGCTGTACCAGGGCAAGGTGCCAGCGCAGGCTGCGAAGCGCGGCTGCAGCGCGGCGCGCGCCGCGGCTTCCGTGAATCCATGCGCGGCGCCCCAGACGCGTGGCACCAGCACCTGCCAGAAATGATTGTCGAAATCCAGATCCAGCAGCGTGCCGTCGAGATCCAGCAGGACGTGGTCAATGGCGGCCCACTGGGCCGGAGTTAGCGCGGCGTCGTTCATATGCTTAGGTATCATGGCGTCCATGAGCCTCGAGCTGCAACGCCCCTATGCCCTGCTGCCGGAAGTGATTGCGGTGGCACGCGCGGCCGGACGCGAAATCATGACCGTCTACGCGCGCGAATTCAGCGTCACGCTCAAGGACGATGACTCGCCGCTGACCGCGGCCGACCTGGCGGCGCAGCGGGTGATCAGTGCCGGCCTGGCACGCATCACGCCGCCGCTGCCACAGCTGTCCGAGGAGTCCGCGCCACAGGAAATCGCCGCGCGCCGCGACTGGCGCTCGCTGTGGCTGATCGACCCGCTCGATGGCACGCGCGAGTTCGTGAATCGCAATGGCGAGTTCACGGTCAATATCGCGCTGGTGCACGAGCAGCAGCCGGTGCTCGGCGTGGTCTATGCGCCAGCGATCGGCGAGCTGTACGCCGCGGCGCGCGGCGCCGGCGCCTGGCTGGTCGATGAACAGGGCCGGCATACGGCCTTGCAGGCCGCGCCACGGGCCGCGCGGCCGCCGCGGGTGCTGGCCAGCCGTTCACACCGCGGCACGAGTCTGGATGCGCTGCTGCTGCGCCTCGGTGCGCACACGCTGGTGAGCGCCGGCAGCGCGCTGAAATTCGGGTACCTCAGCGCCGGGCGTGCCGACTTCTACCCGCGGCTGTCACCGACCTCCGAGTGGGACACCGCCGCCGGCCAGGCGATCGTCGAAACCGCCGGCGCCTGCGTGGTGGGTCTTGATGGTGCGCCGCTGCGCTACAACGCGCGCGACACGCTGCTGAATCCCGCCTTTCTCTGCTGGGCCGATGCCAATCGCGACTGGCTGGCGCTGGCCGGCGGACTTTGAGGCGGCTGCCGCATGGACCCGCGCGTCGACCTGCACACCCACAGCGATCATTCCGACGGCACGCTTACGCCCGTGCAGCTGGTGGCGCTGGCCGCCGAGCGCCAGCTGCAGCTGCTGGCGCTGACCGATCACGACACCACCGCGGGCTGCGCGGCGGCGGCGCAGGCCTGCCAGGCACACGGCATACAGTTCCTGGCCGCCTGCGAGTTGAGCGCGCTGTGGCGCGGGCGCGAGATCCATATCGTCGGCCTGCGCGTCGCGACCGCGGCGCCGGAGCTCATCGCGCACCTGGAGCTGGTGCGTGCGCAGCGGATCGCGCGCCTGCAGGCCATCGGCGAGCGCCTGACGCGTTGCGGACTCGACGGCGCGGGCCTGGCCGCGCAGGTGCTGGCGCTGCCCGGCACGCCCACGCGGCTGCACCTGGCGCGCGCGCTGGTGGCCGCTAAGCTGGCCGTGGATACCGAGGCCGCCTTCAAGCGCTACCTGGGACGCGGGCAGCGCGCCGCGGTGCCGCCACAATGGCCCACGGCCGAGGCCTGCATCGGCGTGATCAGCCGCGCCGGTGGCCTGGCGGTGCTGGCGCATCCGCACCGCTACCAACTCGCGGCCGGTGCGCTGCGAGAGCTGTGTGCTCATTTCCACGACAGCGGCGGCGCCGGCCTCGAAGTGAGCCTGGCCGGCATGGGCCCAGCCGACGCCGCCCAGGCCGCGGGGCTGGCGCGTCGCTACGGGCTGGCAGGCTCGCTGGGCTCGGATTTTCACGTCCCCGGCCTGCCGTGGCGCCCGCTCGGTCGCTGGCTTAAGCTAGCTGAAGGCATTACTCCGATAACCGAGCTGCTCGGCTTTAGGCCGGCCGGCGCGCCACAGCCTGCATAGCCATGACTG
>Ga0075026_100000275_pt1 | contig 20154 bp, 15 predicted proteins | sample Str012_2_FD_71392 | JGI IMG/M metagenome (GOLD analysis project Ga0075026, IMG submission 71392) | Freshwater sediment microbial communities in response to fracking from Pennsylvania, USA - Straight Creek_MetaG_SC_2012 | ecosystem: Environmental > Aquatic > Freshwater > Creek > Sediment... | reverse complement strand
CATTTGCTTTGACTTTGGAAATACCCGCTTAAAATATGCCATTTTTGAAGGCAATACCCAAAAGCTTACCGCAATACTCGACAACGATCAGGAAGCTACCGTAGAAGCCGTGCTGGACCAATATCAACCGTCAAAATCAATCCTTTCATCGGTCATTAAACACAATGAGGGCATTGAAATATTGCTGGCCAAACGTACGCAGTTTCACAAACTATCGCACCTTACCAAACTACCTTTTACAACACCGGTAGGAAAACCCGAAACCATTGGCGCCGACCGGCTGGCGCTTTGTGCCGCTGCCGTTGAATTTTTTCCGCAAAAAAACAACCTGGTGATTGCGCTGGGCACCTGCATCACCTATAATTTTATCAGCAAGTACCACGCGTTTACCGGTGGCGGCATTTCACCGGGCATGGACATGCGCTTTAAATCGCTGAACACGTTTACCGCGCTATTGCCTGTCATTAAAGAAGACTGGAATTTTCCATTGATTGGTTATGATACCCGTACCAATATTCTCAGCGGCGTAATACTGGGTATGGCAAAAGAGATTGATGGTTTTATAGATGCATATGGAGAAAGGTATGGCAACTTTAACGTGCTTTTAACCGGGGGCAATTGCAGCTATTTTGTACCCCATCTCAAAAACAGGATATTTGCAGACCCTGATCTGTTATTCAAAGGTTTATATGCCATCAGTGAGTGCAACAATCTATCTTAAACTGCTTTATTAAAAGAAATACCGGCATTACATGTTCTTACCGCGGCATATCCGATTACTGGCGGCCTTTATTGCGGGCTGTTCTATTTTATACGGCTGCGAGAATGATTTAAAAGATCTTCCCAACAAAAAAGACAAAAGGGCTGCGCTGGATGAAGGACATGACATTGAAATCTATTTAAGCCAGGCCGGAAAGATAAAAGGCAAACTTACCGCCCCGCTGATGTATATCTACCAGGCCGATTCTTCCTACACAGAATTTCCAAATACACTGCATGTTGATTTTTACAATGATTCGCTGGTAAAAGAAAGCCAGCTGGATGCCCGTTATGCCAAAGACCGCTCCTGGGAAAACAAAGTATATTTAAAAGACTGTGTGGTGGTCATCAATATCATTAAAGGTGATACCCTGCGCTGCCAGGAAATGTGGTGGGACAAGAACACGCAAAAATTTTATACCAATAAACCCGCCAGGTACAGCTCCAGAGATCATTTTGTAAACTATGGCAAAAACGGCCTGGAAGCAAAACAGGATTTAAGCAACCTGGTATTTTATGACAACAGCGGCACATTGCCGGTACCCAAAGACGATACGCTCTCACACACAAAAGATACACTGATCACCAGCCCCAAACATTAGGCAGCCGGGTTCGCCCGCTACGCATAGAAGACCTCAACGCTGTTACATAAGCAATGCCACAATGCTGCTTCCACCCCGGCATTGCACAAACAAAATCCCGCCAATCAATTTTTTAGCCGCTTTGCAGGCCATTGCAGCAACCCTCCAAAAAATTCACCTAAAAATAATTAATTAAACGTTTGTTTAATATTAAACAAACGTTTAACTTTGCCCACTTATTACAAAAAATATGACAGACAAGAAATCACACATCATAGACCATGCAGTAGAACTTTTTGCAGAAAAGGGTTTTGAGGGTACGTCTATCCGCGACCTGGCGGCCAGGGCTGATGTGAATGTGGCCATGGTTAACTATTATTTTGGCTCTAAAGAAAAATTGTTTGAAAGCATGGTGGAAGACCGCGCCTCTTACACCCGGGGTCTGCTGGATGAAATTGCCAGCAACCCGAATTATTCGGACATCGAAAAAATTGAACGCATTATTGATGCCTATATCACTAAACTGTTTACCAACCGCAAATTTCACCGTGTGCTGCACCAGGAAATGATGCTGAACCAGCGTGAAAGCCTCTCGCAGGCCATTGTTGAAATATTATACCCCAATACACTCATCATAAAAAAAGTGATAGACAACGGCACCAAAAAAGGTGTGTTCCGAAAAGTGGATGCACCGCTGGTCATCGCGTCTATCATTGGCACCATCAACCAGGTACTACTGTCTAAAAGAATGTGTATAAAACTGCTCGATAAGCAGGCGGACTATATTCCATATGAAGACCCCCGTTTTGCCAAAAGACTGGGCGACCATTTGAAACAGCTCATGCATTTTTACCTGCTCACTCAAACACAAATCACTAAATAATAAATACAGCAAGATGGAAAATCAGGAAACAACTACCGCAAAGAAAAAATCGCCGCTCCGGTTTGTCATCATCGGAATTGTGCTGGTAGTGGCAGGCATTTACGCCTATAAAAAAATATCTTTTGCAATGGCGCATGAAACTACCGACAATGCACAGGTGGAAACACAGATTTCGCCGGTATTGCCAAGGGTAGCGGGTTATGTAAAATCAATCGCCGTAAATGACTACGACTCCGTAACGACCGGTCAGTTGCTGGTACAGCTGGACGATGAAGAGCTGCAAACCCAGCTTACCCAGATGGAAGCCGATTATAAAGTGGCGCAAACAGATATCGTTAATGCCAAAGCCGCTTTAAACAATGCCGCGGTTTCGCTGAAAGGCAATAAAGGAACCATTACACTGAACGACGTAAAAGTGCAGCAGGCAACAGACGATTACAACCGTAACAAAAATCTTTTTGCAGACCAGGCCATCACCAAAAAACAGCTGGACGACAGCCGCTATGCACTGGAACAGGCCAGCCAGCAGGTAAACAACAGCCAGAGCGACCTGGGTACTGCGCAAAGCCGCATTGCGGTAATGCAGTCGGCAATCCAGAAAACAGATGCGCAGCTGGCGGTTAAAAAAGCCATCATTGATCAGCAAAAATTAAAAATATCGTATACAAAAATTTATGCGCCACAGTCGGGCAAAATTGGAAAGAGAAATATCAGCGCCGGTCAGTTTGTACAGGCAGGCAGCCCGCTTTTTTCCATTGTAAGCGATACCAGCTACTGGATTGTGGCCAACTTTAAAGAAACCCAAATCAAAAAATTCCACCCGGGACAGGCTGTAGCCATTGAGCTGGATGCTTACCCCGATTTGAAAATAGCAGGCACACTTGAAAGTGTAAGCGATGCTACCGGCGCCAAGTTTTCTTTATTACCCCCCGATAACTCCAGCGGCAACTTTGTAAAAGTGACCCAGCGGGTGCCGGTAAAAATCAATATCACCGATATTGGAAAGTACCGCGATATTCTGCGGGCCGGATTAAGTGCGTACATCGTAGTACCAACAAAATAAACAGAGAATTTATGGCCACGCCAAAAGGATTTGCAAGAACCATTATTGTTATAACCACCATTGCCGCCGCTATCATGGAGCTGATAGATACCTCCATTGTAAATGTGGCCCTGAATGATATGAGCGGCAGCCTGGGGGTAAGTATTGAAGACATCAGCTGGGTAATTACTTCGTATGCCATCGCCAATGTTATCATTATACCATTGACGGGCTTCCTGGCTGAATACTTCGGAAGAAAGAATTATTATATCGCGTCCATGATCATTTTTACCGTGGCATCATATATGTGTGGTCAGTCCACCAGCCTGGTAGAAATCATCGTCTGGCGTTTTATACAGGGCGTGGGCGGTGGTGCGCTGTTGTCTACATCGCAGGCTATCTTGTTTGATGCATTTGAAGTAAAGGATCGTCCCATTGCTTCGGGCCTGTTTGGTATGGGCATCGTCTTAGGACCCACACTCGGGCCCACCCTCGGTGGCTATATTATGGAAAGCTATAGCTGGCCGCTGATTTTTATGATCAATATCCCCATCGGCATCATTGCTACCATTCTTGCTTTTACATTTATTGGTAAAAAAACAGGAGAGGGCACAAAGAAAAAAGAAATTAAAATTGATTATACCGGTATCTTATTGCTGATGGTGGGCATTGGCTGTTTGCAGTTTGTACTGGAGCGGGGCGACGCCGACGACTGGTTCAGCAGCCAGGCCATCCTCATCTGCAGCGGTCTGGCATTTGTGGGCATTATTAGTTTTATCTGGTACGAGCTAAGCATCCCCAAACCGGCGGTAAACCTGCGGGTGCTCAACAATACCAACCTTGCGTTTACCACCATTTTTACTTTTGTGGTGGGGCTTGGATTGTATACTTCGGTATTTGTGTTTCCGGTACTGGCACAAAGCGTACTGGGCTATACACCGCTGGAAACGGGTTTAACCCTGCTGGCACCCACCATGATTACCGTGGTCATGATGCCGGTGATAGGAAAACTAATGGCCAAGGGCGTAAAGCCCATACCGTTTGTAGTAACCGGTTTCATTTTGTTTGCCGCATTTGCCTGGGTAAGCTCCCGGGTGAGTGTAGATGTTAGCCGGCAGGATTTCTTTTTCCCTTTTGCGCTGCGGGCCATAGGCATGAGCATGGTACAATTGCCATTGATAAACCAGGCAGTTGCCGGTCTGCAGCCAAAAGATTATGCTTCGGGTATTGCATTAAACAACATGACGCGTCAGCTGGGTGGTGCATTTGGTATTGCCATGGCCAACAATTATGTATCGCGCCAGTATGCGCAGCACCGGCTGGACCTGATTGCCAATATTACCGACGGCGCTGCAGCCGTTACCGAACGCACCAACAACATCGCACAAAACTTTATCAATAAAGGCGGCAGTGATATTGGAACAGCCACTACCAAAGCCATGGGTATGATCAGCAATGCCGTTGACAGGCAGGCGCATTACCTCGCTTACCTTGACACCTTCAGGCTGGTGGCTTTGTTTTTTATTGTGGTGATTCCGCTGGCCGTTTTTTTACGCGTAAAGAAAACAGCTCCGGCAGACCAGGCCGCCGCAAAAGCTGCCATTGCAGAAGCACATTAATTTTAAATTAGTTTCATGAAAAAAATATTCTCCGTTGTTACCCTCCTTGCACTATTTTTTACTACTGCAGCACAGGTAACTGCCAACACCGAACTGAAAGGGCTGATAAACCAGTCTTTTGGCTATTTCCCCAAAATAAAAGAAGTGGAAAATAGCGTGGAAACCGCCAAACAAAGGTTTGAAATGGCAAAGAACAATTTGCCGGTAGTGGATGCCAATGCCAGCTACAATTTTGTGGAACCGAAAATTGTATTGCCGCTGGAAGTAAACGGCAAGCTGCAGGATTTTCAATTTGCACCTGTACATAACTTCAACGCCAATATCGGTGCCAGCTATGCGCTTTTTGATTTTGGCCGGCTGAAAGCCAATATTGAAAAATCGAAAACAGACATTCAGTACGCCGTTCACAATACAGACAATGCCAAAACACAACTGGCCAACCAGGTTACCAATATTTATTACAACATCATTTACTTTCAAAAAGCCATTGTTATTGAAGACAGCGTACTTTCATACCTGAACGATAACAAACGCGTGGTAGAAAGCAAATTAAAAAATGGTGATGCCATTAAACTGGATCTGCTGAGCATACAATCGCAGATAGATGCGGAAGAAAACAGGAAAATTGATTTGCAAAACTATCTTCAAAAACAACAAAACCTGCTGCAATATACTACCGGCGCAAACAGCAGCACCGGCAATGGTTTTGATTTTGAAATTCCGTTGAAAGCGGCAACAGAAGCACTGGCTGAGGCCCAGGTCAGTAACCCCGAATTTTTACTGGCCGGCGATCGGGTGAAGCAGTCGAAAGACGAAATGACCATTGCCCGGCTGGGTACCAAACCATCAGTTAATATTGGCGCCAGCACCGGTTTTAAAAATGGTTATGTACCGGATGTAAATGCCATGAAGTTCAATTACGCCGCGGGCATTTCATTTAAACTGCCTATTTACGATGGCAACCGTACCAAACAGCAGGTAAGGCTTTCAGAAACTGTTTTAAACCAAAACAAACTGGCCATTGAAACCCTCAACAGCAATTACAAAAGAGATATACAACAGGCTTTAATCGATGTGCAATCGAACCAGGAAAGAATCAACAATACAAGAGGACAGATAGAACAGGCGCAGGCGGCGCAGGTACTGGCTGCAAGCCGCTTTAAGAATGGCGTAGGCACCAACCTGGAAATAACCAATGCCAGTACCAATGTAGAAAGGGCGCAATTCAGTAAACTACAGTACGAGTACCAGCTATGCCTGGCAAAAGTGGAGCTGGTGAGGCTAATGGGGTATAAATACTGGTAAGAGCGTTCACCGTTTTAGTGCTTGGCCCTTTTTCAAAATTCTTTTAAAAGACAGGCTGCAAGCCCATCGCTAAATAAAAAGAGCCCCGGGGGATAAATCCGGGGCTTTAATGTTTTTTGTACGAACCTCACCAATTTTTTAGGTCATCATAGGTACAAAACTTAAAATGGTTCGTTCAGCAGGAATTGGATTTTAACGGACTTTTGATTTTCAAGGATGATATTGGATTTTGAAAAACGGCTGACAGGACATTGGATTTTGAAAATGGTTTTAATCAGGACTTGGACAGTTTGGTTTTTTTGGATTTGGATTTTAGCATTTATGTCATTCGTTCAACAATACAAACATACAACCCGCGCTATACCCCGGCAAGAGCATTAACGCCTGATTTTATTTCTTCGGTATTTACATCCTAAATCGTAAGTTTACTATACCGGTTTTTTGTACAATCACCCTATTTTGGGCACGGTATCATAATAAAGCGCTTTTAGAGTTAGTATTACAGTGAAATCATTAATTAGAATTGCTTACTGGCCATAGAAAAACTATTAAACCATTCATATGAAATTTGAAAACAAGACAGTTCTTATCACCGGTGGAAGCAGGGGCATTGGTAAAGCCATTGCGTTACGGCTTGCCAAAGAGGGTGCTAATATCGCCATTGCTGCCAAAACAGTAGACCCCAATCCAAAACTGGAGGGCACTATTTTTACCGCCGCCGAAGAGATTGCCAAAGCCGGGCCCGGCAAGGTATTGCCATTGCAGGCCGATATCCGTTTTGAAGAGAGCATCAATGAAGCCGTAAAAACAACGGTTGCCACATTTGGCGGCATCGATATCCTCATCAACAACGCCAGCGCTATCAGCCTTTCTCAAACTGAACAAACCGAATGGAAACGCTGGGAGCTGATGCAGAACATAAACGTAAGGGGCACATTTTTTACCAGTAAAGCCTGTATTCCCCACCTCAAAAAAGCACACAACCCGCATATCCTTAATTTATCGCCCCCCATTAACCTTGACCCGGGTTGGTTTGCAAAACACCTGGCTTACACCATGAGCAAATACGGCATGAGCATGGTAGTACTGGGACTGGCCGAAGAATTAAAAGGCGATCGTATTGGCGTAAATGCCCTCTGGCCCAAAACAACCATCGCCACAGCCGCTGTGCAAAATTTACTGGGCGGAGATTTTTTGATGCAAAGAAGCCGCACCACCGAGATAGTAGCAGATGCAGCCTACCATATTTTGCAACGCCCTTCTTACGAATGCAGTGGTAATTTCTTTATTGACGAAGAAGTACTGAAAGCGGAAGGTGTTACAGATTTTGCTCATTATGCCGTAAACCCGCAACATAAACTGATGATGGATTTATTTGTGTAAGACGATGCACTGCGCTTTGAGCAGTCGCCATTCATAAAGACAATAAAGTAGTAAAAGTAAAAAGGGTAATGAAAGAATTTTTCATTACCCTTTCTCTTTAGGGTTGCAGTTCAAAGTTAATTCTTCGTGCCTTTTTCATAAATTGTGATATAAACACAACTGACATGAGAAAATCACAATTTGCCGCAATAGTGGCGGGTATTTTTATTTTTTTATCCTTCCCCGCTGCTGCGCAAAAAAAACCGGCAGCAGTAAACAACGATGCGGTTAAAACACTTGCCATGGCCGATATACAGGCCAAATACGATGATTATAAAAAGATAGCCATGCAAATCTGGGAGTATGCAGAAGTGGGCTATAAAGAAGTAAAGAGTTCATCGCTTCACCAAAAAACTTTACAGGACGCTGGCTTTACCGTAGAAGCAGGTGTGGCCGGTATACCCACCGCATTTGTGGCTACTTACGGTAGCGGCAAACCGGTAATTGGTATACTTGCCGAGTTTGATGCATTGCCAGGCCTGGCACAGGAAGCAGTTCCGGAAAAGAAAGCGATAGAAGGAAAAAATGCAGGTCATGGTTGTGGTCATCATTTGTTTGGTACAGCTTCCGTGGCAGCAGGCATAGAAATTAAAAAATTAATTGAAGCAAAAAAAATTACAGGCACCGTTAAAGTATACGGTTGCCCCGCCGAAGAAGGTGGCAGTGGAAAAGTATACATGGTGCGTGCAGGTTTGTTCAACGAGGTGGATGTGGTAATACACTGGCATCCCGGCGCAGACAACGGTGTTACCATGACAAGCGCACTGGCCAACAAATCGGCCAAATTCCGTTTTCATGGTTTATCGGCACACGCTGCCGCCGCACCAGACAGGGGGCGCAGTGCGCTTGACGGAGTGGAATCACTGGATTATATGGTAAACATGATGCGCGAACATGTACCCCAGGAAACCCGTATTCATTATGTGATTACAAACGGGGGTAAGGCGCCCAATGTAGTGCCCGATTTTGCAGAAGTATATTACTATGTCCGTCATCCAAAAAGAGAAGATGTGGTAAGTATTTTTGACCGCGTGGTAAAAGCAGCAGAAGGTGCGGCCATGGGCACCGGTACTACCATGGATTATGAAGTAATTGGCGGTACACATGATTTGTTATTAAACAGTACACTGGCCGATGTAATGCAAAAAGATTTGGAGAAAGTAGGCGGTGTTATTTATACACCGGAAGAAATTGAATTTGCCAAAAAACTACAAACCAGTTTTACCTATAAAGTGCCGCCGGTAGAAAGTGCGGCTACCGTAAAACCCATTAAAGTAGAAGAAGATGCAGGCGGCGGCTCTACCGATGTGGGAGATGTTAGTTACGCAGTACCCACAGTGGGAATGCGTGCAGCCACCTGGGTGCCCGGTACCCCCGCACACAGCTGGCAGGCCGTTGCCTGTGGTGGTACTGATATTGGCGCCAAAGGCATGATGGTTGCGGCCAAAACAATAGCATTAACAGCCATCGACCTGTTTACCAATCCCGCCATTATAGAAAAAGCAAAAGAAGAATTCAAAAAAGACAAAGGCGATTACCAGTACAAAGCCCTGCTGGGCGACAGAAAGCCGGCATTGAATTACAGGGACTGACGGAAATTTGTGCAGATAAATGGGATTTTCAGGATGTTTTAGTGTGTCTTTTAATTTAATTTTTACAAATTCCGGAACTTCTGTAAAAACCCGCTTCCCTCTGTGATAAAAGGATTGCCTGCTGTTTCATCAAAAATAAAAATCATTAACATGAGAAAACATACTGCTGCAACCCTGGTACTTATTCTATGTATGTTTGCGCAAATGCAGGCGCAAAAAAAAGATCCTGTTGCACTGCTAAAAGAAAAAGCCATCACTGATTTACAGGGTGATTATGCCAAATATAAAAACATCGCCTACTCCATCTGGAGTTATGCCGAAGTAGGCTATAAAGAAACAAAGAGTACGGCATTGCTGCAGGCTACGTTAAAAGAAAACGGGTTTACAGTAGAAAATGGCGTGGCGGGGCTTTCCACTGCATTTGTGGCTACTTACGGTGCCGGCAAACCGGTAATTGGCGTGCTGGCAGAATTTGATGCATTGCCGGGCCTTTCTCAGGATACCGTTGCTGAACGAAAACCATTCCCCGATAAAATTGCCGGCCATGCCTGCGGCCACCACCTTTTTGGAACCGCTTCGGTAGCCGCTGCCATCGAAATGAAAAAAATGATGGAACAGGGGAAGCTAACGGGCACCATCAAGCTATTTGGTTGCCCCGCAGAAGAAGGTGGCAGCGGTAAAGTATACATGGTGAGGGAGGGTTTGTTCAACGATGTGGATGTGGTGGTACACTGGCACCCGGCATCCAGCAATGCCACCGCCATTGGTTCTTCTTTGGCCGATATTTCTGCAAAATTTCGTTTTCATGGTTTATCGGCGCATGCCGCTGCTGCACCAGACAGGGGCCGCAGCGCACTGGATGGCGTAGAAGCAATGGACAATATGGTAAACATGATGCGTGAACACATTCCGCAGGATGCACGCATTCATTATATCATCTCCAATGGCGGCAAAGCACCCAATGTAGTGCCCGATTTTGCAGAAGTATGGTACACCGTCCGCCACAGAAACAGGAATGAGGTAACCCGCATTTTCGACTGGGTAGTACAGGCCGCCAATGGGGCTGCCATGGGTACACAAACAAAAGTGGATTACGAAGTATTGAGCGGCGAATACGAAACATTGCCCAATAAAACGCTGGCCATTGCCGTACAAAAAAATTTAGAGAAGGTTGGCGGTGTAAACTATACACCGGAAGAAGCCGCTTTTGCAAAAAAAATTCAGGCTACTTATGCCTATAAAGTTCCGCCGGTAGAATCTGCTGCAAAAGTGGAACCACTGCTCCTGGAAAACATCAACACCATATTTTATGCTTCAACCGATGTAGGTGATGTAAGCTGGACCGTGCCTACCATTGGCATGGGTGCTGCTACCTGGGCGCCGGGTACACCACCGCATAGCTGGCAGGCAGTGGCCTGTGGCGGAACAGCCATTGGTTTTAAAGGAATGATGGTAGCCGCAAAAACCATGGCCCTCACCGGACTTGATCTTTTAACAGACAAAGCCTTGCTTGAAAATGCAAAAAAAGAATTCAATGAAGCCCGTGGCGCCAATTTTAAATACAAAGCTATTTTGGGCGATAGAAAACCACCATTAAACTACAGGGACTAGTATTTGAGAGGATTATTAAGTTGAATGCATCTACCAGGATTAATGGATAACAAAAAAAGGAACCGTGCCCCTTGCCCTCTGTGAACACCTCCGTTGCTTGCTGGTAAAAACTGAACCCTTCCTCGCTGAACTGTGTGGTAAAAAAGACTGTAATATCATAAAAAAGCCATAACAAAAAAGTTATGGCTTGACGCACAAAAGATATTTTTTGATTTATTCGCCCTGCAATTTCTCCGGCCGCATTTGCGGAAACAACAATACATCCTGTATGCTGGCCTGGTTGGTCATAAACATACAAAGGCGGTCGATGCCGATGCCGATGCCACTGGTGGGGGGCATACCATATTCCAGGGCACGTAAAAAATCATGATCGATAAACATGGCTTCGTCATCGCCGCGCTGCATCAGTTGTGCCTGTTCTTCAAATCGTTCCCTTTGTTCAATGGGATCATTCAGCTCGCTGTACGCGTTGGCGGCTTCCTTGCCATTTATCATTAGCTCAAAACGCTCTACCAGTCCGGGTTTGCTGCGGTGCTTCTTGGTCAGCGGGCTCATTTCTACCGGGTAGTCTATGATGAAAGTTGGTTGTATATAGGTATGTTCACTGGTATTACCGAAAATCTCATCAATCAGTTTGCCTTTGCCAATATTGCCGGGTACGCCAATGTTTAGCTTTTTGCACACTTCACGCAGGCCGGCTTCGTCCATCTCACTCACATCTATACCTGTATTTTCTTTGATGGCATCTAAAATGGAAACGCGTTTAAATGGCGCTTTGTAACTAATAATATTTTCGCCCAACTGAACTTCTGTTGTACCGTGCAATGCAATGGCAATACGTTCCATCAGCTGCTCGGTAATTTCCATCATCCAGAAATAATCTTTGTAGGCTGTGTACCATTCCAACACAGTAAACTCTGGGTTGTGTGTACGGTCCATGCCTTCGTTTCTGAAATTGCGGCTGAACTCGTATACCCAGTCGAACCCGCCAACGATTAATCTTTTTAAATAAAGTTCATTGGCAATCCGCAGGTAGAAAGGCACGTCCAGTGCATTGTGGTGCGTTACAAATGGTCTTGCCGCTGCGCCACCGGGTATGGCCTGTAATACCGGCGTATCCACTTCCAGTGCGCCTTTTTCATTCAGGAATTCGCGGATGGTATTGATCAGTTTGGTGCGTTTCACAAAAGTCTCCCGCACTTCGGGGTTGATGTTCAGATCTACATAACGCTGGCGGTACTTAAATTCAGGATCGGTTACTTCGTCAAATGATTCGCCATCTTTTTCCTTTACGGTAGGCAAAGGTTTTAACGACTTGGTAAGAATGGAGAATTCTCTTACGTGCACGGAAGTTTCGCCGGTTTTTGTTGTAAAAACATATCCTTTGATGCCAATAATGTCGCCAATGTCTGCCAGTTTTTTCCAAACCTGCTGGTAAAGGGTTTTGTCTTCGCCGGGGCAGATATCATCCTGTTTTATATAGAACTGTATTTTACCGCTGGCATCCTGCAATACAGCAAAATTGGCTTTGCCCATATCACGCACACTCATGATGCGGCCTGCAATGCACACATCTGCAAAATCGGCTTTGTTTTCCTCTCCTTTATAATTGGCTTTTATGCCGGCAGCGTATGCATTAACGGGGTACAATGCGGCAGGATAGGGATTGATGCCCAGTTTTTTTAACCCTTCCAGCTTTTCCCTGCGGATAATTTCCTGTTCTGACAAATGTTGTGTGCTCATGTAGTTGCTTGTGTTATGAGTTAATGCAAGTTTGGCCTGCCATTAACGGGCTGCAAAAATACAAGATTGAAGCCGGAAAAGCGCTATTGACCAGGCCCAAAAACGGAATTCCCGCCTTGCACATAACAAGCGGGTATTCACGCGGTTCAACATTCAGTGTCAGGGCTTTACAATTCGTTAATACAGGGGCAATACAGGGGTAATATGCTTTTTGCAAATTTGTAAAACGCATATCCACATGGAAAAACGACCCGTTGATGTAGTAGTTTTATCGGATCTTCACTTAGGCACTTACGGTAGCCGTGCAAAGGAAATCACCCAGTACCTGCGTAGCATTGCCCCGCAAATGCTGATCCTCAACGGCGATATCATCGATATCTGGCAATTCAGCAAGCACTACTTCCCGGCTACGCATTTTGGGGTGATCAAAGAAATCATTCACATGATGAGCAATGGCACCCGTGTTATCTACATCACTGGCAACCACGATGAAACCCTGCGCCGTTATTCCGGCATTGACCTGGGCAATTTTCAACTGACCGATAAACTGGTGGTGGAAATCAACAATAAGATGACCTGGATTTTTCATGGCGATGTGTTTGACAATACTACCAAAGGCGGCGCAAAAGTACTTGCAAAACTGGGCAGCACCGGTTATGGTTTGCTGATATTGCTAAACAGGTTTATCAACTGGGGTCTCCGCTTGTTTGGATATGAGCGCATCTCTCTTTCAAAAAAAATTATGGCTGGTGTAAACAAAGCGGTTGCCAAGGTAAACGATCTGGAAGCCATTGCTGCTGAACTGGCCATTGAAAAAAAGTATGATTATGTTATCTGTGGTCATATACACCAGCCCTGTAAAAAAACAGTTACAACAGAAAAAGGCAGTGTTATCTACCTAAACAGCGGCGACTGGATTGAACATTTAACAGCACTGGAATATTTTAACAACGACTGGCACCTGCATGTGTTTGATGCCAGCCAGGCAGAATTTGACAAGACAGCCAATGAAAAGCCGGTAGTGAATGTGGTTTCAGAAGAAATTCATTTCTACATCAATTCACTGGCTGTTTAAACGCTCTAAAATTTATACGATGAAAATCTTATATGCAGTACAAGCTACGGGAAACGGGCACATCAGCCGGGCGATGGAATTGTTGCCCAGCTTGTCTTTGTACGGACAGGTAGATGTTTTTTTAAGTGGCGCCAACAGCCAGTTAAAAGCCGACCTGCCCGTTCGTTACCGCAGCAAGGGCCTCACGTTGTTTTATAACAACGGGGGTGGATTGAATTATCCGAAAATCATCCGTTCTTTAAGTCCGTTGCGGGTATGGAATGAAGTAAAAGAATTGCCGGTAGAGAAATACGATATTGTTATCAACGATTTTGAATGCATCACTTCGCTGGCATGTGCCTATAAAAAAGTGCCTTCTGTAAATTTTGGCCACCAGGCTTCTTTTCAGTCGGCGCTTACACCCAGGCCGGTAAAAAAAGAAATGGTGGGCGAACTCATCCTCAAATACTTTGCCCGTGCGTCTGCATACCTGGGCCTGCATTTTGAACAGTACGACGATTTTATTTTTACGCCTGTCATCAAAAAAGATATTTTAATGGCCAGGCCTGTAAATAAAAAACACATCACGGTTTATCTTTCTGCTTACAGCGATGAAATGCTGCAGCAATATTTCAGCAACATAAAAGGTTTTCATTTCCAGGTATTTTCCAAACAGGTAATACAGGCAACTACCGTTGGCAATATCACTTTTATACCGGTCAGCAATAAGTTGTTTACAGAAAGTATGATAACAAGTGCGGGCATTATTACCGGTGCGGGTTTTGAAACACCGGCCGAAGCGCTGCACCTGCAAAAGAAAGTAATGGTGGTGCCTATCCGTGGCCAGTATGAGCAGTTGTGCAATGCAGCTGCATTGGAGCGTTTGGGAGTAAAAGTGCTGAGCAGGATTGACAGCCATTTTGCTACTGCGTTTGATGAATGGATGCAGACCGATACGCAAAAACTGGTTGAATACGGGGATACCGCACCGGGGCTGGTGAGTCATTTACTGGAGAACTACCCCTACAAAGGTGCTGCACTGGATTTGCTGTACCCTGATTTTATTTTTAACTGACCCGTGTTTGAAACTAACCGGCCGTGAGCAACACCTGCCAGGCCTCATTTAGTTGCTTGTTTGCCAGCAGCTCTTTTGCATACAAGTGCAGTTCGCCTTCCATTTCGTCAGGGTTAATGGAGAAGTATTGAAAAATATTTTTCAGCCGATCGTCGTGATAAGCCGGATCAACAAATGGCAGCTCTGGTACGCTGGCCAGTAAATCTATATCGGCCTTTGTAAGAATTTTACTTTGAAGAATATTTGATGGCAAAGAAAAACTCATCCACTTTTATATTTTTACCTTTTCCTCTTTACTGATCCCAGATTTAGCACAGAGAACAGGAGAAATAGAGATTAGAAATTATAAACAATTCTTTTAAACCCTTTTTTCGGAAGCAGCACATTAAAATTGATTAGATAGCCGGGGTTTTTCTTATACCACTTTAAATAAGTAATTACCTGGAAAGCAAAAATTGCTGCTAAGCCATCGGTCGATTTATTTTCTATAATTATTTCATTTTCCACAAGAAGATCAATTTCATAAGTTTTGCCCTTCCCTTTAAACCCCTTAGCGCCAATTCTCTTTTTAATGCCAACTGGCAGGCAGATTCTAATAAGCCGTGACCAAGTTCTCTATAAACAGAGATTGCCACATAGAATATGTCAGGCCTTCTTCTCTCCCAGCAATGAAAAATCATCCGCTTCCCGCACAATGGTATTCATCAGTTGACCCAATCCTTCCACGTCCATAGTTACAGTATCTCCCTCCTGCAACCATTGTTCTGTATAGCCGGTATCATTCAATTTGCCGGTGCCATTCAGTTCAAGAAAACAACCGGTGCCAACGGTTCCGCTGCCAATAATATCGCCTGGAAAAAGATCGGCCCCATAAGAGGCGCGTTCAATCAGTTCGGCAAAGGTCCAGTCCATATCGGCCAGGTTGCCATCGCTAACGGGTATGCCATTTACGGTGCATTGCATGCGCAGTTTCCAGTTTTTGCCGGTATGGTTTTCTTTGGCGCTGGTTTCAAAAGCCTGCAGTTCATCTACTGTAACCAGCCAAGGGCCGGTAGCAGTAGAAAAATCCTTCCCTTTAGCCGGCCCCAGTTGCAGCAGCATTTCTTCTCGCTGCAAAAGCCTTGCACTCATGTCATTCATGATCATCAATCCACCAATGTATTCATCTGCATCGGCTGCAGGTATATTGCGTCCCTGTTTGCAGATAACAATGGCCACTTCCAGTTCAAAATCCAGGTTTTCAAAATGATCCGGCATACAGTTTACATTGCCTGGCCCCTGTACGCTGTGGTGGTTGCCAAAATAGAAAACCGGGTATTGATTAAATTGCGGAATCATTTCTGCTGAACGGTTTCTCCTTGCGGCCGCTACATGTTGCCGGAACGCATAGCCATCCCTGAGCGATGTAGGAAAAGGAACCGGCGCCAGCAATTGCACATCTTCATATGCCACTGCTTTACTTTTTGAAATCTGTCCTTCTCTCACCATAATTTCGCCTCCCATTGCCATTGGCAAAGCATCCTCCCAATAATTTAAAAACATACTCATGGTATTGGGTAAATCGGGGTGCAGCTGGTCCATATCGTAGAGCCATCCATCTATCAATACAGCCAGTTGTTCATGTTCTTCTTTGAGGTAAGAGACCAGTTTCATGTTGAATCTTTATGCCGCAATTTATATTTTTTATCGTTGCTGGCTTAAAGTATTGAACCTTTTGGTTGCATTAGTAAGGCAAAAAAAGGCCGCCCCGGAATTGAGCAGCCTGCTGAATCATACGGCAAATTTATTTTTGTACAATCAGTTTGTGTATTTCTTTTGGCAGATTGCCGTTCTGAACAACCAGGCTGTACATACCAGCCCTGATGCCCGATACATTCAACTGGTTACTGCCATTGGCTAATGCTTGTGTTAGCATAACCCGACCGGCCGCATCAAACAAAACAGCGGTTTTTTTACCCGGCGTTATTCCATCGATTGTTATATTCACAACAGTGGTGGAAGGATTTGGATAAATGAGCGTATTGTTCTTATCACAATGCACGTTCAGCACAATTATTTTACTATAAACGAAAGTTCCGTTTAGATCAACTATTTTAAGCCTGTAGTACGTTTTGCCCGATAAGGCCTGGTACCAGGCACCGTAAGAACTGTTATCACCTTTTGCTGCGATGGTTTCAATATTGCTGAATAAGACACCGTCGCTGCTGTATTGCAGTACAAAATTTTTGAAACCGGCTTCTATGGCGGTTGCCCAGTTGAGGGTTGTTTTGCAATTGGCAACAGTTCCTTCAAACAACAAGAGCGTTACCGGCAATGTAGTGGTTACTTCGATGGATGCGCTCGCATTGTCATCGCCTGCATCCAGGTTGCCAACGTTAACAAGCTGGCCCGACACTCTGGCTGCATTTATGGTTGCGTTAACCGGGCCGCCGGTAATAGTGCCTTTAACAGTGTATATTGCCCTGTACTCATCCTGGGGGGCAAGGGCGGTGCTGGCAGGAATTGCCGTATGACTTCTCAAAACGATTACCAGTGTGGAGCCTGACACAAAACGGTTGAACTCGTACAGACCCGTGGTAGCCGTGCCCAAAGGAGGAGAAAAAATCGGTGGGCCATCCTGCACACTAACCCGGCTCAGCGGAATATTGATTGTCCACTGCGCTGTTTCCGCAGGTATCGGATCTGAACCCGTGTTTCCAAATTTGAATTCTACCGTACTGCTTTCTCCCAATACCATTGGGTTTTTATTCCAGAATACACCCGACACCATTGGATTGGCTGCCTGGTTAAACGGCTGCGCAATGCTGCTGCAATAACAAAATGCTGACAGAAAAATGGAGGCCGCTATTGTTCTAAAATTTGTTTTCATGTGAAATGCTGTTTAGATCATACGAACAAGACCGCACCTGTTTAAATTGCTGTTATGATACGGGTATAAAGATTGTTCAGCACATTGGTATCATATCCACCTGAGGGGCCAGCAAAAATATTAACCGTGATATTGCCCGAACTGTTGCCGGCCTGGTTTGCCCTGGTTATTTTAAAACCAATATTGGATATAGCACCCCCGCTAATACCCGCACCCGGCACCATAATGAGCGTAATACTGGTTGCCGTTGGCGTGCCCAGCACCTGCCATTGGTTATTGTTTACCGGAATTATGCCCGAACCCGGCACATTGGACTGGGTTTGGGTATTGTTATAGGCAGTAAATTGATAGCCGGGTGGAATGGTAACACGAATGGTGGCTGAACCGGTAGTGGTGTTTGCCAGGTTGATCTCGTCTATCTCTACAACAAATTCTTTCATTGCACCCGCCGTGAATGAATTATCGCCCAGCTGAATAACCGGTGTTAAATCAGGCCCTTTGCATGTTGTTATTGTTACCGTAGCGATACTGCTTGCATTGCCACAAGGGGCTGTACCCGCCACCGTATATTGAAAAGTACTGTTGCTGGTGGTGGCAGATGGATTAAATGTGCCTGCAGCTGCATTGAATGTGCCGCCGGTTCCGGACAGTCTTGTCCAGCTGCCTCCGGTTTGTTCCCCTGTAATAATCGATGCCAAAATAATGGTACCGGTACTGTTGCTGCAAAAATTTGTATTGCCATCTGTGCCGGCATTGGGAGCCGCCACAATAAGAATGGTTGCAACGCTTGACGCACTGGCGCAAATTCCTGTTCCGGCAATGGTATATTGGAAACTGCTGGAGACGGCACCGGCAGCAGGCGTAAAAGTACCTGTGGCCGCATTAAACACGCCTCCGGTTCCGGTTAGCCTTGTCCACACTCCACCAGCCTGTGCGCCGGTTATTACATTGAACAGGTTAATGGCGCTTGTGCTGCTGCTGCAAACCGTAGTTGAACCATTGCCGCCGGCATTGGGTGGCGTGGGTGCCGTATTAATGGTCACATTTGCCGAAGCTACAGAAGTGCAGCCACCAGCATTGGTTACCGTAAAAGTATAACTGCCGGAAGCAAGGCCCGAAATTGTAGTTGAAGTGCCCGCACCGTTGTATGTAATACCTCCTGGGGTTCTTGTAATTGTCCAGCTGCCGGGCGTGGGTAAGCTGCCCAATACCACACTGCCGGTGGCCGTTGCACAAGTGGGTTGAGTAATGGATACAACTGAAGGCGCGGTGACCGTGCCACAAACATCCACCAATTCTATATCGTCCAGCATAAAGTCGTTGCCTATTTGCGCAGACTGCAGGTCATTAATGGTAAGGTTAACAGAGGTAGTTCCGCCACTGTTCCAGGGCACCACCAATTGCGTCCAGCCGCCGTTGTTGGTGGTAACATTGCCCAATTGGGTTCCATTGGCTGCAATAACCAGGTTTCCATAACTGAAGTTAACACCATTAATGGCCTTTTTATAATACAGCTTCACCTGGTAGTTATGGTTTGCCTGCACGGAAATATTGGTACTAAATACCTGGCCGGAACAATTGCTGCAAGATGCCAGCGGTGTAGTAGTAAACCAATAACGAGATCCTTCAGCGGCACCTGTAAAGTCGTCGTATGCGGGCGGGCCAATACCCTGTGCACCCGGGGAAAAACCATTTGCATTGTCAGGCACAAACTGGGCAAAATGACCCTGTATGCCATTTTGATCTGTTTCAAAGGATTGTTTGTAAATAACAGTTTGCAGACTATAGGGATAGTTCTTTACCTCAAGTGATTTCCCTTCGCCGGTTTCCAGTTTCCAATCGCCTCCCTGCCCGGTAATATTGGTAGAAGCGGCTACACGCATGCCGAGAATTTTCTCCAGGCTGGCCACCGCCCGTAAGCCTTTGTCGCCCCTGGCAAACTCACATCCATAAATATTAACATGGTCAATCCCCGCGTTCCGATCAATCTGCTGACCAATAAACGAGGCAATTTCAGCAGGCCCCAGCCACTTTCCGTTTATCAGCAATTCACCGGGTTGTCCATGGCTAAACAATTCAAATGTGTGCAATGGGCTTTCATTACCTGCTGTGCCCGCAACGGACAAAAGAATAATACTCTTCGCTTTCACAGCGGCATCAATGTAAATATTTTTTTGGGCAGGTATTTTGGCAAAAACACAAAGGCTGTTGAGTAAAATTGTTACGGCTACAATAAGTGAATAGTTAAGTCTCTTCATAATCGCATGTTTTAGTACGTTAAAAAAACCAGGGGCCGGTCGCGTTCATTGCGTCTTTACAAATAGTAACTGCGATATTGAATTACAATGTGGTTGCTGATATTGGATACCATCTGCAGCAAAAAAAGCTCATCAAAACTTTTTGGGAATAGCTCTATACTGCCGGGGCGTTGGTTGGTGGGTGTGATTTATTTGTACCGTTGTAAAAATAGCTTCTTATAATAAAAATGCTAATTTACGTTTATACGTAATCGGTATATAAATTCCTACTTCAAATATAAAGAGTTGCTTTAATTCGAAACAAATAATTGTTTTAGTTATACACTTACATATGTTTATAC
>Ga0075026_100000274_pt1 | contig 20167 bp, 19 predicted proteins | sample Str012_2_FD_71392 | JGI IMG/M metagenome (GOLD analysis project Ga0075026, IMG submission 71392) | Freshwater sediment microbial communities in response to fracking from Pennsylvania, USA - Straight Creek_MetaG_SC_2012 | ecosystem: Environmental > Aquatic > Freshwater > Creek > Sediment... | reverse complement strand
TGCCGGGGACGGCTTGCGCACTTCAAGTGTCCGACCAGCGTGGAGCTGCGCGACGAACTCGCGCGTACGGCAACGGGCAAACTGCAGAAGTTCAAGCTCCGCGCCCCCTACTGGGAAGGTCACACCCGCCAGGTCGGATGATGCGTCACGGCAAGTCCCGATTCCGCTGGGCCGCGTTGGTGGTCGTGGCTGCGCTGGTGGCCCTCGCCACCGTGCCCGCGCGCGCCGCGGTGCCTGCGGCCGCGCCCGCGGCCGCGCCCGGGCCGGGCGGAACGGTGGCGTGGTCGCCGGCCGGCCGTTCCGCGCTCGGCCGTCCGCTGCTCTACACCGGATCGGCCAACGGCGCGTTCGTTGCCTGGATGGACCCGGCGCTCACGCGTCCAGTCGTGGTGCCCGGCACCGGCGACCCGCTCGGGTCACCGTGGGGTGGGCGCGTCGCGGCGGACCAGCAACCCTTCCTCGTGGCGTCGTTCAACGGTGGCTTCAAGTGGGGTGATTTCGACGGTGGTGTCATCGCGTTCGGCGCGTCGTACCGCACTCCCGTCGCGGGCGAAGGATCGTTCATCGTGTACGACGATGGGAGCTACACGGTGGGCGCGTGGGGCCGCGACAACGACCCGGCGAAGAAGGTCGTCGGTCTGCGCCAGAACCTGGGGATGCTCGTCGACGGCGGCGCGCCCACTCCCGCGGCGTCGAACCCCGGTGCCTGGGGCGCGTCGGTGATCGGCGTGGCGACGGCACGCGGCGGCGTCGGGGTCGACGCCAACGGCGCGCTGGTGTGGGCGGGCGGCCGCATGAGTCCCCTCGATCTTGCCAACGCGCTGATCGCGGCCGGCGCGGTACGCGGGATGGAGATGGACATCAACCCCGACTGGGTGAACTTCAACGCCTACGACGTCGGCCCCGACAATGTCGCGCACGGCCGCGGTCTCTACGGCGCCACCGGTACCGACCGTTACCTCGGCCCCGACGGCCGCGACTTCATCGCGATCTTCGTGCGCGGCACCGTCGTGGCGGGCGCGACGGCCAAGCTCGGCGTCGCTCCGCTCGATGTGCAGGCAACGGTGAAGTAGCCGAGCCATTCAGCCCATCGCGAAGCCGGGGTGGCGGCCGGTCGAGAGCATCGCCAGGAACCCGCCGTCGACCCACAGCGCCTCGCCGGTCACGTAGCTGAAGCGCGGGCTGTTGAGACAGACCATCGGCCACGCCTGCTCTTCGGCCTGCGAGTAGCGGTGGATCACGCCGAGCGCGTTCTCGATCGTCTCCTTGCCCGCGTTCTCCTCGAAGGCCGGCATCATCGGCGTGGCCGTCGGCCCCGGGTTGAGGCAATTGATACGGACACCATTCGCGCCATACGTCGCGCAGACGGCAGCGACGTACTGGTTCACGACGACCTTCGACATGCGGTAGCCGCCGAACGGGAACGCCTCCGGGTTGTCCTCGCACCACTGCAATCCTTCGGCGAACGAGGTCGTGGCGAGCAGCGGCGCGTACGTCTCCAGTTCCTGCTGCCAACCCACACCGGCACCCGAGGCGATGCACGAGATCGACGCGCCCTCCGGCATCTTCGGTAGGAGCCCCTCGATGAGGGCACGGGCGCCGACGAAGTTGACCGTCGCGACCTGCACGTCGGTGAACGGCGGTCCGGGCAGGCCGGCGCAGCTGAACACGGAATCGACCGGCCCGTCGATCCGCGCGACGACGGCGTCGATCGACGCCGGGTCGAGCAGGTCGAGCGTCAGTGACGCGGTCACGGGGGTCGACACCGGCTTCACGTCGAGCGCGGTGACGCGGGCGCCGAGCTCGTGGCAGATCCGCGCCACCTGCTCACCCATGCCCGACGCGGCGCCGGTGACGACGACGTGCTTGCCTTCGTAGCCGAGAACATCGTTCATGACGGGAAGGTAACGCGGCCGTTCGCGCGGCCGCCATTCTCGGCCGGTCAGAAGCTCAATTCACCGCGGAGACCGTCACGTTGCCCGCAGTGTCCTGCACGGTGAGCTCGACGCTCCGAGCCGTCCCGTCGGCAAGGGTGACGCCGCAACCGATCTTCTGGCCCGGGCGCGCCACTCGCCACGGCGCGGGACCGCAGTCGACCGTCGCCGGGAGCGATGCGTTCACGGTGACGAATTGCCGCAAGAGCTGACTCGGGATCACCGCCTGCTGCGACGTGAGGGTCACGCGTCCGCGGCCGTCGCGCTGCACGGCATCGACGACGAGGAACGTGCCCGGCAGCTGCACGGTGCACGTGAACCCGACGCCCCGGGCGCGGCGAATCCCGTCGGGGCACGCGACGTTGCCGAACGGGAGGCTCGGATACGCCTGGTGGACGCTGCGTTCGACCGCGCGCCGCGCTGCGGTGCGCGAAAGGTCGGCCGCGGCGGCGGGCGACGCGAAGGTCAGCGACGCGGCCGGGAAGGCCACGAAGAGCAGGAGCACGCAACGTCGGAGCACGGGCCAGGAGGCTAACGGCACGGGCGCGTCCTACAGTCGCGGACCGGACGAGGGGGTTTGGGTTGACGGCAACCGGCGGCGACCGGCGAGAGGGAACGGGCGCGAGCGTGGTCCCGCGCGCCCTCCCCGTGCCCGGACCCCCGCCAGGAGTCACCGACGTGCTGCGTCGCAGCGCCCGCTTGGGGCTTGGTGCGCTCGGCCTCGCGGGCCGCGCCGCGGGAACGTTGTTTGCCCGCGTTCCCGATCCGGGTGCCGGTCACGACCCCGAGCCGGGCGTCGCCGGCCTCGTGCCGGGCGCGGTGCTCGGCCTCGCCATCGAGGCGGAACGGCGGGCCGCGTCGGTGATCGACGCGGTCGCGACCCGCTCGGCCGATGTGGCCCGTACCGCGACGCGCCCGGCGCTGGTCCAGCGCGCGCTCCGACCGGTCGAGGACGCGCTGTGGCGCTGGAACGAGGTGGCGCGCCGCGAGCAGACCCGGAACCAGGCACAAGCCGCGGCGCTCATCCCCGTCATCGTGCAACAGGTCACCGAGAACGTGATCGCGCAACTCGACTTCGTGCGCATCGTCGAGCAGATCCCGGTCGACGAGATCGCCGGCGCCATCGATGTCGAGGCGATCGTGCAGCGCATCGACCTTGGCGGCGTGATCCGCGAGTCGACCGCCAACCTCACGACCGAGGCGGTCGACGCCGTGCGGGTGCGCGGTATCGATCTCGACGGCGCGCTGGAGCGGTTGGTGGACCGCGTGCTGTTCAAGGGACAGAAGCGCGACGTCGATGTCGGCCAGCCGCAATGAGCCGCGAGCAGATCCGCAGTGAGCGGTCGCGCGCTGCGCAAGGGAAGCGGGCGGGCTTCGCCTCGCAGGCCGTCGCCATGGCGCTCGATCTCCTGAGCGTGATCGCGGTTTACTTCGGGCTGCTCCTGCTCTACGGCGGGTTGCAATTCGTGGTCACCGACTCGCCGTTCTCGATGCCCCAACCGGGCAGGTGGGCAAACGCCGTGCTCGTCCTCGGAGTCGGCTGGTTCGTGCTCGCGGGCGCATGGTCGTCGTCGGGCCGGGCGTTCGGCATGGCCTTCGTCGGGTTGCGGGTGGTCAACGCCGACGGCGGCTCCGTCCGGCGCGGGCAGTCGCGGGTCCGGGCGGTCTTGGTGATCTTCACGCTCGGCCTCGGGGTGGTGACGGTGTTGTTCAGTCGCCGGAACAAGTCGTTGTACGACATGCTGTGCAAGACGGCGGTGGTCTACGACTGGCGCCCGGCCTTGCCTGAAACCCGACAAAACCAGTAGGGTTTCGGCCCATGCCTGCGCTCCTCTCACACCTCGACGAACTCGAGGCGGAATCGATCCACATCTTCCGGGAGGTGGCGGCCGAGTTCGAGAAGCCGGTGCTGCTGTTCTCCGGGGGCAAGGACTCCATCGTCATGGCGCGCCTGGCCGAGAAGGCCTTCTGGCCGGCCCGGATCCCGTTCCCCTTGATGCACGTCGACACCGGCCACAACTTCCAGGAAGTGCTCGACTACCGCGATCGGCGGGTCGAGGAGCTCGGCGTGCACCTCGTGGTCGCTTCGGTGCAGGAGTCGATCGACACCGGGCGGGTGGTCGAGGAGACGGGTCCGCGGGCGAGCCGCAACCGGCTGCAGACGATCACGCTGCTCGACGCCATCCAGGCCAACGGCTTCGACGCGGTGTTCGGCGGGGGTCGGCGCGACGAGGAGAAGGCCCGAGCGAAGGAGCGCGTCTACTCGTTCCGCGACGACTTCGGGCAGTGGGATCCGAAGAACCAGCGGCCCGAACTGTGGAACCTCTACAACGGACGGCACCGCAAGGGTGAGCACATCCGGGTCTTCCCGTTGTCGAACTGGACCGAGCTCGACATCTGGCAGTACATCAAGGACGACGACATCGAGATTCCGTCGATCTACTACGCGCACCGGCGCGAGGTGTTCCGCCGCGACGGCATGTGGCTCGCGGTGTCACCGTTCATCACGTTGATGGACGACGAGGAGCCGATCGAGATGACCGTGCGCTACCGCACGGTCGGCGACGCATCCTGCACCGGCGCGGTGGAGTCGCCCGCGGCGACCGTCGACGAGGTGATCACCGAGGTGGCGGCGTCGCGCATCACCGAACGCGGCGCGACGCGCGCCGACGACAAGTTCACCGAAGCCGCCATGGAAGACCGCAAGCGCGAAGGGTATTTCTAGTGGGGCCGTTCTCATGAGCGAGATGCTGAGATTTGCGACGGCGGGATCGGTCGACGACGGCAAGAGCACCCTCATCGGGCGGTTGTTGCTCGACACCAAGCAGATCTTCGAGGACCAGCTCGAATCGGTCGAGCGCACCAGCCGCGACCGCGGGTTCGACTACACGAACCTGGCGCTGCTCACCGACGGCTTGCGCGCCGAACGCGAGCAGGGCATCACCATCGACGTCGCCTACCGCTACTTCGCAACGCCGAAGCGGAAGTTCATCATCGCCGACACGCCCGGCCACGTGCAGTACACGCGCAACATGGTGACCGGCGCGTCGACCGCCGACCTTGCCCTGGTGCTCATCGACGCCCGCAAGGGTGTGCTCGAGCAGTCGCGCCGACACGCGGTGATCGCCTCGCTCCTGCAGGTGAAACACCTCGTGCTGTGCGTCAACAAGATGGACCTGGTCGAGTACTCGCACGAACGCTTCGACGAGATCTGTGCCGAGTTCACCGAGTTCGCCACCAAACTCGACATCGACGACCTCACCTTCATCCCGGTCTCGGCGCTGCACGGCGACAACATCACGAGCCACTCGCCCAACATGCCGTGGTTCGAGGGTCCGACGCTGCTCCACTACCTCGAACACGTCTACATCTCCTCCGACCGCAACCTCATCGACATGCGGTTCCCGGTGCAGTACGTGATCAGGCCGATGAGCCACGAGCACCACGACTACCGCGGCTACGCCGGTCAGGTCGCGAGTGGCGCGCTCCGACCCGGTGACGAGGTCGTGGTGTTGCCGAGCGGTTTCGCGACCACGGTCGCGAGCGTCGACATGTTCGGTGGTCCGGTCGAGGAAGCTGTGCCGCCGATGTCGGTGAGCGTGCGCCTCGCCGACGACATCGACATCAGCCGCGGCGACATGCTGGCCCGGCCCAACAACCTGCCGACGGTCACGCAGGACGTCGACGCGATGGTGTGTTGGTTCAGCGAACAACCGTTGCGCCCGGGTGCGACCTACCTGGTGAAGCACACCACCCGCTCGGCGAAGGCCCGCGTGCAGCAGTTGCACTACCGGCTCGACATCAACACGCTGCATCGCGACGAGGGCCACGGCTCGCTCGCGCTCAACGACCTCGGACGCGTCTCCATCCGCACCGCGGTGCCGCTGTTCGTCGACGAGTACCGCCGCAATCGGATCACGGGCAGTTTCATCCTGATCGACGAAGGCACCTTCGAGACCGTCGGTGCAGGAATGATCCTCGGCCAAACGGCTCCCTGATCGGTGAACGAGCAGGTGAGTTCGAACGTCGTCTGGCACGAGAGCGAAGTTCCCCGCGCCGAGCGCTGGCGCGCCACCGGAGTGAGCGGCGCGACGGTGTGGCTCACCGGCCTGTCGGGATCAGGGAAGAGCACGGTGGCGAGCGCGTTGGCTGCGCTGCTCACCGAGCGCGGGGTCCTGAGCTACACGCTTGACGGCGACAATCTGCGCCACGGTCTGAACGGTGACCTCGGGTTCTCGGCGGAGGATCGCACCGAGAACGTGCGGCGCGTGGGTGAAGTGGCCCGGCTGTTCGCCGACGCCGGGGTGGTCGCGCTGGTGCCCCTGATCAGCCCGTACCGCGCCGGCCGGGAGTACGCGCGCGCCCTCCACGAGGCCGCCGGGCTGGCGTTCGTGGAGGTCTACGTCGACACGCCGCTCGAGGTCTGCGAGGCGCGTGATCCGAAGGGCCTCTATGCCCAGGCGCGCGCCGGGGCGATCACGGGCTTCACCGGGATCGACGACCCCTACGAGCCGCCCCTGATGGCGGAACTCGTGATCCTCACCGCCGAGGTCTCCTCCACCGATGCGGCGCGACGGATTGTCACGCTGCTCAGCGCGGCCGGGGTGATCCCCGACGCCGCGGGCGAGCGGCACGTGCAAGAGTGAGCGCGTGATCCGCACGCGGCCTGCGCTCGACGTGATGCCCGAGTACGTGCCGGGGCGGTCGGCGGAATCGGTGGCGGCCCGCTATGCGATCGGCGACGTGATCAAGCTGGCGTCGAACGAGGTGCCATTCGGGCCCTTGCCGGCGGCACTGGCGGCGATCGAAGCCGCCGCCCGCAGCGCCAACCGCTACCCCGACGACACCGCGACCGCGCTGCGCGAGGCCCTGGGCGCGTCGTGCGGCGTCGAACCAGAAGCGGTGCTCCTCGGGAACGGTTCGGTCGAGCTGTGCCGCATGGCGCTCGCCGCCACGTGTGATCCCGGCGATGAGGTGGTGTTCGGCCGGCCGTCGTTCGAGGCGTATCCGGTGCTCGCCCAACAGGTCGGCGCCACCATGGTGCAGGTTCCGCTCACGACCGCGCACCGTTACGACCTCGACGCCATGGCCGACGTCGTCACCGACCGCACCCGTCTCGTGTTCGTGTGCAACCCGAACAACCCGACCGGCACGACGGTGAGTCGCGACGACGCCGAGCGGTTCCTCGATCGTCTCCCCCGGGACGTGCTCGTCGTGTTCGACGAGGCCTACCGCGAGTTCGTGACCACACTTGACTTCCCCGACGGACTCGCGCTGCTACGCGATCACGAGAACGTCGCAGTGTTGCGCACGTTCTCGAAGGCGTACGGGCTTGCCGCGCTTCGAGTCGGCTACGCGATCGCTCGCGTGGATGTGATCGGCGCGCTGCGCAAGGTACGCGTGCCATTCGCGACGAACGCCGTGGCTCAGGTGGCTGCGCTCGCGTCGCTGGGCGCGCACGACGAGATGCGTGCTCGCGTCGCCGGTGTGGTGGCCGAGCGCCGGCGCGTCTTCGACGCCCTCGCCGATCTCGGCCTCGAGGTGATCGCGTCGGAGGCGAACTTTCTGTGGCTCCCGCTGGGAGAGCACGCGGCCGTACTCGGCGAGTACAGCGAACGGGCTGGGGTCGTGTTGCGCCCGTTCCCCGACCTGGGGGTGCGCATCACGATCGGAACGCCCGACGAGAACGATCGCCTGCTGAAGGTGCTGCGCGCCGCGCAAGAAGACGGCGCGGCCGGCTGACGATTACGGCGTGTCGGCGGCCGACGTTGCGGCCGTGTGGTCGTGGAGGTTCGGCTCGTATCCGCGCGCACGCAGGAGCGCGCGTTCGTGGTCGGCGAGATTGCGTTGGAAGTTGCGACGCGACTTCAGCTCGGTCAGATCGCGCTCGAGCCGTTCGACGAGACGACGGACGTCGTCACCCGAGCCGGCCGAGATCAGCCGTGCGCAGCTGGTGAGCGCGTCGCCCATCTCGCTGCGGACATCGCGCCACGAGGCTTCGATGCGTTCGCGGGTCGCGAAGTCCTTGCGTCGTTCGGGGTTCGGAAGGTTGACCGGGAGCGCGCGCGGGAGGTCGTTGACCGATTCGGGCAGGTCGCCCCACCGGTCGGGGTCGTGTCCGATGACGTCGTCGATCCGCTGGTCGACCGTCCCCGCCCGTACGAACTCCCCCTCGAAGCCGACGCCGACGAGCACGTCGGGATCCACTGCGAGCGCGCCGGCGAGCGCGTGGAGCTGGTCGCTCGACAGGCGCAGCACGCCGCGCTCGGCCGCCTGCAGCTCGCGCCGGCTCAGGCCGGCCGACTTGGCGACGTCGCGGGTGTTGGCGCCGGTCAGCTCGCGCACCGCGCGCAACCGAGCCCCCATGTCTTCGGGACGGATGTCGTGCTTGGAATCGACCACGAACGTGGTATCGGGCTCGAGATCGCCAGACTTGACGTGACCATTGGCACGAATCCGGTCGGACTGGGGCCCTGCGGCCCGCACCAAGCGGACCGGAGCATGGTGGAAGTTCCTCGTTGCCGGCCCCTGCCTCATCGCGCTGGTGATCGTGCCCGCGGGCGCCGGCGTCGACGCGTGGTTCCTCGGCATCGGCATCGTCCTGCTCGGGGTGGCCTCCATCGTGATGGGGCTCGTCCTCGGCGTCGCGCAGGTGTGGAATCGCCGCGTGAGCGGTAGCCCGGCGTGACGGTCAGGATGCTTCGGCTCGGCAGACGTTGCGGAGCTCGCCGATGTGCTCGATGATCGTGTGGACGACCTGCCCGGGCTCGAGGTAGATCGGCGGCTGCATGCCGTGGCCGACTCCGGCCGGGGTGCCCGTGAGGAAGAGGTCACCCGGTTCCAACGTGACGAACTCGCTGGCGTAGGCCACGAGATCAGGCGGCGTGAACACGAGCTCAGCGGTGCGGGCCGACTGGCGGGCGACGCCGTCGACCTCGCAGCGGATCTCGAGGTCGGGTTCGGTGCTCCCGAGCTCGTCGGGGGTCACCAGCCACGGACCGACGGGCGTGGAGTGTTCCCACGTCTTGCCCTGCAGCCATTCGAGGGAACGGTTCTGCCAGTCGCGCATCGACACGTCGTTGGCGACGGTGAACCCGGCGATGGCGTCGGCGGCCTCAGCCGGCGAAGCGCGGCGGACCCGGGTGCCGATCACCAGCGCGAGCTCGGCTTCCCAGTCGACGGCGTGCGAGCTGGCGGGGAGCGCGATGTCGTCGTGCGCGCCGATGAGCGCCTCGCGGAACTTGGCGAACAGCGTGGGGTGCGTCGGTAGCTCGTGACCCATCTCGAGGATGTGGTTCCGGTAGTTGAGGCCCTGGCAGATGATCTTGCCCGGGTGAGTGACGACCGGTGCGTAGTCGGCGTGCGCGACGTCGTGCACCACACCGGTCTCGCGCGGCGACGCGTCGGTGCGCGCGAGCAGCTCGCCGACGTCGCGTGCCTCGAGCTCGACGAGCGTGTCGCCGTCGACGCGCGCGGCACGCGTACCGTCGGGCGTACGAATGGTGGCGAACCTCACCTCACACCCCCAGCGCGGCGATCAGCGCAAGGCTTCGGCGAGGTAGTCGATGGCGTGGGTGAGGGTGGCGATGTCGTCCGGCTCGATGGCGGGGAACATTGCAATACGCAGTTGGTTGCGCCCCAGCTTGCGGTAGGGCTCGGTGTCGACGACTCCGTTCGCGCGTAGCGCGGCGGCGATGGCGGCGGCGTCGATCTCGTCGACGAAGTCGATGGTTCCGGTGACGTGGCTCCGTTCCGACGGCTTGGCGACGAACGGCTGCGCGAACGTGCTCGCCTCGGCCCAGCCGTAGAGCAACTCGGCCGAGCGGTCGCAGCGCCCGACGGTGAAGTCGAGGCCGCCACCGTCGAGCATCCAGCGCACGCTGTGCTCGAGGAGGAACAGCGACGTGAGCGCGGGCGTGTTGTAGGTCTGGTCGAGGCGTGAGTTCTCGAGCGCGATCGGCAAGCTCAGCGACGGCGGTACCCAGCGATCACCGGCGCCGATCCGTTCGATGCGTTCGATGGCCGCAGGCGAGCACAGCGCGAGCCAGAGTCCGCCGTCGCCCGCGAAGCATTTCTGCGGCGCGAAGTAGTAGACGTCGAACTGCGCGGGTTCGACCGGGAGGCCGCCGGCGCCCGACGTCGCGTCGACCAACACCAGACCTTCAGCGTCGGGTCGACGTACCTCGGTCATCACGCCGGTCGAGGTCTCGTTGTGCGGAGACGCGTAGGCGTCGACCGAGGCGTCGACGACGAGGTCGGGGTGCGTACCCGGTTCTGACTTCACGATCAACGGGTCGTCGAGGAACGGCGCCGCCGCGGTGACCGCGGCGAACTTGGCCGAGAACTCACCGAACACGAGGTGCTCGGCGCGGTGGTCGATCAGGCCGAAGGCGGCGGCGTCCCAGAACGCAGTGCTGCCCCCGTTGCCGAGCAACACCTCGTAGTCCTCGGGGAGGGAGAACAGATCGGCGAGCCCAGCCCGGATGCTGCCGACCACCGACCGCACGCCGCGTTGGCGGTGGCTGGTGCCCAGGTAGCTCGTGCCGACGTCGGCGAGTGCCCTCGCCGCCTCGGGGCGCACCTTCGATGGACCCGACCCGAAGCGCCCGTCGCCGGGGACGAGCTGGGACGGGAGCACGACGGTGGCGGGATCGACGGCCATCGCGCCGAGGTTACCGGGGCACCTCTACGCGCCGGCCCCGAGTTCGGCGAGGATCCGCACCTCGCTGGCGATGAGCTTGTGCCAGTCGCCGAGATGCAGGCTCTCGTCCTCGCCGTGAATGCGGCTCCCCGGGTCGGCGGGGCCGAGCAGCAGCGACGGGATGCCGCCGAACGCGCGGGCGAAGGGCCCGACGAACGGAATCGATCCGCCGATACCCATGCACACCGGCTCGGCACCGAAGCCGGCGCGCAGGGCGCGGGTGGCCGCGTCGAACGCCCAGCCGGTCGGATCGCAGTGCCACGCGGGCACCGCTTCGAGCGGGGTGACCGTGAGCTCGAGGCCGAACGGCACGCGCCGTTCGAGGTGCCGTTGGAGCGCGGCGTTGAGCCGCGCGGGATCCTGACCGCGACCGACGCGCAGGCTGATGCGGGCCGCGGCTTCGGCGACGATCTGGTTCGACGAGCCGGCGATGGGATGGCCGTCGATGCCGATCACGGTCACCGACGGACGTAACCACAATCGCTCGAACACCGATACCGACGCGTCGCCAACCAGCTCGACGCCGTCGCGCATTCCCCACGCGCGACGGAGCCCGGGAATGTTCTGGGGGAGCGCGTCGAGACGCGCCCGTTCGGTGGTGTCGGGTGGTGTGTAGTCGATCCAGCAGTCGTCGAACGCAGCGTCGCCGCGGTCGTCGACCAGCGACGCGAGCATCTGCGCGAGCGCGACCACCGGATCGGGGACCGCGCCGCCTGCCATGCCGCTGTGCACGGGGCCGTCGAGCGCGCGCACGCGCACGTCGACGCCGCCGTAGCCGCGCAACGAGTACGTGAGACCGGGAACCCCGACCGACCAGTTTCCCGCGTCGGCGAGCACGAGGACGTCGGCGCGGAGGGCGTCGATGTGCGTGTCGAGGAACTCGCTGAGGCACGGCGAGCCGATTTCCTCCTCTCCTTCCACCAGCACCTTCACGTTGCACGGCAGCTCGCCGGCGCTGCGGAGCCACGCGCGCACGGCGGCGATGTGTGCGACCGCGCCGGCCTTGTCGTCGGCGCTGCCGCGACCGTAGAGGCGGCCGTCGCGCTCGACGGGCTCGAACGGATCGGCCGACCAACGGTCGACGAAGCCGGTCGGTTGCACGTCGTGGTGGGCGTACAGCAGGACGGTGGGCGCGTCGGGACGTGCGGTCCATTCGCCGACCACGTACGGATGACCTTCGCCGACGCGTAGCTCGCGCACGTCGTGCAGACCCGCGTCGCGCATGAGCTCGCCGACGGCCGCGGCTGACGCGTCGACGTCGGAGGTGTGCGTGGGGTCGGCGCTGATGCTCGGGATCCGAACGAGTGACTCGAGGTCTTGGCGCGCGGCGTCGCCATCGTCGCGTGCCGCCGCGACCGCTGCGTCGACCGCGTCGACATCGATGTCGGTCACGGCTTCAGTTCCTCGTACCAGAGCGGTGCCTTCTTGCGGGCCCACGCCGCGGGCACGGTACCGCCGAGCATGCTGTCGAGCGCGTCGCCGTCGCGGAGCGCAAAAAGGATGTGCCCCACCACGGCCACCCAGATGCCGAGTGCGAACCAGTCGTGGGCGAAGGTCGCGCCGGTACGCCAGTCGAGCGGGAAATGGTCGAACCACTTCATGATCGACCCGGTGGCGAGCATCACGATCGCGGCGCCGGCGATGAACGCGGCGTTGAGCTTCTGTCCGGGGTTGAACTTGCCGAGCCGCGTGTGCGCGCGCTGCCCGCGGCGGAACCAGCGGGCGTCGTCGCGCGACCATCGGTTGAGTCGTCCGAGATCGGTGCGCAGCCGCTTCCCGCGCGCTCCGAGCAGCCCGACGAGCAACGGGATCGGTAACGCCAGGCCCGAGTACACGTGCAGGGTGCGCACCGTCTCGCGGTTGCCGACCAGAGCCGAGATCGGACCTGCGTACAGCGCCGCGCCGGTGAGCATCAGCACGCCGAAGAGGGTGGCATTGACCCAGTGCACGGTGCGTTCGACGCGATCGAAGCGCAGGAGTGGCGCTTCGGGCTGCTCGCGCGCGTCTCGCGCGGCGCGCTCGTCGGCAATGGTGACGCGCGGTTCAGGTGGCAACGTCGTCACGTCCGTTCGAGCGACCGACCCAGCCGTCGACGTCGTAACCGCGCACTTCCCAATAACCTTCTTCCACGTTCTTGGTGAGCTCGATGCGGTCGAGCCACTTGCACGACTTGTAGCCGTACATCGGCGCGACGTAGAGGCGCGCGGGACCGCCGTGCTCGTCGGACAACGGCGAACCGTCGAACTGGTACGCGACGATCACGTCCTTGCGACGTGCCTGCTCGAGCGTGAGGCTCTCGGTGTATTCGCCGTCGAACGAGTGGAACCTCAGCGCGGTCGCGTCGGCTTGCACGCCGGCGCGATCGAGGAGTTCGGCGAGGCGCACGCCCTGCCATTCGACGTCGGGGACGCGCCATCCCGTTACGCACTGGAAGTCGCGCGTGAGCTTGGTGGCGGGCATGGCGACGAGTTCGGGGTAGCTCAGGGTGAAGGGTTGGTCGACGAGCCCGCCGACTTTGAGCGAATAGTCGGCCCGGCGGCGCGACGGCAGGCTCCCGGTGACGGTGTAGATGCGGAAACGGCCGATAGGAAGCAACGACGCGAGCCCGGTGCCGTCCTTCGAGATCAACGGGCCGATCTCGCGTTCGAGCCAGTCCTGCACTCGGGCGCCCAGCAGAACTCCCGCGGCGCCCAACCCCACCAACCCGAGGAACACGCGCCGACCGACCGGCGTGCCGGACGCTTCGGGGGTCGCATTCGGGACGGGGTCTTCAGCCACTCCTCCAGGGTACGGAGCCGACGCCCGATTGGATGGGCGTTCTGGGGGCGGGTCGACTACGAACTGGGGGTGCATTCGGGCACACCGAGGAAGGACCCTCACATGGCAGTCACCACCACGTTCGACATTCCCGGCTTCGGTGGACGCGTGATCATGCCGTCCGACACCGACTACGACGAGGCCCGGGCCGTGTTCAACGCCATGATCGACCGGCGGCCCGCGGCCCTGGCGGCGTGTGAGTCGACCGCCGACGTCGCCGCCGCGGTGAAGTATGCCCGCAGCGAAGGGTTGTCGGTCTCGGTGTACGGCGGCGGCCACGGCGTCACCGGAGCCGCGGTCGTCGATGACGGCCTGTGCATCGACCTGCGCGGACTGAAGGCCATGAGCGTCGACACCGCCCGGAAGGTGGCGGTCGCCGGGGCGGGGCTCACGTGGGGCGAGTTCGACGCCGCCACCCAGGAGCACGGTCTCGCGGTCACTGGCGGCCGGGTCCCGACCACGGGTATCGGAGGCCTCGCGCTCGGCAGCGGGAGCGGCTGGCTCGAGCGCAAGTTCGGGTTCACGTGCGACAACCTGCTCTCGGCCGAGGTCGTCACCGCCGACGGTCGCGTCGTGAACGCGTCAGCCGACGAGAACCCGGAGCTGTTCTGGGGTCTGCGAGGCGGCGGTGGCAACTTCGGCATCGTCACCTCGTTCGAGCTGCAGCTGCACCCGGTCGGCCCGCTGTTGCTCGGCGGATTGCTGGCGTGGCCGATGCCCATGGCCGGTGAGGTGGTGCGCTTCTGGCGCGAGTTCATGACCGGCGCGCCCGACGAGATCGGCAGCGCGCTCGCCTTCATCACCGCGCCGCCCGCCGACTTCGTCCCCGAGCCCGTGCGCGGGCACCCGGTACTCGGCGCCATCATCTGCTTCGCCGGCGACCCCGACGTTGGGGCCCAATTGCTGCAGCCGCTGCGCGACTTCGGCCCTCCCGGTCTCGACCTCCTCGGCCCCATGCCGTACACCGCGGTGCAGAGCCTCATCACCGACGCCAACCCGCACGGTCGGCGCAACTACTGGTCGGCCGACTTCCTGGCTGAGCTTCCTGACGAAGCGATCGACACGCTCGTCGAGCACGGCTCACGGCCGGTGTCACCGTTCAGCCAGATGCTCCTGGTCGGCGGCGGTGGCGCGGTCGCGCGAGTGCCCGACGACGCGACCGCGTTCGGTCAGCGCACCGCGCCGTTCAACGTGCACTACCTGTCGATGTGGGAGGGCGAGGAGCACGACGCCGAGAACATCGCCTACACGCGCGGCATCGCCGCGGCGATGAAGCCGTGGACGACCGGCCAGGTGTACCTCAACTACATCGGCGACGAGGGCATCCACCGCGTCGAGGCTGCGTTCGGCGAGGAGAAGTACCCGCGCCTGCAGGCCTTGAAGGTCGAGTGGGATCCCGACAACCTGTTCCGCCACAACCAGAACATCAAGCCCGCCTAAATCAGCAGTTCAGGCCCCGTATTTGGCGAGGCGGCCGGCGTTGGCGAGCATGAACGCCATGAGGTCCTTGGTCGGGCGCAGCCCGAGCGCGCCATGACGGCACCAACGCTCACCGAACTGTTCGACGTCGTCGCGTCCGCAGCGCTCGCTCCACAGCAGCGTCGGTACGGGGTGCCACGAGTGCGCGGCCATCTGTGACGGCGTGGAGTGATCGCCACTCACCGCGATCACATCCGGTGAGAGCACCCGCAGGTCGGGGACGACGGCGTCGAGATCCTCGATGGCGCGGATCTTGCGAGCGCGGTCGCCGTCTTCACCCGCCGAGTCGGTGTACTTGTGGTGCAGGAAGAAGTAGTCGTAGTCGTTCCATGCGCCGCGCAGGATGTCGAGCTGTTCGGAGAGGTCGGCGGGACGCCCGAGCACGTCCATGCCGAGCAGGCGCGCGATCCCGCGGTACATCGGGTAGATGGCGACGGCCGCGGCGCGCAGTCCGAACCGGACATCGAACCCCGGGAGCTCCCGGTGCGTGTCGAACCCGCGGAACAACACGACGTTGGCCTTGGGATCATCGGCGAGCACGCGCCGCACCTGCGTGTCGACCTCGGTGATCAGATCCGCCGTGTGCTTCGCTTCCGGATCCAGCGGTTCGACTGCGAGCGGCGCGACGCCGGTGCGTTGCGGGTCGGTGTCACCGAGGCGCGGGTCGAGGCCCGCGCCGCGCAGGACGACGAGCACGCGGTGCTCGCGTTCGTGGCGGAAGAAGACCTCGATGCCGGGGATCGTCACCGCTGCTTGCAATCGCTCCACGACGGCGCGCGCCTCGGGATCGGGTATCCGTCCTGCTCGACGATCGGCGATGGTGCCGTCGCGGGCGAGGGTTGCGAGGTTGCCACGCGCGGCGACGTCGCCCGCTCGGAGCTCGAAGTCGAGCCCGGCCGCCGAGAGCGCGCCCCGGCCGAGCTCGAACTGCTCGGGGTCGTACCCGAAGAGGCCGAGGTGGCCGGGACCCGACCCGGGGGTGATCCCGGGACCGACCGGTTCGAACATGCCGGCGGTTCCCTCGCGCGCGAGCTGGTCGAGGTGCGGGGTGACGGCTTCCTCGAGCTCGGTACCGTGTTCGGCGTCGGCGTAGCCGCCCAGGCCGTCCAACACCACGAGCACGATCTTGGTGTCCGCGGGCTGGATCAACGGCGTGAGGTCCATGCCGTCACGCTACTTCGCCTCTACTTTGCGTCGACCGCCGGATTCGTGGTCGTTCGGCGCCGCAGCCCGGTGATCAAGGGCGCGAACGCGCTGGCGGGGATGGGCGGGCTCCACAGGAAGCCCTGACCCACGGTGCAACCCAGCTCGTCGAGCGCGATCCATTGTTCGACGGTCTCGACGCCCTCGGCGACGATCGTCAGCCCGAGGCTGTTGCCGAGCGTGATGATCGCCTCGGTGATCGACCGGTCGTGGAGATCGCCGGGGAGCCCGTGGATGAAGGAGCGGTCGATCTTCAGCGTGTCGACCGGCAGCTGCTTGAGGTACGCGAGCGACGAATAGCCGGTGCCGAAGTCGTCGACCGCGAGTTGCACACCCAGCTCGCGCAGTGCCCGCATCGCGCGGGCCGACGCCTCGATGTCGTCCATCAGGGCACTCTCGGTGATCTCGAGCGACAACATCGACGGGTCGACGGCCGACGCGCGGAGCGCGTCGCGCACCATGTCGAGGCTCGTGGGCAGTCGAAGCTGCAATGCCGACAAGTTCACCGCGAGCATCGGCCAGTCTTCGGACCCGTGCGCGCGCGTGAGCGCGCGGAGCTCGGTGAGCGCGTGTTCGAGTGCCCATGCACCGATCGGCACGATCATCCCGGTCTCCTCCGCGACGGGGATGAAGTCGGCTGGCAACACCACGCCGTGCCCGGCACGGTGCCAGCGCAGCAACGCCTCGGCGCCGACGACCCGGCCGTCGGCCAAGCGGACGATCGGCTGGTAGAGCAACTCGAGCTCGTCACGTTCGATGGCCTGGCGCAGCGCGGTCTCGAGATCGAGCCGAGCGGCGACCCGTTGCTGGAGCTCGTGACTGAACAGCTCGATGCGGGCACGACCGAGGTCCTTGGCTCGATACATGGCCGCGTCGGCGTCGCGGAGCAGTTGTTCGGCCGACGCCCCCGCGGCGCTGATCGCGATTCCGACACTCGTGGTTGCGTAGAGCTCGCGGCCCGACAGGGAGACCGGCTCGTGCAAGATCGCGACGACCCGTTCCGCGAACTCGACCGCCTCACCGACGTCGCCGACGTCTTCCCGCACGATCACGAACTCGTCGCCGCCGAAGCGGGCCACCGTGTCGGACGCACGAATCGAGGTCAAGAGCCTGCGCGCGACTTCCATCAGCAGCTGGTCACCCACGACGTGACCCAGGCCGTCGTTCACGAGTTTGAACCGGTCGAGATCGAGGAAGAGCACGGCCACGTTGCTGCCGGTGCGCTCGGCGCGGGCGAGCGAGTGCGCGAGGCGATCGACGAGCAGGAGACGGTTGGGCAGCCGGGTCAAGTCGTCGTGCAGTGCCTGGTGGGCCAGCGCTTCCTCGGCTCGCTTGCGATCGGTGATGTCGCGCACCTGCATGAAGTAGTAAGTCGGCTCGCCGGCCGAATCACGCACGAGCGTCATGTCGATCAACACCGACACGATGGTGCCGTCGGCTCTCACCATCCGGTGTTCGCGCTTGTAGAACGGCGCGTCGCCCCGGAGCAGGCTTTCGGTGCCCATCCGCGCCGTCTCGCTCTCGGTCGGGTGGAGGAACTCGAGCGGGCGTCGCCCGAGCAGGCGGTCGACGGGGTGCCCGAGCAACTCGGCGAGTGCGGGGTTCACCGAGGAGAAGCTCTGTTCGAGGTCGAGCACGGCCAGACCGAACGCCGAGCGTTCGAAACCTTGGCGGAACCGCTCCTCGGCCTCGACCCGCTCGGCCTCGGCGCGCTTGCGGTCGGTGATGTCACGCACATTGACGACGAACCCACCGACCGCGGGCACGTCGCGCAGGTCAGTGAGAACCTGCTCGACCCACCGGTACGTCCCGTCGGCGGCGCGCAGGCGACCTTCGATGGTTGCCGTGCCGGTGTTCGCGGTCGCGTCGAGCACCGCGGCGACCGTGCGGTCGATGTCGTCAGGGTGGACGAGATCCCGTCCGGGCAGGCCCACGAGCTCTTCGGGTGTGTAGCCGAATCGTTCGACGGCCGGACTCACGTAGGTGACGACACTGTCGTCGTCGATCACGAAGGCGACATCGGCCGATCGTTGGACCAACGACCGGAACCGCTCCTCCGAACGACCCAGCGCATCGCGCGTCGCAACCAGCTCGCTGACATCGCCCGCAATCTCGGAGACCCCGACGACAGCGCCGGTGGCGTCGACCAACGGCGAGGTCGTCACGACCACGTGCAGGATCCGCCCGTTCTTGTGGCGGCGCGTCGTCACGACGTTGTCGACCGACGTTCCCTCGTGCGCGGCGCGCAACATCTGTTCGGTTTCGACGAGCCGGTCGTCGGGCACGATCGTCGCGATGTGGGAGCCGACGACTTCGTTCGCGCTGAACCCGTACATCGCCTCCGCGCCGGCGTTCCACGATTCGATGATGCCGTCGAGCGACTGGCGCAGGATCGCGTCGGTCGACGACTCGACGATCGCGGAGAGCGCTCGGGCGCGATCGTCGGTGGCCTTCCGTGCTGTGATGTCGCGGAACGTTGCGACGAGCAGCCATCCGGTGGTCGCGTCGTGAACCCGCCGCACGTCGAGCTCGAGCCACGCGGTGGAACCGTCGGCGCGGGTGATTCCGAGCGGTGCCGTCGCGTCATCCGTCGCCTGCAGGAGGTCCTCGAACGAGAGTCGGCGCAGCGTGTCGTCGGCGAGGGCGAGGATGCGACCCGCGCTGCGGTTCGCTTCGACGACCCGGCCGTCGGGCCCCCAGACGACGAGTCCATCACCAAGCCCGTCGAGCACCGCGCGTGCGCGGGCTTTGCTCGACTCGGCTTCGTTCGCGGCGCGTTGCGCGTCATCGACGTGAAAGACCTTCATGACCCGTCCCAGAGCCTCCCTCTCCGGCGTCTATCGGGACGGCGGCGCCCGGCCTTGAACTGCGGCGTGCCCGGCCGAGTCAGCGGATGGAGCGCTCCGGTTCCCGCGTACGCTGATCGACCGTGGCGACTCCGGAGTACGTGTTCGAGGTCGATGGCGACCTCGCCGTGCCCACCGAGCTCGCCCGCGGGCCGTGGTCGCCGCACGCGCAGCACGGTGGCGCACCGTCGGCACTGCTAGCGAGCCGGCTCGAGACGTTCGCGGCGGAGACCGCCACGTTCCCGGCCCGCTTCACGCTCGAGCTCATGCGGCCCGTACCGCTGACGCCGCTGCGCATCGAGCGGCAAGTGATCCGCCAGGGGAAGAAGGTGCAACTCGTTCAGGGTTCCTTGTTCGCCGACGGCGTGGAAGTGGTGCGCGCCACGTTGTTGCGGCTCCGGGAACAGCCGGTCGAGTTCGCCGCCGAACCGGTCAGCGGTTCCGACCCCCCGTTGCCGCCGCCCGCGGCCGTCGAGCTGATGGGCGGCGACTGGACCCACGGAACCGGGTTCTGGAACGCCGTGGAGGTGAGCCGGGTGCTCGGTGAGTTCGGTACCCCCGGCCCGGCGGGGATGTGGCTGCGCCTGCGGGTGCCGATCGTGGCGGGGGAGGAGCCCACGCCGTTCCAGCGGGTCGCGGCGGCGGGAGACTTCGGCAACGGCGTCGCCGCCGCGTTCGACCACCTGCGTTACTCGTGCATCAATCCCGATCTCACCATCACCCTGCACCGGCTCCCGACCACCGAGTGGGTGGGCCTCGACTCGGCGACGTTCCCGGAGCGGAGCGGTCTGGGGGTGGCGGAGAGCGTGCTCCACGACGAGGTGGGACGCATCGGACGCGCCATCCAGACCGTCCTCATCGAGGAACTCTGATCAGCCGGATCGGAAGCGGTCTACCGCCGGCCCGAGTTGGGTCGCTTGCCGTGATTCGCCTTGTTGCGCCGGGAGCGCAACTTCCTCTTGGTGGTCTTCTTGCTCATGGTCTTCTCCCTGGGAGCGGATGATCGTAGCGGACCGGCCCCGCCGGGGCCCGAGCGGTCGGCGACCACCGCTAGGCTCGCCACGACGACGAGGGCGGCTCGCGCAGGAGAGGTTTGCAGTTGCACTTCGAGGGAGCCCGGGTTCGACGTCCGCTGATGGCGTTGGTGGCCGTCGCCACCGTCGCGATGGTCGCGACGGCATGCGTAC
>Ga0075026_100000273_pt1 | contig 20184 bp, 18 predicted proteins | sample Str012_2_FD_71392 | JGI IMG/M metagenome (GOLD analysis project Ga0075026, IMG submission 71392) | Freshwater sediment microbial communities in response to fracking from Pennsylvania, USA - Straight Creek_MetaG_SC_2012 | ecosystem: Environmental > Aquatic > Freshwater > Creek > Sediment... | reverse complement strand
GCGGCCGCGTTCCGCGACTGGGAGCACTTCTCGTCGGCGCGCACCGATCCCGAAGTGAGTTCGATCGTCTTGGGCGACAGCCGCTTGCCGTTGCTCACGCCGGAGGAGATCGATCCGCCCGACTGGTATCCGGTGCGGCGGATCCTCTCGGAGCTCCTGGCGCCGCGTGCCGCCGAGCGCCTGCGCCCGCGCGTGCGTCACTGGACGACGCACTTCGTCGACCAGTTCATCGAGGCGGGCAGTTGCGAGTTCACCCACGACCTCTCCGTGCCCGTTCCCGGTGCCGTCACGCTGGAGTGGCTCGGGTTTCCGGAGTCGGACTGGCGGGCGATCTCGAGCGCGTTCCACGACGTGGCCGCGTACCCGCGCGGTACCGACCAACATCGCGCCGCGCAGCTCGCCTTCGGCAATGTGATGACGTGCATCCGGGAGCAGGTCGCGGCGCGCGAGGAATCGCCGCGCGACGACGCGATGACCGCGATCGTGTTTCACGAGATCGACGGCGAACGGATCGCGCGCGAGGTCGCGGAGTCGATTGTGTTCATGACCGTGGGCGGCGGCGTCGACACCACCACCGCGCTCATCGGGGCTGCGCTGCTACACCTCGCGCAAGTCCCCGCCGACCGTCGACGGCTGATCGACGAGCCCGACCTGCTCGTCACCGCGACCGAGGAGTTCCTGCGGTACTACCCGCCGGCCCGCACCCATGCCCGCACCGTCACCGAGGACCACGACTTCGCCGGATGTCAGATGCGCGCCGGCGACCGGGTGCTACTGAGCGAGATCTCGTCGGGTCGCGACGAGCACGCCTTCCCGGACGCCGACGCATTCGTGATCGACCGGAACCCGAATCGGCACCTCTCGTTCGGCGTGGGCCTGCATCGTTGTGTGGGCTCGCACCTCGCTCGCCTCGAGTTCACCGAAGTGATCACCGCCATCCTCACCCGATTGCCCGACTACGAGATCGACCTCGACCGCGTGGTGGAGTACCCGAATTGGGCCAGCGTCGGCGGATGGGCGTGCCTCCCGGCGACGTTCACACCGGGCCCGCGAGTCGGTGGACGGGAGGACGCACGTGCATGACCTCGTGATCCGGGGCGGCACCGTCGTCGACGGCACCGGTGGACCGAGCCGTGTCGCCGACGTCGCGGTCGAGGGCGGGGTGATCGTCGAGGTCGGGCGCGTCGGCGGGCGCGCCCGCCGCACGCTCGACGCCGACGGCCTGCTCGTCACGCCCGGCTTCGTCGATGTCCACACACACTTCGACGGTCAGGCCACGTGGGATCCCCACCTCACCCCGTCGTGCTGGCATGGCGTGACGACCGCGCTGCTCGGCAACTGCGGTGTCGGTTTCGCTCCGGTCGAACCCGGGCGTGAGGAGTGGCTGATCGAGCTCATGGAGGGCGTCGAGGACATCCCGGGTACCGCGCTGTCGGAAGGCATCCGCTGGGAGTGGGAGTCGTTCCCCGAGTATCTCGACGCGCTCGAGCGCATGCCGCGCGCCATCGACATCGGCGCGCAGGTACCGCATGCCGCGGTGCGCGCCTACGTGATGCGCGAGCGGCTGCACGACCGCGCGACCCCCGACGATCTCGAAGCAATGTGCGAGCTGCTGCGCGAGTCGCTCCGCGCCGGCGCGCTCGGATTCTCGACCGGGCGAACCGCCGGCCACCGAGATGTGCACGGGGAGCCGGTGCCCGGCACGTTCGCGCCCGCGGCTGAGATCGCGGCCCTGCTCGGAGTGATGGCCGAGGAGCAGCGGGGCGTGTTGCAGCTGGTGCCGGCGGGCTCGTCGGGAACGACCGGGCTGGATCCCGAGGGTGCGATGGACCCCGAGGTCGACTGGATGGTGCGCTACGGGGAGGAGTACCGGCGCCCGATCACGTTCCTCATTCTCGAGCACGGGCCGGATTTCGACGTGTGGCGCGGCTGGTTCGACCGCGTGCGCGCCGCCAACGAACGCGGCGCCGACATCCACCCACAGGTCGCGAGCCGATGCTTTGGCATGTTGTTTGGTCACCAGTCGCGTCTGAACCCGTTCCGGCATCGACCGGGCTTCATCGAGGTCGCCGACCTGCCCTTCGACGAACGAGTGCGTGCACTGCGCGATCGCGAGCGGCGAGCCCGGATCTTGGCGGAAGAGAACGTCGAGGGTCCCTTCGCGGCGGACCGGATCACGGTTGAGACGTTCGAGAACCTCTTCCCGCTCGGTGACGAGCTCGACTACGAACCGCCACCGGAAGCGAGTGTCGCCGCGATCGCACGCCGCGGGGGCGCGAGTCCGTGGGCGATCGCGTACGACCTCATGCTCGGTTCTGACGGCCGCGACTTCCTGCTGCGACCGTTGCTCAATTACGGCGGCGGATCCTACGACGGCCTGCACGACATGCTCGTCGATCCCATGACCGTCCAGGGTCTGGGCGACGGCGGTGCGCACGTTCGCATCGTGTGCGATGCGAGTATGACGACGTACCTGCTCACGCACTGGGTGCGCGACCGCACCCGCGGCCCGCGCCTCTCGCTCGAATGGGCGGTGCGCCGGCTCACCCACGACCCGGCGCGGCTCTACGGTCTCGGCGACCGCGGCGTGGTCGCGGTCGGGCGCCGTGCGGACCTCAACGTGATCGACCTCGACCGCCTGCGCCTTGTGTTTCCCGAGCAGGTAGACGACCTTCCCGGCGGTGCGGGCCGGCTGGTACAGCGGGCCGAGGGTTACGTCGAGACGATCGTTGCCGGGGAGGTCGTCGTCGCCGACGGCGAGCTCACCGACGCCCGGCCCGGGACCCTCGTGAGGGGACCGAGATCCTGAGCGTCGACGCGTGGGCAGCGCGCGGCGAGCACCGACAACTCGCCGGGCACGCGATCTTCACCATCGTCGCGCCCGCGCTCGGCGATGAGCGCGACGAACCGCTTCTCGTGTTGCACGGTTTCCCGAGCTCGTCGTACGACTTCCACGCGGTGCTCGACGACTTCCGCCGAACGCGTCGGGTGCTGCTCCTCGACCTGCTCGGCTACGGGCTGTCGGCCAAGCCCGACCAGGCGTACACGTTGGCGGAACAGGCCGACATTGTGATGGCGTTCGCCGCTGCGATCGGCGTCGACCGTCTCGCGCTGCTCACCCACGACATGGGTGACACGGTGGGCGGTGAGCTGCTGGCGCGCCAGATCGAGGGAGCGTGGCCGGTCGACGTGACGCGACGCGTGCTGACCAATGGCAGCATCTACATCGACATGGCGCATCTGAGTGCCGGCCAGGAACTGTTGCTCGCGCTCCCTGACGCGCGCCTTGCGAGCGGGGAGACGCTCGACGCGGCGACCGTGCAAGCCGGGCTGGCCGCCACTTTCAGCCCGCATTCGGACGTCGCCCACGAAGAGCTCGAAGCGCAGTGGGAGATGATCGCCCACGCCGAAGGACACCGCATCCTGCCCCGCCTCATCCGTTACATCGAGGAGCGCCGCCGCGACGAGCGTCGTTACACCGGCGCGATCGAGACGCACCCGTCGCCGCTCGGCGTCGTGTGGGGTACCGACGATCCGATCGCGATCGTCGTCATGACCGAACGGCTCCAGCGGGCGCGTCCCGACGCTTCCCTCGAGCTGCTCGACGGCGTGGGCCACTACCCGATGATCGAAGATCCCGTGCGGTTCGCCGCGGCCGTGGCCCGAGGGTTGGCTCGCCGGTAGCGTGGGGCGAGCCGCGAACCGAGGGAGAGCGATGAGTGACATGCCGGTGGTGCTGCAGGTCGAGGAGCTCGGCGACGGCCGGTGGTCGGCGCCCCATCCGACCGACGATCCCGAAGGTCGCGACGTCGTGTTCAGCGGTCAGATCCTCGCGCAGATGATCATGGTGTCGAGCGCCGCGGTGGCGAACCAGAAAGAGGTGAAGTCGATCCACGCCATCTTCGCCCGTGCCGGTACTTACAGCGCGGGCCCGATGGAGTTGCAGCTCGACGCGATGCACTCGGGGCGCGCGTGGGGCAGCGACACGATCACCGCGTACCAGGGGGATCGCCTGCTGTCGCGCAGCCTCGTGTTGCTCAACACGGTGGAGCCCGACCTCATGCGCCACTCACCAGTGATGCCCGACGTCGCAGGCCCGGAGGGCTCGCCTCCGAACCCGAGCATCACGGTGTTCCCCGGCGCGGAGGCGCGTCTCGTCGACGCGCCCGACGCAGTGGGCGCCGACGGCTCCCCGGCGATGTACTTCTGGGTCCGATTCCCGGAGTCGTTCGACTCGGTCGCGGCCAACCAAGCGGTGGTGGCGTGGTGCCAGCCCGGTTTCATCATCGGGCTGGCGATGCGACCGCACGCCGACACCGTCAACATCTCCGACGCGCACACGGCGATCTCCACCGGCGTGATCTCGCACACCGCGCACTTCCACGAGCACGCCGACGTCGGCGAGTGGCTCTTGTTCGCGCAGGAGGCGTCGTACGCCGGTCGCGGGCGCGTGTTCGGATGGGGATCGGTGTTCACGCGCGACGGCACGCTGGTGTCGACGTTCGCGCAGGATTCGATGGCCCGCGGGGTCGAGGGCACGCTCGACCCGAAGCGGGGGATGTGAGCGCGATGGCCACGACCACGGCCACGACGACGACCCCGCCGGCAACCGACGACGCCGGCCTCGATCAGGAGATCGACGCCTGGTTGGAGCGGAACTGGGACCCTGACCTCACCGTCGCCGAGTGGTGGGAGCGCGTCGGCGATGCGGGGTGGACCGCGCCGCACTTTCCGTTGGAGTGGCGCGGCCGCGGTTACACGCGGCGCGCGCAGGTCACGGTGTTCCGCGCCTTCCGGGCGCACGGGGCACTGCCGCCGCCGAGCGGTCTCGGCATGATGATGGCGGCACCGACGATCCTCACCCACGGCACGCCCGAGCAGATCGAGCGCCACGTCATGCCGATCTACCGCGGCACGCTCGCGTGGTGTCAGCTCTTCAGCGAGCCGGGCGCGGGTTCCGATCTCGCGGGGCTCACGACTCGCGCCACTCGTGACGGCGACCACTGGGTGATCAACGGTCAGAAGGTGTGGAGCTCCCAGGCCATGGAAGCCGACTACGGCATGCTCTTGGCCCGCACCGACTTCGACGCGCCGAAGCACGCGGGCATCTCGTGGTTCGCGCTACCGCTCGACCAGGCGGGGGTGACGATTCGGCCCTTGCGCGAGATGACCGGCCGCGCCTTGTTCAACGAGGTGTTCTTCGACGACGCCGTGGTCGCCGATGCCGATCTCATCGGTGGGGTCAACAACGGGTGGGCGGTTGCCAACACCACCTTGTTGTTCGAACGTACGAGCATCGGCGCGGGCGGCGGTATGGGTGCGAGCGCCGCGCCGGGTCCGAAGGGCGGCGTGCTCGACCGCCGCGCCGGCGACGTTGCCGCGCTGCCCGCGCAAGAAGCGAGCCGTGGGTTGGTGGTGGCGGAGCTGATCACACTTGCCCGCGAACGCGGGAGGAGCGACGATCCCCACCTCCGTCAGAAGCTGGCTCGGGTCGTGTCGCTGTCGCGGATCGGTGAATGGACGGCCGCCCGGATGAAGGCCGAAGCGGCGCGGGGCGGCAACATCGCGGGGGTCGCGAACCTGGCGAAGAACGCGCAGACGATCATGATGAAACTCGGTGCCGAGACCGCGCTCGACATCCTCGGGCCCGAGTCGCTGCTGTGGGGAGCCGACGCGCCGGAGAACGGCCGCTACGCCGAGCTGTTCAACTTCGTGCGCTGCATGTCGATCGCGGGCGGCAGCGACGAGATCAACAAGAACGTCGTCGGTGAGCGCGCGCTCGGTCTGCCGCGCGAGCCCAACGTCGACAAGGGCGTGCCGTTCCGCGACGTCCTGGCTCGCACGAAACCGGCCGCCGCCGGCTGATCGGCGGCGGTGGTAGACAGGACTTCGTCACCGAGACACGGGGGTCACTCGCATGGGTCGCAAGTATCAAGTCATCTCCGGCGACGGACACCTGGAAACGCCGCCCGATTTCGTCGCCTTTCTGCCCGAGAAGTACAAGGACCGGGCGCCCAAGCTGATCACCCTGCCCGATGGTGGTGGTGACGCGTGGTTGATGGAGGGCATGCCGCTCACCTACGCCAGCCAGAACTTGCGCGGCCGGGGCAAGGTGAAGTTCGCGGGCCAGAGCTACTTCAAGGACGACGGATCGCGCACCGACGGTGCGGGTGACGGCCTCCAGCGGCTTCGCGAGCAGGACGAAGACGGTATCGACGCCGAGCTGCTGTTCGTTCCCGTGTTCGCGAGCCGGTTCCTCGAGAAGATCTCCGACCACGAGGCGTACCTGGCGATGGTGCGCGCGTACAACGACTGGCTCGCCGATTACTGCTCGATCGCGCCCGATCGCCTGATCGGCAACGCGCTCATGCCGATTTCCGGCATCGACGACGCCATCGCCGAGCTCGAACGCGTGCACGAGTTGGGCTTCAAGTCAGTGCAGCTGCTCAACAGCCCGAACGGCGGCACCGCGCCCAAACCCGAAGACGACCGCTTCTGGGAGAAGGCGTTGGAGATCGACATGCCGCTCTCCCCGCACATGTCGTTCGCCGGGGTGATGAACATCGGTGGTGCCCGCCACGACACCGCGCAGTGGCCGGTCGAAGCGGGGATGACGCAACACTCGCAGACCGCACCCGCGCCCACGATGGCGCAGCTCATCGTCAACCGCACCTTCGAACGGTTCCCCGAGCTCAAGTTCTACTTCGCCGAGATCAACGCCGCGATCCTGCCCGCGTCGATGTACTACATGGATCGCGACTACCTCGAGTACAACAGTTGGTTCGAGCTCGAGCTGCCGAAGATGCCGTCGCAGTACCTGAGGGATCACGCGATCTACGGCATGGTGCGCGAGCCGCTGGCGGTGCGGATCGGTCAGCAATTGCCGCACGACATGCCGCTGGAGCTGTTCTGGTGGGGGAGCGACTTCCCGCACTCGGTCGGCACCTTCCCGCACTCGCGCAAATACATCGAGGAGACGTTCGCCGACCTCACCCCCGAGCTGCGCCACACGCTGCTCCTGGGCAACGCGGCCGCGCACCTGCATCTCGACCTCGACGCCGACATCACCGAAACGCCCGCCGCGTAGCGACGGCTCGATCGGGTCACGCGCTGGGTCCGAAGCGTTCCACCCGTACCCGCGCCGGGTCGACCTCCAAATCGGTCACGAGGTCGCCGACGGCATCCGCGAACGATGCCGATCCGCACACGTACACGGTTGCGTCGTCGCGCAATAGGGGAGCGAGGTCGGTGGCGCGGAGGCGCCCGGCCGGGCGAGCCGAACCCGGTGGCGCCTCGCGTGTGTACACGACGGTCGCGTCGGAGCCGGGGAGCTCATCGGCGTAGTACAAGTCACGTGGCGAGCGTACCGAGACGACCAGGTGCGCGAGCTCCGCGTGCCCGGTGGCGCGCGCCAGCCGCAGCATCGCCATGAGCGGGACGACGCCCGAGCCGCCGCCAATCAGCAACGCGGGTGTGGTGGCGTCCCACACGAAGTACCCGCCGATCGGGCCGCGCACCTCGAGCTCGTCGCCGATTTCGACGACATCGTGGAGGAACTCCGAGACCTCACCGTCGTCGAGGCGTTCGACGGTGAGCTCGAACTCGGTGGAGCCGTCTGGGGCCGAAGCGACCGAGTAAGAACGTGACGCGGTGTAGCCGTCGGCCGCGGTGAGGCGAAGCACGTAGTGCTGGCCGGCGCGGTGACCGCTGGGTTCGGGGAGCGCGAGGCGGAGCGTCTTGGCGCGTTCGGTTTCGTCGCGTGTGGCGACGACCGTGGCGGTCTGCCAGCGCGCCGGCACGGTCAGTCGCCCTGGTAGCGCTGCTCGAGCCAGGGATCGCCGCGGTCGTGGTATCCGTTGCGCTCCCAGAAGCCCGGCTCGTCATGGACGAGGACCCGGATGCCTGCCACCCACTTGGCGCTCTTCCAGAAGTAGAGGTGTGGGACGAGGAGACGGGCCGGTCCGCCGTGGTCGCGCGAGAGCGGCTGGCCGTCGGCGGTGAACGCCACCCACGCCTTGCCGTCGGTCACGTCGGCGAGCGGAAGGTTGGTGGTGTAGCCCGTCGAGCAGAACGCGAGCACGTGGGTCGCGTCGGCGCGGGGGCGCGCGTCGGTCAGGAGAGTGTCGACCGACACGCCGGTGAACTCCATGCCGAGCTTCGACCACGTGGTGACGCAGTGGATGTCGCCGGAGTAGGTCGACGGCGGGAGCGCCTGCATCTCGTCCCACGTCCAAGTAACCGGCTGCTCGACGTGACCCTCGATGGTGAACGTCCACTCGCTCGTCGCGATCTTCGGGGTGACCTCGGCCGACAAGACCGGCCACTGGCGGCCGGTGTCGTACTGGCCGGGCGGGAGCCGGGGGTCGCGCCCGGCCTTGCCTCGCCCCGTGAATCCCCGGGTGAACTTCGCCATCGCGTCGCTCCTCAGCCGCGGGCTCGGGGCGGGCCCGCGGCGGTGTGCTCGGTGCCGGGCGGATCGACTGCCCATTCGGGGGCCTGATCCCACGACTCGCCGTACACGAGCTCGGACATCGGCCGCCGGCGCACCGGCCCGTGGCGACCGGCCGGTTTCCCGATCGTGATGGTGGCGGCCAGGAACACCTCGTCGGGGACACCGACGAGCGCACGCAGCTCGGCCTCCACCGAGTAGTGCCAGCCGGTGAGCACCCCGCCGTAGCCGAGCGCGCGTGCGGCCAGCAGGAGGTTCTGGCAGGCGGGGAAGATCGACGCGCCTTCGAACGGCGTCGGTTCCCGGTAGCGCACGAGCGCGGGCAACACGAGTACCGGAACGTGCTCGAACTCGTCGACGTAACGCTGCATGGCGCGCGCCATCCGCGCCTTCGGCGAGTCGTCGCGCGCGCCGGATCCTGCGTCGTATCCGTCGTTGACCCGCTTGCCACCCCACGCCAGCCGCGCGCCTTCGGCGATCAACGATTTGGCCGCGCGCGCGTTGGGGCCGTCGGTGAGCACGATGAAACGGAAAGGCTGACGGTTCGAGCCACTCGGCGCGCGCGTGGCTGCGAACAACATCGCGCGTAGCGCCTCGGGTGGTACCGGCTCGTCGAGGTAGTGACGAATGGCGCGGGTCGATGCGAGACCTTCGAGCAGACCGACGACATCGCTCGGCAGCGGCGTCGTGGCGAGGTCGTCGGTCATGCCTGCCACTTCGGATCGCGGCGTTCGATGAACGCGCGCGGTCCTTCGTCGGCGTCAGGATGCGCCCAATGGCGCATGACCGCGTCCCACCCTTCCGCCATCGCTTCGCCGACCGCGTCCTCCTCGAAGCGCCGGTACACCGCGCGCGACCGCCGAACCGCTTCGGGCGATGCCTCGGCGATCCACCCCGCCAACTCGTGGGCGCGTGGAAGGAGCTGCTCGGCCGGTACGACCTCGCTCACCAACCCGATGGCGAGGGCCTGCTGTGCATCCCAGCGTTCGTGGCGACCGAGCAACACCATCCGGGCGAGCATCGTCTGGGACACCCGGAGCCCGAGGGACGGCGCCTCGATCCCGCTCACTTGGCCCACACCGACGTGCGGATCCGTGAACCAAGCGCTCTCACCGGCGATCACGATGTCGGCGTCGGCGACGTAGTGCAGGCCGCCGCCCGCACACACTCCGTTCACCGCGACGATCACGGGGACCTCGAGCCGTCGGCCCGGGAGGAACGCGAGCTCGTCGTGGATGTCGTTGCCGAGCGGCGCGCGCACGCCGTCGAGCCCGTCCATGTCGGCACCGGCGCAGAAACCCTTTCCCGCGCCGGTCAACACGACACAGCGCACCGAGCGATCCTCGCGTACATCGCCCCAGATCGCGGCCATCTCGCGGCGCATGGCGTCGGTGAACGCGTTGCGTTGCTCGGGTCGGTTCAGGGTGACCGTGAGCACGTGTTCCGTGCGTTCGAGGATCACCGTCTCGGGCGTCATGCTTGTTCCTTGATCATCTGCGCGGCCAGGTGCGCGAACGCCATGATCGGGCCGTTGAGATTGCCCGCCACCATCCGCGGGAACACCGAGCAGTCGACGACCCGGAGACCATCGACGCCCCGAACGCGCAGATCACCGTCGACGACGTCGGTGTCGTCGGGTCCCATCGCGCAGGTGCCGATGGCGTGGTAGCCGCAGTAGCCGTGATCGAGGCCAGCGTTGATCACGTCGTCGCGCGACTGCACGCCGGGGCCGGGCATGGTCTCGCCGACGAGATGGCGCGCAATCGGCTCCTGGGCGAACATCTCGCGGATCTTGTTGACGATGCCGACGCCGATCTCCTGGTCATGGTCGGTCCCGAAGTAGTTCGGCGTGATGTCGAGCGGCGCGTCGGGGTCGGCGCCGGTGATGTGGACCGATCCCTCGCTGTCGGGGCGCGAGATGAACCCGATGCACTGCACGCCCGGCTCGCGTTCGAGCTCCGGACCCTTGCCCGCTTCGGGCGGCGCGGTGGTGAACGGCGCCATGAGGATCTGCGCGTCGGGACGGTCGAGACCGGGCTGGGTCTTGGTGAAGCCGATCACGTTGTACGCGGGTGCGGCCAACGGACCCTTGTGCGTGACGAGGTACTTGGCGCCGGTGACGTTCTGCGCGAACTGTGTCGCCAAGTGCCGGTTGTAGCCGACGTTCTCGCGCAACCGGAACTGCAGAGTGAAGCAACGGTGCTCGCGCATGTGCGCACCGACGTTGGCGCGGTCGATGCGCACGTCGACGCTGGCGCCGCGCAACACTTCCGCGGGGCCGATCCCCGAAGCCTGCAGCAGCTTCGGTGTGGCGATGCTGCCCAGCGCGAGGATCACCTCTTTGCCCGTGAGGTGGTCGACGGTGCCACTGCCGGTGCGTACACGCACGCCGGTCACGCGGTCGCCGTCGAACAGGAGCGTCGTCGCCGTGCTGTCGATGGCGACGGTGAGGTTGTCGCGCTTCTCGACGGGATGGAGAAAGGCGTGCGCCGCGCTCACCCGCTGGCCGCGCCGGATGTTGGCCATCGTGTAGCCGATGCGTTCGTCGTCGCTTTCGTTGAGGTCGGGCACACGCGCCATGCCGCTGGCCTCGCCGGCCGCGATCATCGCGTCGCACAGATCGTCGGGCGCGGCAGTCGTGATGGTGAGCGGGCCGCCCGTGCCGCGGGTCGGCGTTGCCCCCAGCGTGTTGTCCTCCATGGCGCGGTACGCGTCCACGATCGAGGCCCAACCCCAGCGGTCGCTGCCGAACTTGGCCAGCTCGTCCCAATCGGCTTGCGCGCCGCGGTTGTAGACCATCCCGTTGACCGAGCTCGATCCGCCGAGGGTCTTGCCCCGCACCCACGCCTCGACGTGCTGGGTGCGGCCGATCGGGCGGACGGGGAAGAACCAGGCGAACTTCGGGTTGCCGAGCAGCTTCCCGAAACCCTTGGGGATCTTGATCATCGGGCTCGAGTCCTTGCCCCCGGCCTCGAGCAGCAGCACGCGACAGGTGGGATCGGCCGACAGCCGGTTGGCGAGGACGCACCCCGCGGACCCGGCCCCGACGATGATGTAGTCGTACTGACTCATGGGCGGTCGTCCCCCTCGTTCGCGTGTGCGCGGGCACGCTACCTGGCGTCGGACGCGGGCTCCCTTGGACGTGGGTAGTGTCGGCCGTCGATGGGGACGATGCGATGGAGTTGATGGAAGCCAGCGTCTACGTCGGCGACGGTCGACTCGAGGTGCACGACGTCGCGATCCCGGAACCGGGCGCCGGCGACGTGCTGATCGAGATCGACCACTGCGGCATCTGCGGCACCGACCTTCACTTCGTGCTGGAGCGCATCGCGCGTCCCGGCAGCGTGCTCGGGCACGAATGGTCCGGCACCATCGCCGCACTCGGCGACGGAGTGGAGGGTTGGCGAATCGGTGATCGGGTGGTGTGCGCTCCGACCCCGGGCTGTGGTGAGTGCCGCGCGTGTGTCGGTGGTCGACCGTCGGTCTGTCTGCGCCGTCCACCGGTCGACCACCTCTCGTTCCGCGGCGCGTTCGCTCGCTACGTGGTCGCGCCCGCGCACCAGCTCGTCGTCATCCCGAGCAGCCTGCCGTCGCGCGCGGCCGCGCTCACCGAGCCGACTGCAGTGGCCATGCACGCGGTCACCCTGTCGGGCGTCACGTCCGAAGATCGCGTCTTGGTGACCGGCGCCGGTCCCGTCGGCCTGCTGGTGACCGCGGTGTTGCGCGCGCGGGGGGTACACGACGTCACGGTGTCGGAGCCTGCTCCGGCGCGGCGGCAGCGGGCGTTGGCAGTCGGTGCCGCTCGGGCGGTCATGCCCGACACGCTGGCGACGCCGACCATGGGATCACCGGTTCCCGAACCGTTCACAGTCGCGTTCGAGTGCTCGGGGCGAGCGGCGGCAGCGGAGGCCGCGCTCGACCAGCTCGACTTCGCCGGCGTGTGCGTGCTGGTGGGAACGGGTGCCGAGTTCCCACGGCTCAACCACAACCGTGCCATCGTGCTCGAGGTCACCATCGTCGGCTCCTACAACTACGACGCGGAGGGCTTCGAGGCCGCCCTGGCCCTGCTCGCGTCCGGCGCAATGCCGCTCGACGCGCTGATCGAACCGGTCGACGTGTTCCTCGACGAGCTCGCACCGACCATGGAGCGTTGCGCGGTGGGCGAACTGCCGGGCAAGGTGATGGTCCTGCCGAGACGACGACAGTCATGACGGAGGAAGCAGACCAATGAGTGACAACCCGAGCTTCACACCACGCCTGAACCACGTCGCAATGACCATGGATCCCGCGTCGCTCGATGACCACGGCCGAGCGGAGATCAAGGCCTTCTACGGTGACGTCTTCGGTTGGTCGGAGGGGGACAACAGCGGCGAGTCGGGGAACCCGTTGATCATGATGACCGGCGAGGTCATGCAGTTCGTCTACCTGCTCCCCGGCGATCCGGCGCTCGCGTGCCCCACCCTCGACCACTTCGGGCTCGAGGTGTCGTCGGTCGAGGAGATCGACGCGATCGTGGCCAAAGCGAAGGCGTGGCAGGCGAAGGACGAGCGCGTGAAGATCATCGACATCAAGGCGCGCGAGTCCGAGGGCCCACGCGGGCACTACGTGCTCACGAGCGCGTACATCGGCTACCTCCTGCCCATGATGGTGGAGTTGCAACACCTCGCCGTCGGCGCGTGAAGCGGATGAAATCAATCCCGCGGACCGTCGCCGACGTCTTTGCGCCGGTTGTCGCGGAGGATCCCGGACGCGAAGCGCTGGTGACGCCGTCGGGGCGCTGGTCGTACGCTGAGCTCGACCAGCTCGCGGGGCGGGCTGCGCACGCGCTCTCGGCCATGGGTGTGCGCGCGGGTGACCGTGTCGCCGGCGCGCTGCCCAACGACCTCGACATCGTGCTCGCGTTCCACGGCGCGATGCGTCTCGGCGCGATCTGGGTGGGGATCAACCGCGCGCTGGCGCCGCCGGAGAAGCGCTACCTGCTCGACGACAGCGGGGCGTCGTTGCTGTTGTGCGATGGTGCAACCGCCGAGCAGCTCGCCGCGATCGACGGCGGGGCGACGCGCGTCGTCGTGGTCGAAGGCGGCACGGGCGAGTGGAACGACGCGCTCGCGGGCGCCCCCGACGATCCGTTCGTTGCGGAGATCGACCCGCACGCACCGGCAGGGATCGCGTACACGAGCGGCACCACCGGATACCCGAAGGGCGCGGTGCACAGCCAGTACAACCTGCTGGTGCCGGGCGCGGTGCTGACCGCGAGCCGCGGGTGGGGTCCCACACTGCGCAAGGGCGATTTCATCCCGCTCACCATCCTCAACCTGCAGGTGCTCACCACGCTCATGACCGCGCAGGTGGGTGGCTGTTCGGTGATCTTCGATCGGAACGACGCCGCGGGTGTGGCCGAGTGGATCCGCGCCGAGCGCATCACGGTGTGGAACGGTCCTCCGGCGCTCATCCATTCGCTCGCCGGTGACGCCGGCGTCGCGCCCGAGGATCTCGCGACCCTCGCCGAGGCGTGGACCGGCGGTGGCGACTGTCCCGAGCCGGTGCGGGCCGCGTTCGAGCAGAAGTTCGGCACACCGGTCACGTCGACGTACGGCCTGAGCGAGGCGCCCACCGTCGTGACCATCAACCCGCCCGATGGCACCCACGTCTCAGGGGGAAGCGGGCTCCCGTTACCGCACCTCGCGGTGCACATCGTCGACGACGAAATCTGCATCGCGCCGGCGACGACCGGCGAGTGGGCGGGCGTCTATCGGCCGATGCTCGGGTACTGGCAACGCGACGACGCAACTGCCGACGCCTTGCGCGACGGTCTGCTGCACACTGGCGACCTCGGTTTCGTCGACGACGACGGCTACCTGCACGTCCGTGATCGCAAGAGCCTCCTGATCATCCGCGGCGGGGCCAATGTGTACCCGGCGGAGATCGAACGCGTGCTGCACGAGTTGCCCGAGATCGAGGCGTGCGCGGTCGTCGGCGTGCCCGACGAGCGGCTCGGTGAGCGGGTCGCGGTCGCGGTGCAGTTCCGCCCGGGCGCCGAGATCGGGGAGGAGGAGCTGCGCGCGCACTGCTTCGCGAACTTGGCGAAGTACAAGGTGCCCGAGCGCTGGCTCTTCGTCGACGAATTCAGCCGCAACTCCATGGGCAAGATCCAACGCCGCGATCTCCCCGCGCTGTTCGCGTAGCGCGCCCGCTCGCAGGGTCAGGACTTGGGGCGGTCGAAGAAGATGCCGGGCTCGCCCGCGTGGATCTCGATCCATTCGGCGCCGTCGTCGCCGGCGCGCCACGAATAGATCGTGTCCGGGCTGTACGCGCCCATGCCCGCGCTCGTGCGCTGGTTGCCGTAGATGAGCTCGCCGCGGAGCACGTAAGTCAGTTGGTGCGTGCCGTGCCGGTGGGGCTTCACTCGCTCACCGGGCTTCGCCGACTCGTGGTACACGGAGAGTTGGGGTGACTGGAGGATCGACTTGGTGACGAGGTCGCGCCCGAAGGCATCGATGATCGGCGCCGCGTCTTCACCGTCGCCGACCATCTCCACGATGGTGTAGCCGGGCAGCGCCGCGGTGTCGTAGAAGAACGGCTCGAGCGCTTCCATCGTCGCCTCCGTGTGCGTCAGATGCTTCTGAGGGTGCCACCGTCGACCGCGAGCGCCGCGCCGGCGATCCAGCTCGCGGCCTCGCTGGCGAGGAACACCACCGCGGCCGCGATCTCCTCGGGGTTGCCGAACCGGCCCATCGCCACCGGATCCTTCTCCATCATCCGGGCCATCACGGTCTCCGCGGTGGTGCCCTGCGCAGCCGCGGCCGCGGCGGCGGTGTCGTTGATGGCCTCGGTGATGGTGATGCCCGGGATCACGCAGTTGGCGAGGACGCCCTGCGCGGAGAAGGCCCGTGACACGTTCTTCGAGTAGTTGAGCAGTGCGGCCTTGGCCGCGGAGTACGGGCCGAAGTAGGGACCCGGTTCGACGCCATAGGTCGACGCGATGTTGACGATGCGGCCCCAGCCACGGCCGAGCATCGTGGGGAGGCACGCCGACGTCATGCGGACGGCGGAGAAGAAGTTGAGCTCGAACCCGTGCTGCCAGTCGTCGTTGGTGAGCTTCTGCAAGCGCGTCGGGTCGCCGCCGCCACCCGCGTTGTTTACGAGGATGTCGATGCGGCCGAGCTCGTCGATCGCGCGCGTCGCGACGAGCGGCGCCGCGTCGTGGTCGAAGAGATCGGCCGCGACCACGACCACGCGCGCGCCGCGGGCCACGCACGCGTCCGCGGTGGTCGCCAACGCCGCGGCGTCGCGCGCCGTGAGCACCACGTGGGTGCCCTCGGCGGCGAAGTCGATCGCGATCTGGCGGCCGATGCCCCGGCTCGCGCCGGTGACGATGGCGACGCGGTCGCGCAGGCCCAGCTCCATCGGCCGTCAGCCTTCGGCGGCCACGCGCGCGGCGTAGGCCATGGGCAAGAGTTCGATGAGCTGTCCGTCGGGGTCGCGCACGAAGAGGCCGCCACCGATGTCGGTGTCGGTGAGCACCTCGCCGCCGTACTGCTCGACCAGCGCGCAGGTGGTGGGAATGTCGTCGACGCTGAGCGAGATGTGTGTGATGCCGACCTCGTTCATGGTGCGCGGGCGCCACGGGGCGGGTGCCGCGCCCGATCCGGCGAAGTGCAGCAGCTCGAGGACGAACGGCCCGGCACGGAGATAACAGGCCCGGAAGCCGAGCGGTGGGTCGAGCTGGAGCAGCTGGTTGCTGGGCTCGTCGTCGAGCTCGAGCAGTCGCCAGAACTCGAACCCCAGTGCCTGCTCGTAGAACGTGCGGGACCGATCGAGGTCGGTCACGCACTGGCCCATGTGGTTCATCACGTTCATCGGCGCATGCTTGCACACGCGACCGGTCAAGACGAAGGCTCCACGACCACGCGTCGCGCGCCGGCCGACTTGTCGGCCGCCACCCGGAACGCCTCGGCGGCGTCGTCGATCGGGAAGCGGTGGGTGATCAGCGCATCGACGAGATGGGGCGTTGACGCCAACAGGTTGGCGGCGTCCTCGAAGTCACGGCCGTGTTCGTGACGGCAGTATCCGAGCGCAGGCACGGTCCGCAGCTCCTTCATGAAGCACTGCATGTGGGGCCACGCGACGTCGGGTCCGAACACCCCGATCACCCCCATGGCGCCACCCGGCGCCGCGAGCTCGGTGCAGCGATGCAGGGCGCTCTCCGAGCCCGCGGCCTCGATCACCACGTCGTAGAGGCCCGACGGTTGCGTGGCTCCGAGTCGTTCACCCAACTCGACCTGGTGCGGATAGCGGGCTTCGAGCGACACCTCGGCCGCCCCCATCGCGCGCGCCGCGGCCACCGCCATCAGCCCGATCGCGCCACCGCCGACGACCGCGACCCGTTGTTCGGGTCCGGCACCCGCGAGGCGCGCGACGTGCCACGCCACCGCCGTGGGTTCCACCAGGCACGCGTCGCCGACGTCGAGGCCCGCGGGCAGCTCCACCAGCGATCGGCTCGGCGCCCGGAACCACTCGCTCATGCCGCCGTCGGCCATGACCCCCAACGCGGTCATGCCGGTGGTTGCGCACAGGTTGTAGCGCCCGCTCAGGCAGAGGTCGCACTCGTCGCAGCCGAAGATCGCCTCGATGGCGACGGCGCGCCCGTCTTCAGCGACGCCGGCGAGCTCGTGGCCCAGCACCCACTGGCTCCCCATCGCGATGTAGCCGAAGTCGGACGCGCAGATGCTCGCGGAGCGGATGGCGATCAGCTCACCGGGACCGTCGGGTTCATCGACGTCGACGACGGCGACGCCGGGGGGAGTGGATCGAACCGCGCGCACAGGCAGCCTCCAGGCAATCGAGAAATGGGTCAGTCGAAGCGGTAGTGGTCGGGATCGGGCGCGAGCGTGCGTTGCCAGTACTCGAGCAGGGTGAAGGGCCAGTTCTGGGCCACGCGCCCGTGGTCGTTCTTGTACCAGCTGCTCACGGTCGACCAGCCCCACGCCATCTGCCGGTTTTCGGCGTCGACGCGCTCGTTGAAGTCGTCGTGCACGTCCTTGCGCACCTCGATCGACCGATGACGTCCCTGCAGGAGTAGCTCGAGCGCGCCGAGGATGTAGCGCGTCCCGCATTCCGAGAAGAAGATGATGCTGCCGTTGATCACGATGTTGGTGTTCGGACCGTAGAGGCAGAAGAAGTTGGGGAACCCGGGAATGGTGACGCCCAGGTACGCGCGCGCGTCGCCGTTCCACTGCTCGTGGAGGTCGACACCGCCGCGTCCGGTCACGCGCATCGGCGTGAGGAACTTCGACGCCTCGAACCCGGTGCCGTACACGATGACATCGACCGCGTGCTCGGTGCCGTCGGCGGTGACGATGCCCGCGGGCGTGATCTCGCGGATGTCGTCGGTGACCAGCGTGACGTTGTCGCGAGTGAGCGCGCCGGCCCACACACCGTTGTCGCGCAGCAATCGCTTCGCGCCCGGCGGGTACGTGGGGATGACGTGGGGGAGCAAGTCCGGGCGCGCGGCGAACTGGGTTTCGAGGTACGACGCCAGCATCTCGCGCATGAAGTCGTTGACCGCGCTCACCGAGCCCTTCGCGGTGTCCCACTCCGGATCGACCCGAACCCCGGGGAGTGCGCCGTCGCCCATGCGCCAGAACATCCAGAAGCGATTCCATTCGCTGTAGGTGGGCACGTGGGTGTACAGCCACCGCTGCCCGGCCGGCACCGCGTCGTGGTAGTCCTCGGTGGGTCCCATCCAGGGCGGCGTGCGCTGGAACAACGTGAGGTGCCCGGCGCGCGGGGCGATCTCGGGGGTGAACTGCACCGAGCTGGCGCCGGTACCGATCACGGCGACGCGCGCGCCGTCGATGGGCGCGTCGTGATCCCAACGCGCGGAGTGGAAGGCGACGCCCGCGAACGCGTCACGACCGGGGATGTCGGGGAGCTTCGGTCGGTTGAGCTGACCCACTGCGCTCACCACCGCCTGGGCGACGAGCGTCTCCTCGGCGCCGGCCGCGTCGCGCACGAGCACCGACCAGTGCGCAGCCGCGTCGTCCCAGGTGGCCGACACCACTTCCGTCTCGAAGCGAATCCGGTCGCGCACACCGAACTCGCGCGCGCAATCGCGGAAGTAGCCGAGCAGCACGTCCTGAGTGGAGAAGTGAAGTGGCCAGTCGTGGCGCTGCGCGAACGAGTAGCTGTAGTTGTGGTTGGGATTGTCGACCCGACACCCCGGATACTGGTTCTCGTACCACGTGCCGCCGACCTCGGGATTCTTCTCGACGATCACGAACCCGACGCCCGCCTGGTCGAGCCGGTGCGCGGTGAGCAATCCCGACATGCCCGCGCCGATCACCACGACGCGGAAGTCGACGTCGGGCGCGACGTCGCCCTTGTGCCACTGCGGGGCGCGCCGGTCGTCGCCTCGCAGCGCGAGTTCCTCTTCGAGCAGCGGGAGGTAGTCGTCCATCCCCGAGCCACCAACGACGTATTCGACCATGCGCAACAAGTTGGCGGGCGTGGGCGATGGCGCGGGATGGCAGCCGCCGTCGCGATATCGGGTGAGCGCGTCGAACGCCAGCGCGCGCGTCGCGGCCTGTTGCACGTTGATGAGTCCACCCTGAGGGAGGCCCATGAGGATGGGATCGGGGCGCAGTTCGTCGCGGAGCAGGGCGAGGTCGCCGGTCAGGTAGGCGAGCGCGGGGAGCAGCGGCGGCACCTCCGCCTCCGCCAGCGCGGCCCGGATCTCGTCGTCGGTGGCGGTGATCGCGTCCATATGTGCTGTCACATGTCGGCGATGGTGCAGCCGCCGTCGACGACGATGTGGGTGCCGGTGATGAAGCTGGCCTCGGTGCTCAAGAGGAAGCGGGCCGTCGTCCCGATCTCCTCGGGCCGCCCGAGGCGCGCCATCGGCGCGTGGGCGGCGAGACGTGAGCGCAGATCGCCGAGATCGGGCAGCATCGGCGTGTCGATGAATCCGGGGCAGATCGCGTTCACGCGAATGCCCTCGGTCGCGAAGCGCACGGCCAGGGAGCGGGTCAATCCGAGCACGCCGGCTTTCGACGCGGCGTAGGCCGGATTGACGCCCTGGGCGACGATGCCGTGGATCGACGCGATTCCGACGACGGCGGCGTCGGGCGCGTTCGCCCGCAGCTGGGGGAGGAACGCCTGCACGACCATCGCGTAGGCGCGCAGGTTGACTTCGAGCAGCGGGTCCCACGTCTTGTCGGTGAGCTCGGTGATGTCGACCGCGTCGGGCACTCCGGCCGCGTGTACCAGGCCGCCGACCGAGCCGATGGCTGCCACGGCAGTGTCGGCGGCGTCTGGCAATCCTGCGGTGTCGCGGACGTCGACGGCCATGCCGACGGCAATGACGCCGTGGGCGGCGGCGATCGCCTCCGCGGCGGTCGCCGCTTGGTCCTCGTGGAGGTCCCACACTGCGACGGGGCGGCCGACCTCGGCCACCGCGTGTGCGGTGGCGAGCCCGATGCCGGAGGCGCCGCCGGTGATGACGACGCCGGACGTGGGTTGGAGCTCGAGTGCAGGCATGGCCGAATCATGCCAGGACTCGGCGCGCGGGGCCCGTTCGCGACAAGATGCACGATCATGACTGAGACGTTTGTGGCGTTCACGGCTGAGAAGACCGACGACGGCTTCCGCCGCGGAGTGACCGAGCTGTCGATCGACGATCTCCCCGAGGGCGACGTCGTGATCGACGTCGAATGGTCGAGCGTGAACTACAAGGA
>Ga0075026_100000272_pt1 | contig 20193 bp, 14 predicted proteins | sample Str012_2_FD_71392 | JGI IMG/M metagenome (GOLD analysis project Ga0075026, IMG submission 71392) | Freshwater sediment microbial communities in response to fracking from Pennsylvania, USA - Straight Creek_MetaG_SC_2012 | ecosystem: Environmental > Aquatic > Freshwater > Creek > Sediment... | reverse complement strand
ATCCTGGATTCGGCAAAAAGGGAATTGCTGGAAGAAACCGGGCTGGTGGCGGCGGAATGGACAAAACTGATGGATTTTCACTTGTCCAATTCCGTTAGTGACGAGTTCGGGCAGGTGTTCCTGGCAAGGCAACTTACACAATATGCACCGGAGCCGGAAGAGACAGAACAATTGCAAATCAGGAAGCTGCCGTTTGAAGAAGCGTATGCCATGGTGGAATCCGGGGAAATTACGGATTCGCTTTCCGTAGCGGCGATATTGAAAATAAAACTGATGCTGCTTGACGGCCGGTTAAAAAAATAAAACAATTCATTGAAACCATCTGCATTGATAATTGGCCGCCAGCCTTTGATTGAAGCCATTCAGTCGGGCCGCGGCATTGATAAAATTTTGTTTCAGCGCAATGTCAGTGGAGAATCCATTGGCGAAATCAGGAAACTGGCTAAAGAATACAATATTCCCATTCAGCAGGTGCCTCCCGAAAAATTACATGGGCTTACCAGGGCCAATCACCAGGGGGTGATTGCATTTACAGCCATTGTGCAGTACATGAACCTGCAGCAGGTGATTGACCATGTAACCAGCAGCGGGCAACTACCCCTGTTTATCATGCTGGATGCGGTAACCGATGTGCGCAATATTGGCGCCATCGCACGTACGGCCGTTTGCTGTGGTGCACAGGCATTGATCATCCCCGACAAAGGCGTTGGCGCACTAAATGAAGAAGCCATGAAATCATCGGCCGGTGCGCTGGAAAAAATACATATCTGCCGCGTCAGCAGCCTCATGAAAGCCGTAGATGAACTGCACCTGAATGGCATCCCCGTTTTTGCGAGCGAAATGACCGCCGTTACCAGTCTGCATGAATTGCCGCTGGCTCATCCCTGCACCATCATCATGGGCAGCGAAGACCATGGCGTATACCCGGCGCTTATGAAAATATGTGATCAGCAATTCAAAATACCGATGACGGGTGACTTTGAATCGCTGAATGTTTCCGTAGCCGCAGGCATGATATTGTATGAAGCGATGCGGCAGCGCGGATAAAAAAAATGCTGGTTCAAAAAAAACCACCCTGGTATTTCTCAGAAACGTAGCCCGTAGCCGATGCCGCATTTCAGCGACAAATCATTATTCATTTTTTAAAGAGTTATCTATAAAAAAGAAGGCTGCCGTTTTATAAAATTGAAGGGTGCTGAGATTCCCGGAAAAAGTTTTTTGTTATATGGATAGCGGTCCGTTCAACAATTGATTTTATTTTTTAACAGTTGCTTCTTTTGCTGACTGATGACGGATCGTGGTCATCAGTTCATCAAATGTTTGTCTCGAAAATGTATCAAAGCCTCCTTTGTGTGAAAACAGGGACAGTGTTTCCAGCCGGGCCCTGCCTTCAAACCGGCTATTGTCGTGGTAATATCCCGTACCTGCCAAAAATAAGGAAGTCGTTAAATTATCGTCTGCCGGTTTTTTTGCGATATAATCAATACTCAAAACATCCTGGTCGGTTAGCGTAATATTGTCCTGTACCGATTCGGAAATTTGTGATGGTCCGTTCTTTTTTACAATTGCCAAAGGCCTGTTATCACTTGTTTGGTATGGCAGGTTTTTAGAAAAATCCATCCCGGCATAATCCAGTTCCCAAAACATATAGGCAGTTTCGAGTTTAATTTCAACATGGGTTTCGTTCTTACAACCTGCCAGGTCAACGTTCATGATCATCTCCCTGGTTACGCTGTTTCCGGGCGTCAGAAAATAACCGGCAGGTTTCCAGTCGTTACCAACTTTTACCGAAACCCTTAATGGCAATGACTGATCAAGTTCGCATTGCATCAGTTTTTCAGGATCTGCTTTGTCTTTTTGTGCCAGGATGGTTGGGTAGTATTCTCCGTAAAGTGATTTGTATTTTTTAAAGACATACAATGCCCATGCAGAATTTCTGGCGCTTACAACGAGTTTGCCCGCATCTGCACCCGCTGGTTTATTAAATGCAAGAATGATATCGCTGTTATTATTTCCGGGTGCCGCATTGGTAAAAGCATAATAGTTTTCATCAGCCGTTGTTACCACTTTTTTCAGGTCTTCGTTTTCAGTGGTATACGCTTTTTCTGGAGTTACCGGGTTTTTATAAACCTGCACTTTGCCAAAACCATCCAGCAAAACTTTATCGCCTTTGTTGTGAGTTACCTGCAATATAGTGGTCTGTTGAAGATGTAATGTTTCATTGGCGCCGCTTCTGATTTGAAGGTGCTGGGTATCGTTACCGGCAATGCTTTCAGCCAGGGGAACAAAGTCTGTTCTTTGCAATGGCGCAAAGATGGCGCCGCTGAACAGGATGCCCGTTAATTCTGGCCTTGTACCGTTTACTTTGTACAGCTGCGGACTGCAATACGAACTACTTGAACCAGAGCCAGAACCCGAACCAATATTAATATTGTCGATGGCCTTGTTGGTCTCCGCAATCCCGATAATAATGCCAATTACCCCGGCTGTGATAAGCGTAAGACCAACAATACTGGTGATTTTTGATTTGTTGGTGGGGCTTTTGTCAAGTTCGTACACATCCATCCTGTAAAAATCTTTCAATGGAAAAACAATATGTGCATTGCTGCCTATTGAATCTTTTGTGTAAAGATGTACTTCATACAAAACGGTTTCTTTATTGCTTACACTAAAACGGTTGCCAGCTTCTTTTTTTGGATTGAGGAATTTTGTGTGTTCATCCGGCAGGTAATCAACATCTGCTTCCAGGTTATCATTTTTTACACCTGCATTTCGCAACGACATGTGCTGGTTATTGCTATGTAATATGAAGTATTTATTTTCATTGACCAGTTTTTGAATGCTGGCGTTGTCGGGTTCCCTTGTGGTATTGGTTTTATAATAATGCTGAAAGCAACTGTTCAGACCAAGCATTGCCGTAATAAGCAATGCATAACGCCATTTTTTGAATACCCGTACAATTGAAAAAATAACAAACCGGCAACTTTGTAATAAAAGCTGGAAGCGGGGGTTGATTGATTTCATGTTGGTTGGTTTTGGGTTGAATGGAATTTGCAGGACGCTATAACTATAACACGTACTCAAAATTAGCAAAGTGCTGTTGTTATTTCCAAATTGGAAATTGCAAGAACCAGGGGCGGCCAAAAGACTGAATAAACATTTTTAACGCAAAGCAGTAACCCGGCCCCACAAGCAACATATTCGAAAAGACCTGCACACCTTCACAACCCGCAGCAATCAGCAATGCCGCTTGAGCACCAAAGATACGCCAGTGGCCAACTGTGGCATAATTGGATTTTGCTTTGCACTATCAGGGCCTGGCAGATAGCCAATAGATGGTATCTGTGAAACACTAATTAGTATTGAAATTTGCAAAAAAATCATTTATATTTAGTAGTACTTGCAATTATTGCAAAACAAGTTTCTCCTGTTTCCGATAATTACCAAACTACCAGAAACGTATGAACCCCGCTACTGTACAATTGCTGTTCTTTCAGCATCTCAAAACCCGGCTGCCCCAGCATTTATCAATGGTTGATGAAATAGCGGGACTTTTAGGCATCAGTACCGACAGCGCTTACCGCAGAATCCGGGGAGAAAAACCAATAGATCTGGAAGAAGCGCACAAGCTTTGCAGTCATTTTAAGATATCAATGGATCAGTTGCTCCATTTGCAAAACGACACCTTTATTTTTAATGGGAAACTGAAAATGGAAGGGCATGAGAATGTATTTGAAGACTGGTTGCAGGAAGTGCAGCATCAATTTGAGGCTATCAATAGTTTTCAAAAGAAGCATATTTATTTCTTTATGAAGGATATTCCTCCTTTTGTTCATTTTCAGGTACCCGAGCTGGCCATATTCAGGTGTTTTTTTTACATGAAATCCATTCTGCAGGATGAACGGATGAAAGGGATAAAATTTTCACTGGATGACCCGCGATACGATAAATATGCAGCGCAAATGAATAAAATACTTGAGTTGTACAACCGGGTACCTATAACCGAGATATGGAATGTAGAAACGCTGAATGGTACACTCAACCAGATTAACTTTTATGTGGAAGCAGGTGCTTTTGCAAACAAGAACGATATTAAAATACTGTACCAGAAAGTGGAAGAACTGGTAAACCATATTGAAAAGCAGGCGGAGTTGGGTGTGCAATTTAAAATTGGAAAGAAGCCCGGGCCCGATGCCGCCGAATACCGCTTGTTTGTAAGTGATTTGATTCTTGGCAACAACACTTTTTTTGCCGAAATAGATGGCGCCCGTGTTACCTATATGAACCATAGTGTTATCTATTTTATTGCCACGCGGGACGAAAGGTTTAATAATTCGATGTATGCCGGCCTGCAAAACCTGTTGAAAAAATCCACCATGATAAGCTCCATTGGTGAAAAGCACCGGGCAAATTTTTTTGATCGCCTGCGCAATAAGATACAGGACAGTGTGATGCAGCTTAAGTAATACTTGCTATTTTTGCCTGCACCATGCAAAACAATTCATTGATTAAACTGGTTGAATGCCCACGCGACGCTATGCAGGGCTGGAAGCATTTGATTTCCACAGAAGAAAAGATTGAATACATCAACTGCCTGCTACAGGTGGGCTTTGATACAATTGATTTTGGCAGTTTTGTTTCTCCCAAAGCAATACCTCAGATGGCCGATACCAAAGACGTGGTAAAGCGGCTGGTATTGGGTAACAGTAAGACAAAATTGCTGGCCATTGTTGCCAATCTCCGTGGGGCTGAAGAAGCGGTTGCCTGCGATGAAATCAATTACCTCGGTTTTCCGTTTTCGGTGTCTGAAACTTTTCAGCAACGCAATACCAACAGTTCCATAACCGAAGCGCTGGAAAGAACAAAAGATATACAGGCGCTTTGCGTAAAAAACAACAAAGAACTGGTGGTTTATATTTCTATGGGCTTTGGAAACCCCTATGGCGATCCTTTTACGTCGGCCATCGTATTCAATTGGGTGCAGAAAATTGCAGGACTGGGCGTAAAAACCATTTCGCTGGCCGATACGGTTGGCCTTGCAGCTCCGGAACAGGTTTATGCCATGACAGCGTATCTTGTAAAGCAATTGCCAGCGCATGAAATTGGCGTACACCTGCATTCTTCCGCTGCCAACTGGAAAGACAAGCTGGATGCAGCGGTGAATGCCGGCTGCAAAAGATTCGACGGCGCGTTGAAAGGGATAGGTGGTTGCCCGATGGCCGGCGATGACCTGGTGGGCAATATGGATACTGAACTGATGGTACCCTACTTTCAGGAAAAAGGTATGTTGCACCAGCTGAACCTGGCTGCATTGCAGGAATGCAGCCGGATAGCCGCTAAAATTTTTATTTAATGGAACTGCACATTACAAAACATAACGGTAAGCCACATGTTATTTTATACAAAAGAAATGACGGTTCTGAAACATGGATGCAGGCAAGCGATTATTTTGTGCGGCACGATTTGAGTCATTACGCCCTCGAAAAAACACTGGGTTACCAAACGGCATTTATGGGCATGCTTAATAATGGAATGGGGATCCGTGATTTTGAAAACCGGGAGAAAAGAGAACAACTGAATGTAACAAAAGAAGCCTGGTATGCAGAAAACATGGCCAACCTTTTTTTAATAGAAATCGCAGAAGGCAATTTCGATGATTTCAACCAGGTGTCGGCAGCCGCATTTGCAAATATGCAATTGAACATACCGCCACCGCAACTTGCCGGACCCGCAATTGCGGCCACCCGAAAATTGCTGAACGACTTACTGGCGGCCTGGAAATTGTTACCACCGGGCACTACCATGTCATTAAAATTTGAACTGTAATTATGGAGTTTCAACTGCCCATTAAAATAAATACCCTGCCGGATCCGGTTGGCTACCACGATAAATTATTACTGGTTGGGTCGTGTTTTACAGAACACATTGGCAATAAACTGCAGGAACTGAAGTTTAGCATACTGCAGAACCCCAATGGTATTTTGTTCGATCCGTACAGCGTTGCCGCCAGCCTGGTTTCCTATATTCAGTGCAAACAATACACGGCTGCAGATTTGGTTTACTTCAATGAACTATGGCAAAGCTGGCAACACCATAGTATTTTTTCAAACACAGACCAGCAGGCTTGTCTGCAAAAAATTAACAGCAGCCAGCAAGCAGCACACCAATTTTTAAAGGATGCCGGTTGTATTATTATCACGCTAGGGTCTTCGTTTTCATACCGCTTAACCGGCGAAGCATTGCAAAGCAGTAACAAACCTGGAGAAGCAGTTGCCAATTGTCACCGTGCGCCGGCGCAATGGTTCAACAAACATTTAATGGGCATCGAGGAAACCAATGCGGTGCTCGACAACTGCATCCACCAGCTATTGCATTTCAACCCCAAACTAAAAATTATTTTTACTGTAAGCCCGGTTCGTCATATACGCGATGGGGTAGTGGAAAACAACCGCAGCAAAGCCCGCTTGCTGGAAGTGGTACACAACCTGGTGAATAAATTCGACCGCCTGTATTACTTTCCCGCCTATGAGCTGGTGATAGATGTGCTGCGCGATTACCGGTTTTATGATATTGACATGGTACACCCCAATTACCCGGCCACCGAATATGTGCTGGAAAAATTTGTTCAATCCTGCATTGATGCTGCATCGCAACTAATGATGGAGGAAATAAAAAAAATTGTGATAGCGGCCAGGCACCGCGCTTTTCAGCCGGCTACCAATGCGCACAAACAATTCCTGCTGGTGCATCTTCAAAAAACAAAAGAACTGCAGAAAAGATATCCCTGCCTGGATTTTGCAGAAGAGATCAGTTGCTTTTCAAAATAATTGACAGGTATGGTGAAAGCCATTCATCAACTAATAATTTTTACCGATAAATTCTTCCAGCTTCTCCAGTAAAATTAACTGGTTCAATGCGCGGTTCAAATTTTGCTCCGGGTAGGTGGTTTTGTAATAGGTATCGTTGTTAAGAAAGTCGGTCACAAAACGGATGCATTGCATATAAGTAAGCAACAAGCCGGCCTGGTGGATGTTCTTTCTTTCTGCTGCTGTCAGCGAATCGCCGATGCCTTGCAGGTAGCCGTTGATGATGGCTTTGTAATAATCTGGTTTTACCGCTATTGTTTCCCAGGCTTTGCTGTTTTCCTCTTCAGTGCAGGCCATGGTACGAATCATATCACCGATGTCTGAGAAAAATTTTCCCGGCATCACCGTGTCCAAATCAACCGGGCAAACAACGGCATTGGTTTTTGTATCAAAAAGTATATTGCTGATTTTACAATCGTGGTGCATGATGCGGGTGGGGTAGCTGCTTTCATTGCTTTCTGCTTCTTTGTAAAAATCTACCAGGGCGGTACGGTTGCGCACCTCAGAAATGACATGGGTAGATTTCAGCAAACGGCCAACAGGGGCTGTTTTTACGCATTCTTCAAACTGCTGGTAGCGGAAAGCCAGGTTGTGAAAATCAGGGATGATGATGGACAGTTTGCCCGCCTCCAATCCACTTAGCGACTGCGTAAATGCGCCAAACGATTTTGCCGCTGTAAATACTTCAGCGGCGTTTTGCGGAATGGCCAGGGCATAGGAGCCGCTGATAAATGCAGTAGCCCGCCAGAAATTACCCTCCGCATCGCGCCAGGAATACTGGCCGTCTTTTGTTTTTAAAAGCGCAGCCACCGGGGCGCCACCCTGTTGTAAAAGATATTCCTGGATAAGCCGGTAATTGTTGATAATGTTTTCCGGTTGCGGAAATGTGCTTTGGTTGATGCATTGCAATACAACAGGCGGGCTTTCCGTATAATCTATCTTATAGGTTCGGTTGATAAGCCCATGCCCCAGCGGTTGAATGCCGGGGATGCCCGTTCCAAATTGTGCTGCGGCGCTGCTGGTTGATGCTTCCATCATAGGTTTTACTGCAATCTAATATTCGTCTGTTTGGGCAAAATCGTTTTTACGGTACATCCACTGTCCGCCGGTAAAATCAGGAAAGTCCACCACCTGGTTACCGAGTTCAATGCTTTTTTCGCTGAGGGGCGTAATGGCACTCCATGCCGCTGCGTCATACACATCAAGGGGTGTTGCTGCCTGCCTTTTTATGGCTTCCACAAAACCATGCAGCACAAAAAAGTCCATGCCGCCATGGCCTGCATTTTCTGTTTCTTTGCTCCACCTTGCCCAGAGCGGATGATCGTATTTGTCGAGCCAGGATTTTGCTTCATCCCACTCATGGGGCTTTGCGGCCTGCCCTTCAATATAAATGGATTTGTTCAGGTCCATCCACAATCCTTTGGTACCCTGTACCCTGAAACCCAGCGAGTAGGGGCGGGGGAGATTGGTGTCGTGTTCCAGCAAAATGGTTTCGCCGTTTACGCATTTGATATGGGTGGTTACCACATCGCCCAGTTTAAATTCCACTTTTGCGTTGGGATGGTTTTCTCCGCCCTTGCTTACCACGTACTCATGCAGGCCCCGCGATTTGCTGGCAAAGGAACTCAGCGATAAGAACCGGTTGCCGCGGTTGATGTCGAGCATCTGCGCCACCGGCCCGATACCGTGTGTGGGATACAGGTCACCGTTACGGTGTACGGAATGATTGGTCCGCCATTTTGCTTCCGAAAATCCCTTATCGCCAAATTCTGCGCCCATGGCAGATGTGCCATTGTTGAATTTGATATTGCGCAAATCGTGCTGGTATCCGCCCTGCAGGTGTATCAGCTCCCCAAAAATGCCTTTGCGCACCATATTCATTACAGCCATTACATCGCGGCGGTAACAAACATTCTCCAGCATGCTTACATGGGCTTTTTGTTTTTCGGCTTCATGTACCACTTTCCAGTGATCATCGAGTGTAATGCCCAGTATGACTTCGGTACCCACATATTTGATGCCCGCCTGCAGGCTGTCAATTACCATTGGACAATGCCATTCCCAGGGGGTTGCGATAATAACACCATCAATATTTTTCAGTTCAAGCAATTTACGGTAGGCATAAGGATCGCCTTTGAAGACCTGCGGCATGGCTTTACCGGATTTTTTTACCACATTGGCGGCCATGTCGAGCATCTGGTCATTGACATCACAGATGGCCACTACTTCCACATCGGTTCTGCGCAGGGCATTGTCGAGGTGGTTTTGGCCGCGAAGGCCGACGCCTATAAATGCAAGCCTGGCTTTTTTCTCTGCTTTTGGCTGCATTTTTATGGCTGGGGCAATGCCAACTGCCGCGGCTGCCATAACAGAATGCTGAACAAATGTTCTTCTTTTCATAAATGCTTTAATTGAAAAGGGAAGGTAAAGGATTTAATCAATCCGATTGTGGCTGCCATTCAATTTGCGCAAACGTTTGCGGTGTGTTGCCATCAATGGATACGGTCGCCCCTTACTTCAGCACCCTGCATCACCTGTGCTTCGTATTGCAGCCATTCGGCCCAGCGGCTGCGCACTTTTGCGGGGTCAATATAATTTTCTGCGAGTTCAATAAACAGTGTGTAATGTCCTGCTTCGCTTTCCATAAAACGGCGGTAGAAATTGCGCATGTACGCATCGTTCAACCCTTCGCTCAGCCGTTTAAAGCGTTCGCAGCTCCTGGCTTCTATCAACGCCATGGTTAGTAACTGGTCGAGAAACCGTTCTTCGGTGCGGCCACCTTTTCGTTGAAACGCCAGCAAATTGTTTACATAAATATCTTTGCGCTGGAGGCCGAGTTTTAACTGGCGCTTGTGCAGTTCTGCCAGCACCAATCTGAAATGTCCCCATTCTTCCGTCACAATGGGCGCCAGCTCTTTTACCAGCTTTTCTTTGTCAGAATATTTTTGAATCAGCGATATGCAGGTAAGGGCGGCTTTTTGTTCACAATAAGCATGATCGGTAAGAATTTCTTCCAATGAAATACCCGCAAGATTCACCCATCGCGGATCGGTGGGCAGCTGAAGGCCCAATATGTTTTTTACGTCTGCGCTTATCATGCAAAAAAGTTTAAGGTTTAAAGTGCAGGGTATAGGGTTGCCAGTTTTTTTGCAACTTGTATTTGTAAAGAAATGCTGAATAACAGAACTTTAAACTTTATACCGCCAACTATTAAACGACTTCCAAAGATATGAACGAAGAGTTTCTGCATAAGAAAATAAACGCCCGGAAAGAACAAAACGCTTACCGGCAACTAAGCCTGGCAGCTGGCGGCATCGATTTTTGTTCTAACGACTACCTGGGTCTGGTAAAAAATAACGGGCTGCATGTTGCTGTTCAGTCCTGCAGCAGTGGCAGTACCGGCTCCAGGCTGCTCACCGGCAACTATCCATTGCTGGTAGAAACCGAAAAAAAGATAGCTGCATTTCATGAAGCTGCGGCAGGCCTGGTTTTTAATTCGGGTTATGATGCCAATACGGGTTTGCTGAGTGCCGTACCACAAAGGGGCGATACTGTTTTGTACGATTACCTTTCACATGCTTCCATCCGCGATGGATTGCGGCTGGCACTGGCACAATCTTTTTCATTTTTGCACAACAACCTGGCCGACCTTGAAAAAAAACTACAGGCTGCAAAAGGAAATGTATTTGTAGTAACGGAATCTGTCTTTTCAATGGATGGGGACAAGGCGCCGCTAACCGCCATGGCAGCGCTTTGTAACCAATATAATGCACATTTAATAGTAGATGAAGCACATGCTACGGGCATTGCCGGCAACCGGGGCGAAGGACTGGTGCAGCAACTTGGTTTGCAGGCGCAATGTTTTGCACGTATCCATACTTTTGGCAAGGCGCTGGGTTGCCATGGTGCGGTTGTACTTGGCAGTGAGAGCCTGTACGATTACCTGGTTAATTTCTCCCGGCCTTTCATTTATACAACCGCGCTGCCGCCCATCAGTGTTGCGGCCATTGCAAAAGCGTATGAGCTGTTTCCTTTAATGGTTAACGAACGGGAACATTTGACAAACCTTATCGGCAAGTTTCAGTCCGCCTCCATCAAATTTGAAAAACTGCAAAGCACTACACCCATACAGTCTATAATCATTCCGGGAAATAAAGAAGTAAAGGCCATGGCAGCCGTATGCCGGCAAAACGGGCTGGATGTGCGGGCCATTCTCTATCCTACCGTCCCCAAAGAAAGCGAAAGGGTGCGCATTGTGCTGCACGCATTCAATACCTCCGCAGAACTGGACAGGCTGATTGGTAATTTTGCATAAAGGCAATAAAAAACCGGCTCCGCTCAGGAGCCGGCTAAGGTATTGACCGGATTAACAACCTCTAAAACTGCTATTTTAAGTAATGTATTTTTTTTGAACTGCCAACCTGTATTGAACACTGTAAAATTGCATCTAAAAGATAAGCTGAACAATACAATTAAGTGGTAATACCGGTTTGTGGAATGCTGCTGTTTGTGCGGTTCTTCCCAAAAAAAACGGGAAGTGTATTGGCCGGCATCGTTTAAATAAGGCTGATTATAAACAGGCCTATAAACAATATCCCCAGGATGATTTTTGATGATTTGCCTTCGTATTTTCGGTTCGTTTTCATACAAGTTGTTCTTTTTTATTGACTGCTTTCTGATGATACGGTTTAATAATGATGCCGTAATTTGTTAAGTATTTTACCTTATGACTCTTCAAAGTTCGTACAGGTTACAGCGCAGCACAATACAATTTTGTGGTATTACCTTTTCGTGTTATTTTAAATTGCCTGCCAGTTGCCCGTTTTGCATTGCCAGCGGTTTGCAGGGCGTTTGAATGGTTGACACAAAGGATGCCGGCAGCGGAAGGATATTTTAATAACAGAGCGCAACACAAATAAAATCGTTTACTTTAGGGTATCGTTTTAATGATTATTTAACGTATGAAAATCATTCATTTTTCAGTTAGCCTGCTTATCACCTTAGCATTGATTGTACTGCTGGGCTCCAAAATGTTTTTGCAGGCCCCGCTGGCGGTATTGCTGAGCCCGCAGCAGGGTGTATGGCAAAATGCAGAACCGGCAGACATCAGCTACAGCGCGGATTTTTCTTTTCCTCAATTAAAAGGAAAAGCGGAAGTGTATTTTGATGAAAGACTGGTACCGCATGTATTTGCAGAAAATGATGCGGATGCATTTTTCATACAGGGCTACCTGCATGCAAAATTCAGGTTGTGGCAAATGGAGTTTCAAACCCATGCTGCTGCCGGCCGTTTGAGTGAGATAATGGGTGAGAAAATTGGAACTACGGATGTACTGAATAAAGTGGATCGCTATTTCCGCCGGCTGGGCATGGGGTACGCTGCAGAAAAATCATTGCAGCTGATGGAAGCCGATACTGCAACAAAAAACATGTGCGATGCGTACACAGCCGGCGTCAATACTTATATTGAATCGCTGACAGAAGGCCAGCTGCCGCTTGAATACAAATTGCTGGGTTACAAACCGGAGCCCTGGAACAATTTAAAAACAGTCTTATTTATAAAATACATGGCGTATGATCTTGCCGGTGGTGAAAGTGATTTTGAATTTACGGCCGCGAAAAATGCGCTGTCAAAAATAGATTTTGAATCCCTTGTTCCGTTGCGGCAAGATTCACTGGATCCGATTATTCCAATTGGTACATTGTTCGATAAGCCCGGCGTTGCCGTAAAAGCACCCGCCAGTGCAGATTCATTGTATTTCAATTATAACAAAGACAGTTCGGTATTGCCAGCCCTGCCGCAAAAGCCCGATAAAGACAATGGCAGCAATAATTGGGCGGTGAATGGCAGAAAGACGAGAAGCGGTTATCCCATTCTTTGCAATGATCCGCACCTGGGCCTTAACCTGCCTTCGCTCTGGTACGAAATGCAAATTCATACGCCCCATTTTAATGCTTACGGTGTCAGCTTCCCATCGGCCCCCGGTATTATTATTGGCTTTAACGACAGCTGTGCATTTGGGGTTACCAATGCCGGACGGGATGTTAGGGATTATTACAGCATACAGTTTAAAGATGCTTCCCGATCGGCTTATATGTTCAATGGAGAATGGAAACAAACTGATTTCAGAATAGAGCACATCAAAATAAAAAACAAACCAGATTTTATTGACACCGTTGCCTATACCGTGTTTGGCCCTGTTATTTTTGACGACCGCTATGCCAACCGTAACAATGATGGCAAAAGCTATGCGGTAAGATGGAAAGCACATGATGCCAGCAATGAGATGAAAATGTTTTACCAGCTTGACAGGGCAAAGAATTACGATGATTACCTGGAAGCCATCAAAAACCTGCATACACCGGGACAGAATTGTGTTTTTGCTGCCAAGAACGGCGATATTGCCATGTGGTGCCAGGGCGAATTTCCGGCCAAATGGAAAAGGCAGGGTGATTTTGTGATGCCGGGCACCGACAGCAGCTATATGTGGCAGGGCATGATACCGCAATCGGAAAACCCGCATGTGCTTAACCCCGAAAGAAATTTTATCAGCAGCGCCAACCAACTGCCTGCCGATACCAGCTATCCTTATTATATCGGTGCTGGCTTTCCCAATTACAGGGGTTGGACCATCAACAAAAGACTGAGCCAGATGGCCGACATAACGGCACAGGACATGATGGAACTGCAAACCAGTAACTACAATGTATTTGCGGAAATGGCAAGACCTGTTTTGCTGCAGCACATGAATGAAGCGTTGCTGGCAGAAGACGAAAAAAAATACTGGGACATTTTTAAGGAGTGGAACCTGCGCAGCGACACCGGTGAAGCCGGCCCCGTTGTTTTTGGTTTGTTGTGGGAGAGCCTGGAGAAGGAAGTCTGGTCGGATGAAATAAGCCGCATCAAAAGTAATTTTGTTCCTTACCAGAGCAGTTTATTGGAGGGTATCCTCCGCGACTCTTCTTTTAAATTTGTTGACAATATCAACACCCCGCAAAAAGAAACCTTGTCGGACGATGTGATGGCTGCATTTAAAAAAGTGGTTCCCAAATTAAAAGCATCCGAAATTGAAGGCAAAGCTACCTGGGCAAAATTCAAAGACACCCATATCAGTCACCTCACAAGGCTGGTGCCATTTAGCCGTATGCATATCCCTATAGGAGGCGGCACCCATATCATTAATGCGGCCAAAGCAGACCACGGCCCCAGCTGGCGCATGATTGTTTCACTAACACCCGAAACAGAAGCCTATGGCGTTTACCCGGCCGGGCAAAATGGCAACCCCGGCAGTCGTTATTATGATAATTTTATTGATACCTGGGCCAATGGAAAATACTACCCGCTTTGGGTGATGAAAAAGGAAGAGATTGCAGATAAGAAAGTAAAATTCAAAATGAGTTTTAGCAATTAAAACAAACCCCATTTTTTGTATTAAAAAGACAGACATTCCAATGAAACTGATAGCTTCCGTTTTACTGACTGCATTGCTCAGCTTTGTCATTTGTTTGTACATGGATTGGTGGGCCATTGCCATTGCCGCATTTGTGGTAGCTGTTTTCATTCACCAAAAGCCGCTCAAATCTTTTATCACCGGCTTCACGGCGTTGTTCCTGCTCTGGGGTAGCTTGTCGTGGTGGATCGACAGCCGCAATGAACACCTGCTTTCCGGAAAGCTGTCGCTGTTGTTGCCACTGGGCGGCTCCTCATTTTTAATGGTATTGGCCACAGCCCTCATCGGTGCGCTGGTAGCAGGTTTTGCGGCACTGGCAGGTAGTTATGCAAGAGAGAAAAAATAAAATTTTAGACATAAAAAAGGGCCTTTAAGGGGCCCTTTAATTTAAAAGCTTAACCAAGAGAACTTGTTTTCAAAAAGGAACGGTTTGGTCTTTCACAGGAACGGTTCAATGTTTGCCAGGGCTGTAAAGCCGCGGTAGGGATTTTGGGTTTGGATACTGGTTTCAAAGGATTGGATGGTTGGTTTTTCGGACAAGTTGGTTTTGCTTTTGGTTTTGATAGGATTGGATATTCGCTTTATTGTTGATACAAAGAAACTGCGTTTTTAGCTATTAGAAAATAGACTAATATTTGGATCTCAGGTCATCCAAACATAGCTACAGATGTAGTGATTAAACTACAGACACTAAGTGCCCAATAAATTCAATAAAGGGAATTTCGTATGCTGTGGAAAAGACCTTACACTTTATTATTGAGGTTCCTTATTTTTTGTGGATAACACCGGGTTGGCAGGTCAAATAATTGCCTGCAATCAATAAATTAAAAATGATTGACCACAAGCAGCAATACTTCCCGGGAGGATCAATTTGATATTTTTTTGCAATGCTTGCTTCAACATTTTATCTGTTTACAAGCTGGCATCGGTTCCTTTTATGACGGATGGCCTCTTGCGAAATAAAATACCTTCCTGGTACCACTAACCGCCGCTTTACGATAGCGTGCCCGCAGTCGGCTTGTTAAAAAACCCTCAATCTTGCTGTACAGGGGCTTACTTTAACAATTGCCCGTTATTTTCGTTACTCAGACTAACCTATGATGAAAGCACTGTGTTCTCTTTATTTAACCCTTTTAATTTGCAGCAACACCTATGCAGGCCGGGTGAGCGGCATCATAACAGACGAAAAAGGCAGCCCGCTTCCATACGCTTCCATATTTATCAAGGGCACCACCATCGGTACTACTGCCAATAACCAGGGCCGGTATTTTCTTGACCTGGAGCCGGGCAACTATACCATAACCTGCCAGCACGTGGGATATACGCGGCAGGAGAAACCGCTTACCGTGGGCAATGCCGGCAATGAAATGAATTTTCAGCTGCTGTTGCAGCAAACCACCATGAAAGAAGTGGTAGTACGGGCCGGCGCCGAAGACCCCGCTTACGAAATCATCCGCAACGCCATAAAAAAGAAAAAAGACTATGTGGAGCCGCTGGATTCCTTTACCTGCGAGGCGTATATTAAAACCCTGATCCGGACGCGGAAAGTACCGAAACAAATACTGGGTAAAAAAATTGAGCAATCGGACCGCAAAGACATGGGTGTAGATTCAGCCGGCAGGGGCATTATCTATTTATCCGAGTCGCTTACCAAAATTGCTTCCAAAAAGCCGGGCAAAGTAAAACTGGAAGTGCTCTCCACCCGGGAAAGCGGCTCAAACGGGCTGGGCTTCAGCTTTCCTACATTTACCAATTTTTACAACAACAATGTAAATGTGTTTGCCATGCAGCAGCTCAGTCCGCGTGGCTTTATTTCGCCCATAGCCGACGGTGCGCTTGCCTATTACCGTTATAAATACCTGGGTTCTTTTTTTGAAGACGGCAAAGAGATCAACCAGATAAAAGTGATACCCCGCAGAAAATACGAACCACTTTTTTCGGGCACCATTAATATTACAGAAGGAGACTGGCGCATCCATAGTCTTGATTTGATGTTGCTGAAAGAATCGCAGCTGCAGATTCTGGATACCCTGGTCATTAAACAGATACAGGTACCCATTGGCAACGGCATCTGGCAAACCAAGGATCAGAACATCTATTTTACATTCAATGTTTTTGGGTTTGATGCCATCGGCAATTTCCTGAACGTGTATAATAAATACGACGCCAATCCGCAGTTCAAAAAGAAGTATTTTAACAATGTGGTGATGGCTTTTGATACCGCTGCCAATAAGAAAACAACGCAATACTGGGATTCCGTTCGCCCCGTACAGCTGGAAGTGGAAGAAGCAAAGAACTACCATGTTAAAGACAGCACTTTCCGGGCAGACCACGATTCGGCCCGGACCAAACATACCATCGATTCTATGCGGAAACAACAGAGCCGGGTAACCCCCATGAAAATACTTTGGAATGGGTATACCCGCAGGAATTACAATCCCGATCATCCATTTTCCTATAGCTGGGAACCGCTTTTGAAAAATGTTCAGTACAATACGGTAGAAGGGTTGGCTGCCAATGTGGAGTTCACGGTCCGCAAATCATTTCCGGCCCTCAAAGAGCAGGTAAGCTTTACGCCGCATATCCGCTATGGGTTCAGCAATACGCACCTGAATGCCTGGGGAACCTTTGTGCTGAATAAACGCGTATTTAACGCCGATGCAGACGGTATGGGCGTTTCCAGCCGCAGCAACTGGACCATCGCGGGGGGCAAACGCGTCAGCCAGTTCAACAAAGAAAACCCGATAACGCCGTTACTCAATGAAATTTATACTTTGCTGGATCGGCGCAATTACATGAAGCTGTATGAAAACTATTTTGGAGACCTTGCCTGGAACAAACGCTTTGACAATGATCTGCGCATCACCGCCGATCTTTTATATGAAGACCGGCTGCCGCTTGCCAATACCACCGATTACTCGTTGTTTAAAAAAGACAGCCGCGATTTTACACCCAATTATCCATTTGAACAGTTGTCGGCACCGTTTGAACGCCACCAGGCCCTGGTGGCAGGCCTGGCCCTGCAGTTTAAACCAGGTCAAAAATACGTGCAGTTTCCGCGCGGAAAAATGGCCGTTGGTTCAAAGTATCCAACATTGTCTTTGAGCTATTACAAGGGCATCGAAAATGTATTGGGCAGCGATGTTAATTTCGACAAATGGAAGTTTGCCGTTTGGGATGAAAAGAATTTTAAATTGCTGGGCCTGCTGAAATACAATTTTAGTGTAGGTGGTTTTCTGAACAATAAAAAAGTTTTTATACAGGACTACCAACATTTCAACGGCAACCAGACACTCTATGCCAGTACTTATGTAAACAGTTTTCAGCTGGCGCCCTATTATGCCAACAGCACTGCCGGGGCTTTTTATGCCGTGGGCAATATAGAACACCATTTTAACGGGTTGCTCACCAATAAAATTCCATTCTTCCGAAAATTGAACTGGCACCTGGTAGCCGGCTCCAATGCGTTTTATGTAAACCGTAGCAATAATTATGTGGAAGCTTTTGCGGGCCTGGAAAATATTTTTAAACTGCTGCGTGTAGATGTGGTGGCTTCCTACCTCAATGGCAATACCGGCCTGGTAGGCGTAAGAATAGGTTTTGGAGGGTTGTTGGGCAGCAGTATCAGGTTCTGATGCCAGGCAGGCAATTTTTTTTGCAACATGTTACAGCAAAGCTTGAGCGTTCGATGTTGTCCTTCCTGTTTGCTGAAGTTTAATTACCTTTGCGCCGGCTAAAAAGCCCCGTTTCAAATTGTGTGAAGCGGAAGAGATTTTGTTCACAACGCAAGTGTCCTTAAAATTTCAACATCTATGGCAGTACTGCACAACCGTGTCTCTCAAAAAGAGCTGAAAGAACGTTTATACCAGGAAGCGGAACCCCGCACCACCATTTCATTTTACCATTATTTTCCCGTTGCCGATCCCCAAATTTTCAGGGATGAATTGTACATGGCCCTGGAAGCGATCAAGGTCTTTGGGCGAATCTATGTTGCGAAAGAAGGCATCAATGCACAAATCAGTGTGCCGCAAAGCAATTTTGAAAATTTTAAAGCATGGCTCTATTCCATTGCGCCGCTGCATGGCATAAGGCTGAACATTGCCGTAGACGATGATGGCAAATCATTCTGGGTACTGAAAATAAAAGTGCGGGACAAGATTGTGGCCGATGGCATTAACGACGACAGTTTTAGTATGGAACGAAAAGGCAAATACGTGAATGCGGTACAGATGAATGTATTGCTGAAAGACAGCAATACCATTGTGGTAGACATGCGCAATCACTACGAATACGAAGTGGGCCACTTTGAAAATGCGCTGGAAGTGCCCAGTGATACTTTTCGTGAGCAACTGCCCATGGCGGTAGGTATGCTGAAAGAAAGCAAGGATAAAAACATCATCATGTACTGCACCGGTGGCATCCGTTGCGAGAAAGCCAGTGCCTATATGCTGCACAATGGTTTTAAAAATGTGTTTCACCTGGAGGGCGGCATCATCAATTATGCACAACAGGTAAAAGAAGCGGCGCTGGAAAGCAAATTTACCGGCAAAAATTTTGTGTTCGACGACAGGCTGGGGGAGCGGATTACAGAAGATGTGATTGCAAAATGCCACCAGTGCGGGCAGCCCGCTGATTCGCATACCAATTGTAAAAACGACGGTTGCCACTTGCTTTTTATACAATGCGAAGCATGTGCTGCCAAATACGATGGTTGTTGCAGCGTGGAATGCCAAACTGTTTACAATATGCCAATGGAAGCACAAAGAGAATTGCGCAAGGGCATCGACAAAGGAATGATGGTGTTTAACAAATCCCGCAAAAGGTTAAGGCCTACTATTGAAGAGTTAAGAGTACAAAGAGAGCAAGACAATACTGGCACAGCACTGTAACAGCGGAATAAAAAAGACACATCCCCTTGCTAGGCCCGCGTAACTCGCACAAGAAGCCCAATGAAGGGACTGGCGCAACCGAATTAATAGCAGTAATATTAACTGGCTATAAAAACTAATTCATACCAATCCACTTTAAACAAACCGGGCTACCCACTTCAATTTTTTTACCGGTATCGGTTAGCATGCCCGTTGTTTTGTTGCGCCTGAAAATAACAATATTGTCGCTGTTCTGGTTGGCAACCAGTAAAAAATTGCCGGAAGGATCAAGGCTGAAATTGCGGGGCGCTATGCCCAATGTAGACTGGTAACCAATGGCCGTTAATTTTCCGGTGGCGGAATTTATTTTAAAAATAGTAATGGTATTGGCATCGCCACGATTGCTGCAGTATAAAAATTTGCCATCGGCAGAAACATGAATGTCTGCACTGCCCATAAAACCTTTAAAACCTGGTTTTGCTGCGCTGATGGTTTGCAAATGTTTCAATTTGCCGCCATTTAAATGATAGGCTACAACGGTGCCGGTTAGTTCTTCCATTACATAAACAGTTTGCTGGTTGGCCGAAAAGCTTACGTGGCGCGGGCCACCGCTATCGGGTGATGCTACAACGGGTTGCGGTCCTTCCGCTAATTTTCCGGTGGCCGCATCAAATGAATAGATCGTTAATTGATCCATACCGAGATCTGGTGCAAATAAAAATTTATTATCAGCCGAAAAAAAAGTGGAATGCACATGCGCTCTTTCCTGCCGTTCTTTATTGGGCCCGCTGCCGGTATGTTGTATCAGCTGGCTGACGGGCTTTAACCCTCCCTCATTTTGAACCGGTAAAATACAAAGGCTTCCACCGCCGTAATTGGCAGCCGCAACCCATTTGCCGGTTTTATCGGTGGTTACAAAACAAGGGCTGCCACCACCCGAAGGTTGCTGGTTGATAAAACTAAGCGCACCGGTTTTTTTATTAAAATGATAAGCACCGATGCTGCCAT
>Ga0075026_100000270_pt1 | contig 20262 bp, 21 predicted proteins | sample Str012_2_FD_71392 | JGI IMG/M metagenome (GOLD analysis project Ga0075026, IMG submission 71392) | Freshwater sediment microbial communities in response to fracking from Pennsylvania, USA - Straight Creek_MetaG_SC_2012 | ecosystem: Environmental > Aquatic > Freshwater > Creek > Sediment... | reverse complement strand
ATAGATGAGCGGGCCAGCAAATCTCTGCACGGGTGAAACCCCAGTGAAACCCCAAAGCAAATTGGAGACCTAAATTTCCAACCTAAGCTATTGAAAAAAATGGCGCACCATGCAAGATAAAACCACTAACTTCTATGTCCTTGAAGTTCTTATCTGATATTCTGGCGTAGGTTGTGGGATTGTCTATGGTTCGTCGGCGCTCATCATATCATTTGTCGGGCGAGATTGATTTTTGTTTTCCTGTAGGCTCCAGGCTTATGATGTCCCCCTTGCAATAGTTTTTTGACGATCGGTTCCGATGACGGCTTGCGGCTTGGATTCGGGTTGTCGGCTTTTAGATCAAGACCTGACATTGCCCGGTGTCTTCTGACTTTCAGCTCAGGGCCATGAACGGACATTAAGTTTTCAAGATCTTAGAATTCTCAGCAACATAATTTTGAACTCTGTGAGATCGATTCTTGTAGTCGAGTTTCGATTGTTCGTTGATAGAGGGCCGTTGACTGCAAGAGTGGTAAGTCTATGCACTTCACCCCTAATCAGATAGGCAAACCGCTCTTGCCGTAATTTGTCTAAATGTCCGGCAATCCTCTTATCTTCAAGCCCCACGAAGCTGTGAAAGCCCATGCGAGATCGACTGTCATCATGACCGACAGCGCCGTTGTGACCAGTTCCACAAAACCCAGACTGCTTACGGTTCTGAGATCGATAATAGATGGAAGGAGTGCGAGATAGAATACCATTATCTTTGGATTGCCTAGCGATAGGGCCGTGCCCGTGAGAAAGAGCCGCAGCGCGGATCCCTCTTCTGGCAAATCCGCTTGGGCAATTGACGAGGGTGCATTCCACAATTTCCACGCAAGATAGGCAAGATATGCCACGCCACAGAATTTGATGATCGCAAAAGCGAGAAAAAATTTCTCCACCACAAACCCGAGTCCTAAAACCGCAGCAATGAGCCATAAAGCTTCACCAAACCACATTGCAATGAGAAATGGAAAACCGGTACATCAGGCCAATCGGTCTTGGCAGTAGCAATGGTTGCTGGTGCACGCGCTACGATACCAGACAATTGAAAATTACGAGCAGCGGCAATAAAGGGCGTATGAAAGTAACGCCCTCCAAATCCATAACCTACAACGCCGATACGCATATCCTAATTCCCTGTTTCATGTAGGTGGCAGATTCGAATGTGATTGTGGAAGCAGTCCAAATGCAGAAAGGCTATGGGTTCATTCGCTGCTGCTTTTTTTCCATCCGTGCGGCCAGCGCTTCGTCACCCGCCTCCGTTCCGTCGTGCCAAGTTCCGAAAATTTTGTCTAATGGGATCAATGCATCACCGTAGTTGACCTCAAAATACTTGTGGTGAAGGTAGTGGGTGTAGGCATGTGTATCGATCGCAGCACCGTCGCTTTTGGTCTCGATCTTTTCGTAACCAATGTGCCCGACAATCGCGCCAAGGCCTGAAAACATGAGCGAGTACATCGCCAAGATGGGGTGTGAAGGCACCACCAAATGAATCAGGGCAGCCGAGAAGAACATTGTTTGTTCAACCGGGTGCATGGACAGCGAGGACCAGGGGCTGGGATTTACGGAGTTGTGATGGATGGAATGCACGTGCTTATAGAAGAAGGGCAGGTGCAGGAAGCGATGCCCCATGTACCAATGCGTCTCATGCCACAAGGGAATCAGCGCCCACACCACGGCTAGCAGGTAGGGATGATCCTGTAGTGTCGTCCAGTGTCCAAAGCCATTGGCATAACACCACAGCAAGAGCACTTCATATGCCGTCCAGATCGGAACCGCGGTCAGAAACGTTCTCATTGCGCCTTCGATGGCCTGGCTTTTAAACCAGAACACATCCGACGTTTTGTCACCTGGAAATTGGCCGTTGTATTTGAATCTGTTTCCCTGCACCCGCTTCACATAGAGGCGAAGCTCGACCGAGCCATAAAGGATGAGAGCTGCCGCGCAGTTGCACAGGAAAATGCGCGCGATCCATCCTGGAGCCAATGTCTTCAGGGTCGAAGCTTCCGGAACCACCACAAACCACATGAAAACCGCAGTCGCAAACCATGTCATGTTCCACGGGAAGAGGTAGCCTTTGAGGAAACCAAGGATGGCACTTACTTTCCAAGGGAATTGCCAGATCGGTGCAATTTCATTCCTGCGATTTGGCTTCCAATCTCCGCGCTTGTTGCGCGAGCCCAGCAGCATGTCGTCCATCGTTCTCTCCCTTGGCCAGATGACGCTAATAAACAGCGTGGTTATTTCCAATACTGATCAACATAACGCTGCATTTCCTTGCGCATGAAGCGCGAGGAATCTTCCGCCCGCTCTTCCCATGCAAAGACGCAAGCGGTCATGATGCCGTCGAATTTCACTGCGGCCAGCGTCTTGAAGAAGACATCCCAGTTCACTTCGCCCTGCCCCATGTCGAGATGCTGATGCACCGTCACTTTGGCGCTAGGTGGATTGACGATGTAGCGCAGGCCGGATGAAGCCTTGTGGTTCATCGTGTCTGCGACATGGACATGGGCAAGGACGGATGCGCTGTCCCTGATCATCTGCTCCATGTTGTCGCCGAAATAGAAGGTGTGTGGCGCGCAATACAGAAACTTCACATTCTTCGAATTCACCATCTTGATCATGTCGATGGCGGGATGCAGCGTCTCACACCAGTCTTCCGGATGCGGCTCGATATGAAGGTTTACGCCTTCTTTCTCGAACACTGGCACCAGTTCTTCCATGGAGCGCCACCAGGCAGCCTCACTGGCTTCCACCGAATAATGCCCACCGCAGCAGTTGGAATGCGATGCGCGGTCCGGTGAAGGCCCTCGGCCGAATTCCGAATTCATCACATTGCAATCCATCTCAACGGCTATTTCGATGGCCTTCTTCCAATACTGAACAGCAGCCTTACGTTCATCTTCATGCGGGCTGGCCCAACGATACATCGGAAGAAGCGAGGCAAGCTTTACGCTGTGATCCTTCAGCGCTTTCTTGAATTCCTTCATGCGCTCTGGATAGGCGCGTGGTTGCACCCACCAAGCTAGGAAATCGGGACGTGGGCTGAGCTCAAGATATTCATATCCCATGTCAGCGGCAAGGCGCGGCAATTCATTCAGGCTGAGATGCCGGTGCATGTGAGGATCAAGGGCAATCTTCATGGTTTCACGGTTGCTTTGATTTCTCGATAAGCTTCAGGAATTTTTCGAATTCGCCAGGCTTGGCCGGCGTCACTTGCGTCGCTTCCGGAAAAGCGCTGGTCTGCACATCGCCGTGGAATTCCTTGAAGGCGGCAATCCGTTCATTCTGCAGCCGGTCCATTTCCTTAGCGAAGTTGCGGTACACTTTGGCATGTTTTGGAATATGGCCACGGGTTTCGCCCAGCACGTCGCATGTAAAGAGATATTGCGCGTCGCAGCCTGTGCCCGAGCCCATCGAAATCATGAACAGCGAGGTGCGCTTTGATATTTCCGATGCAATGTCCGGCGGCACGACTTCTATTTCAACGCCGAAGGCACCAGCATCTTCGTAACGCCGCACCAGATCCCAGACCTGCATGGCACTTTCGGCCGTCTTGCCCACAGCCTTGAAACCGCCCGTCCATGATGCTTTGGAGGGGATGAGGCCAACATGGCCAATCACCGGAATGGCCTCATCCGCTAGCTTGCGGATGTTGTCAAAAGACGTCGGGCAATAGATGGCATCAGCACCATGCCGCATTGCTTCATATCCCCAGCGCAGGAATCCATCCGGGGTACCCTCGTTGTCGTAAAGCGAACGGCCGACGACCGCAAAAGTGGACGGGGTCATCTGACGGAATCGCGGATCGACGATGAATTCTGTGGCAACAGAAAGCATATCAATGCCCGCTGCTTCGCAGGCGGCGATTTCATCCCACGTATCGATGTGCAGCTTTGAATATTGATACTTGCCCTTGTTGGCGCGAATGTCGGCGAGAGTCGGCTTCTTCTTGGCCATGATAATTTCCAGTTCAGGTTTAGCCGCGCATGGCGGCGGGAAGGGGCGGCGTCGGGCGCGCGGTAGGCAGCAACTGCCGGTGAACGAAATGCTCGGGATCCCTGCGCTGCTGCCAGAGTGTGGGAATGATCTCGCTGTATGCCGCCAGGAAACCGTTGTAGGGTGGCGCGCAGTCGCTCTTGATCTGGTCATGCAGCTCAGGCAGCCGGTGGTAGGGCACCATCGGGAACATGTGATGCTCCACATGATAGTTCATGTTCCAATACACGAAGCGGCTGAACGGATTGATATACATGGTGCGGCAGTTCAGGCGGTGATCCAGAACGTCTTCGGCCAAGCCGATATGCTGGGTGAAGCCAGTCATAACCATGTGCCATGCGCCATACATGGCCGGCAGACCGATCAGCATTACCGGCAGGAAGGAATGCAGGTAGAAGCAGGCCGCTATCACCAACACATAGATCGCGGTCCACACCCGCGCGACTAAAAATACTTTCGACAATTCCCCTTCCGGGATGAAGTCCTTCTCCGCATTGGTAAGGGTGCCGTACGCATAGCGCAGCATTGCCCACCAAGCCTGAGGCACCATCAGGATACCGAAGACATTGAGAACGCCCTTGGCAATGTCCGGCGGCCGCATGAGGATAATTTCGGGGTCACGGCCCACAATGATCGTATCCGTGTGATGGCGAGCGTGGGACCAGCGCCAGACGGTGGGATTGCGCACTGTGAGAAAACAGGCCAGCTGATAGACAACCTGGTTCTTCCACGGTGTCTTGAAAGCAGTGCCGTGCCCGCATTCATGCCAGCGGGAATCTCCGCCTGAGCCGTAGAGCACGCCATATACGATGAAGAACGGCACGCAGAGCCAGACGCCCCAGAAATAAGCAGCGAGCCCACCAAGCACGATCATCGACCCAACCCAGATCACTGTGTCACGCGTGGCAGGCCCATCGGAGCGCTGCATCAGTTCCTTCAAGCGCGCGCGTGGGATCTCAGTCTTGTACCATTCGGCATTGGCGAGACCTAGCGTCTTGGCCCGCTCATTGAGCGGGCCTTCAAGGCTATAATTGCGCGGGAATGCGGCGGCTGCAGTTTCAACGGTCATGATTATTTACTCCACGAAACGCCACTCGGGCGTCAGGTCCTTGGTGATTTACGTGCGGATAACGTGATCGGTGACTTCTTCAATGGTAGTGTCTCCCTTGCGCGCCTCGAACACTTTCTTGCCATGGCTCATCACCACGAAGCGGTCACAAACCATGAATGCATGGTAGAGATTATGCGTCACGAGCACGCTGGATGTGCCTTCCTTCTTCAGGTCGCGCACATAGGCCAGCAGATGTTCTGTCTCACGTACCGAAAGTGCCGATGTAGGTTCATCAAGCAGCAGCATCTTGCGTTTGAAATGAACCGCACGCGCGATAGCAACGGCCTGCTTTTGGCCGCCAGAAAGAAAGCCCACTTCTTTGCCAGGATCATCGATGCCGGAAATCTGCACGGCACTGCCGAGAATATCGATGGCCACTTCTTGCATTTTGGCATGATCCATAAAACCCCACCGGTTGGTGATTTCACGGCCCATGAAAATGTTGCGAGTGATCGACATGGAATCGACCAGCGCAATGTCCTGATAGATGGTTTCGATGCCAGCTGCTTCCGAGTCGCTGCGGTTGCGAATGTCGGTCTTCTTGCCATCCACATAGATATCGCCGGATGTCGGCGGGTTGATGCCGGAGATCATCTTGACCAAAGTTGACTTGCCTGCACCGTTGTCGCCGAGCAAGCCCACAACCTCGTTGTGGCCGATATGGAAGTTCATGTCATTGAGCGCAACGAAGGAACCATAGCGCTTCGTGATATTGCGTGCTTCGAACAGCGGCACTTCCACAGGCTTCTCACCCTTGATGGGCTTGTCGGCCGGAATGTGTGCACCAGCTTTGGGTTGGCGGAGTTTCTGAGCGGTTTTCATATGCGTAACCTCAACCCTTGGTGCGGCGGATGGCCGTGTTCATGATGACTGCGATAACGATCAGGGCGCCCACAAACATGTCGAAATAGAAGGCGGGCGCGCGCAGGAGAAGCAACACGTCCTGGATCGTGAAGACGAGACAGGTGCCGAGCACGATGCCGAGGATCGAACCACGGCCACCCGTGAGAGCGAGACCACCGATCACGCATGCCGCGATGGTTTGCAATTCCATGCCCAGGCCACCACCCGGCTGGATTGAGCCAACCCGTGACGCTGCGACAACGCCCGAGAAGGCTGCCATGAATCCGGCGATGGCAAAGGCTATGGTCTTGGTGCGACCTGGATTGATGCCGATGGCAACAGCCGCGTTACGGTTGCCACCGACGGCATAGAAATGATTGCCGAGCTTGTGGTGGTGAAGCAGGAAATAGAAGACCACCGAGAACAGCGCGAACCAGATGATAGAAGAATGGATCACGCCGACATTACCAATTTGCAGCACGCTGCTGTCGAAAAGAGTTGCAAAAGGCTCATTGGGCTTAAAGCGAAGGGCGGAAGCACCATGGACCAGCAGCGTCGTGCCCTTCCACAGCAACATGCCACCCAATGTGGTGATGAAGGATGGGATGGCGAAGCGTAGCGTTATGAAGGCGTGGAAAATTCCGATCAGCGTCCCCAAAGCCAGCGCGATGGCGAGGCACAGGAAGGGCGCCCACCAATTTGAAGGATCGGCTGCAATGTCGCCTCCCAGATAATTGCTGAGATCAGCACAGATGATAGAGAGCAGCGAATATTGTGCGCCAACCGACAGATCATATTCGCCCGCAACCATGAGCACGCCAACACCCAAGGCCATGATGCCGGGGACAGCGATTGATTTCAGGGTGACCGCGATATTGGCTGGGATCAGATAGCGAAATTGTTCTGGGAATATGAGTGCGCCCACGATGCAGATGACCTGCACAAGGACAAACATCACGGCAATACCGCCTTCAGGCTTGTCTCTGACCCAATCAGAAATTTTTGTGAATAGAGGCCGCGTGGCCCGTGCCGCCACGGCTTGGCGGATATGGTCTGACTGGTTGTGTAACATGGTTTGCCCCAAGTGGAATGTGTTTAAAATGGCTGGCGGCAGAGGTGCCGCCAGCCCAGGTTCGTGAAAAATTATCGGCTTAACGGACTGGGCCAGCCCACTTTGCAGCGAACTTGTAGTTGCTCTTGTCGATCAAGCCCGTGCCGCCCGTATCCATTTCAGACGGATAGAGGCCGTACTTCAGCTGCAGTGCCAATTGGGTCACGGCGAAGAAGCCTTGGCTATAAGGCTGCTGGTCAACGGTAGCGATCAGGCTGCCATCAGCGATATTGTCGAGGATCTCTTTCGAGACGTCGAAGCCGCCGGCCGGGATCTTGAGGCCCGAATCCTTGATTGCCTGAACAGCCTGCGATGTCGGGGTCTGGCCAAGGCCAATCACAGCAGCGGTTTTCGGATGGCCGAGCAGATACTGGGTCATCAAGTTGAGGGCTTGCGCATGATCATTGCCAGTGCCCAGGATCTCGGTGGTTGCACCGATCTCAGCAAGAGCCTTCTCCACGCCTGCATGACGTTCCACTGCGTAAGTGGCCTGCGGCGCTTCCACCGGCGTGAATACCACGTCACCCTTCTTCAGATGACCTTCTGCAATCACGCGCTTGCCTAGTACGTAGCCGGCATTGATGAAGTTCTGCCCCATGAAGGCACCACGGCAAGTCGAGCCCGGTGCGCCATGACGCGAGTCATCAATATTAAAGGTAACAACCGGAATGCCCTGAGCCACGGCATCGCAGAGCATCTTCACATAGGCGTTGTCGTCGGCAATGTTCACCGCAATGCCAGAGACCTTGTTTGCAATGCCTGTTTCGAGAATGCCGAGCTGGTGCTTCTGGTCTTCTTCACCGAACTGCACGTCGATATTCACACCCTGCTGTGCAGCAGCATCCTTGGCGCCATTCACAACGGCTTCAAAGAAGGCATTCGAAGACTGTGACCATGGCACAAAGAGAATATTGATCTTGCTCCATTCGTCTTTGTGGTCTGCATCGAGGGCATTCGCCGCTGTCGGCAGCGTGAAGGCCATCGCACCGGCAATCATGCTGCCAGCCAGCAGTTTCTTGATAATGGACATTTTGTTTTACTCCCTAACCGGCCATGTGTTTCTTGCTGTTCCAGTGGCCGTATCCAGAACAAAGCTTTGTATTCCTGTGGTCGAAGTCAGTGCATTCCTGCTCACCAACTCCGGTTGCCGAAGATGCGTTCAATGCCCGAGGACAGATGTTCCTTCATCTTGTCCGCTGCCTGATCGGCATCGCGGCTCTCAATAGCTGTCAGAATAGCGCGGTGTTCGTTGGCCACGCGTTTTGACGTGCTGTTGGGCGAAACAGCCTTCATCTGGCGTCCGAGTTTCAGGCCGAACAATATATGAGGCATCAGGAACTCGAGCGTCATTTCGTAGTAACGGCTATGAGCCGCGCGCGCGACGGAGAGATGGAACGCCATGTCCATTTCAAGGGCGACGCTATATTTGTCACTGTTGTTCTCCATGGCTTCGACCGAATGGCGAATCGCGGAAATATTCGTTGCGTCGGCCCGCTGGGCGGCCAAAGCTGCAGCAGCACTTTCCACGACCATGCGGAAGCGAAGGCAATCTCCCAGATCAGAAAGATTTTCCGGCGTGCCATATGCCATGACGGGCGGAGCACTGGCGCTTTTGTAGGTTCCTGATCCTTTGCGCGCTTCAATAAGGCCTTCTTGCTTCAACACCTCAAGTGCCTGGCGCAGAACCGGCCTCGAAATCCCTAGCCTGTCCGCCAAGTCAGTTTCCGATGGCAAGCGATTGCCGCTTGAGAGCGGCAGAAGGGTAATAACTTCACGCAGCGAAGCCAGCGCGCTGGTCACTAACGGCGTATCTGGTCTGCGGAGCTGCCCTTCCATAGTTGTAAATAGCAGCAAAAAGCAGTTATGCTGGCAAGAAGAATCTTTTAAAAAGCTGATTGAAACAAATCAATTTAGCCGGGGCGGTGACCAAAATTACAGATATTTACAACTTATTCTGTTGTATTAAATCACATATTGAGAGGAACGAGTGATGGATGATCTGGCGCATGGCACACGCAACAAGCGCGGCGATTGGCAGCCCCATGAGCCGGCCGACATTGCACCCATCTGGCACTGGCCGGTCCAGCCGTTGAAAATCCTCAAATGGATCCCGAGCTATTTCCTGCCCTACAACATCCTGTTCATCGCCTCGGCCTTTGTGTGGTGGAACTGGGTGCTGCCGGATGCGGACGTGATGAAGACGCTGGCCTTGGGCTGGATCCTCAAGCTCTTTGTTGTCAACACGATTGCGCTGTTCGCCTTCTTCGGCGTGTTTGAGCTGAAGCTTTACATTCTGCGCGGGCAGGGCACCCGCTTCAAATACAATGGCAAGTGGCCCTCGGAGAACAAGAGCGATGTGTTTTGGTTCAAGAGCCAGAACACGGATTCGATCCTGCGCATCCTGTTCCACGCCATGCCAATCTGGACGGCGATCGAGGTGGTCATCCTCTACTGCTTCGCCAATGGCTATGTGCCCTGGCTCAGCTTTGCCGATCACCCGGTCTATCTAATCCTTCTGCTTCTGGTAATGCCGATCATCCACGAAACGCATTTCTACCTGATCCACCGACTAATCCACGTTCCGATCCTCTACAAATATGTGCATTCGGTGCATCATAACTCGGTCAATCCTTCGCCCTACTCGTCGCTGGCGATGCATCCGGTGGAACTGCTGCTCTATCTGGGCATGGCCTTCTGGCACCTAATCATCCCATCCAATCCGATTTTGGCTCTGTATCAGCTGCACCGCGCCGGCTTCGGCGCCATCCCAGGCCATGTCGGCTTCGACAAGATGGAAGTGGGGACCAACGGCAGCGTGGATACCCATGCCTATATCCACTATCTGCATCATAAGCATTTTGAGGTGAACTATGGTGACGGGCTCATCCCTTTCGACAGGTGGTTTGGCACGTTCCACGATGGCAGCAAGGAAGGCCAGGCGCTGATGGACGCGCGCTATGCCAAGAAGGTAGAGCGGCTAAACACCAAAGGATCAACCCATAGCTGAGTCATATTCAGCCCAGAAATCGCACTAACCAAGGCGCTCAGATGCAAACGACCCTGGCGAGGCTGGAAACACCACTGTCTTATTCCCGTTCAGAAACACGCGACCATGGATGTGAGCGTGAATGGCGCGGGCCAAAACCTGAGATTCAACATCGCGGCCGAGGCTGACATAGTCCTCCGGGCTCTGCGCGTGCGTCACTCTGATCACATCCTGCTCGATAATAGGGCCCTCGTCGAGATCACCGGTGACATAATGCGATGTTGCTCCGATGAGCTTTACGCCTCTTTCAAAGGCCTGTTTGTAGGGGTTCGCTCCCTTGAAACTGGGCAAGAAAGAGTGATGTATATTGATGATCTTTCCCGACATCTTCGTGCAAAGCTCGTCGGAAAGAACCTGCATATACCTCGCCAGGACAATCAACTCAGTCCCCGTTTCCTCGACCAATCTGACAAGACTGGCCTCAGCTTCCGATTTGTTCTGCGGTGTAATTTTGACGTGGTGGAACGGAATGTCGTGGTTGGCGACCACCTTTTGATAGTCGAAATGGTTTGATACCACGCCAGTGATTTCCACCGGCAGCGCGCCGATCCGCCACCGATAAAGCAGGTCGTTGAGACAGTGGCCAAACCTGGACACCATGATCATGACTTTTCGCTTTTTGCTTTCATCAAAAAACTCGACTGCCATTCCGAATTTTTCCGCAATGGGCAAGAATGCTCGATCCAGTTCTTCAAGGCCCGCCCCCTCCTCGGAGGTAAAGCTCATCCGCATAAAGAACTGTCCCGTGTGGATGTCATCGAACTGCGAAGAGTCAGTGATGTTGCAGCCCTTGTCAGCGAGATAGCCTGAAACGGCTGCAACAATGCCTCGTGTCGAAGAACAGGTCACTCGTAGTGCGTATACTTTTTTCATTTGTCGCGTTTCTTGAAAATAATTACCGCTGAAGTGCGACGGGTTTACCCGTTTTCCAACTTTGCGTTGCTGCTTCTGCCAAGATTTGCGCCTGCAATCCATCGTAACCATTGGGCTTCGGATCGCGATTGCCTGACTCGACGGCCTCGATGAAAGTATTTAGCTCATTGGCATAGGCAACGCCGTAACGTTCCAGGAAGAAATTTTGAATAGGATCGGCGCGGTAACCTTGGTCACTGAGCACTTCAACGGTGCTGTTATGAACATTTTTGGCGTGGACCATTCCCTTCGAGCCATGGACCTCCATGCGTTGATCATAACCGTAGGTGGCCCGGCGGGAATTGGTGATCACCGCAATTTTCCCGGATCTTGTCTGCATTTGGACGGCAGCCGTATCAACGTCGCCGGCCTCTCCGATTGCCTTGTCTACCAAGGCAGCACCCAAGGCTTGAACGATCACAAATTCCTCGCCAACAAGGAAGCGAGCCATATCAAAGTCATGAACCATCATGTCGGCAAAAATGCCTCCCGAGCCCTTCACATATTGGGCTGGAGGCGGCGCCGGATCTCGGCTGATGACAGTGACCATTTCCACTGTTCCGATATCGCCGTTGCGGATGCGCCGTTCCACCTCAGCAAAATTGGGATCAAATCGGCGGTTGAAGCCGATCAACAATGTTGTTTTGTTTTTCTCGACCACTTTGAGCGTTTGCGTGATCAAATCGACAGACAGCGAGACTGGCTTCTCGCACATTATGGCCTTGCCCGCGTTCGATGCCGCCTGAATCTGTTCGGCATGAAAACCGGTGGGGGAGCCAATCAGCACCGCATCCACGTCCTTTGCCTTCATGATATCTTCGACGGTAGCAACACGCGCACCATATTGATCCGACAACGCCTGCGCCGCTTCCGGCATTGCATCAGCAATATAAGCCAGCTTTGCTTTTGGATTGGCCGCGATGGTTTTGGCGTGAACCTTACCAATGCGTCCTGCGCCGATAACACCAAATCTAATCATCGATATTCTCCGTCAAAGTATCAAAAAATTCTACCGTCTTCTTCGCAATGCTATCGATCACGAGATCATAATGAAGACTTTCCCGTTCTCCACTTTGGTGGGATAGGTCTTCAGATTCACCACGCAGGGCGCGCCTTTGGCCTTGCCCGTCGTATAATCGAACCGGCCATTGTGCTTTGGGCATTCAATAATGTGATCCATCACAAGGCCGTCGCAGAGATTAATCTTTTCATGGGTGCAAAGACCGTCGGTTGCATAATATTTGTCCTCGGGTGACCGGTAGATCGCAAAATTGCGCCCCGAGTGATCAAAACGGATGACGTCTTCATTGTTGATGTCATCTGCAGCACAAGCTTCAATCCAGTCGCTCATCATTTCTTCCCTTTTGACGAAATTAGGATTCCAGATAATCCATGCTGCGAGAAAGGGATCTGGCAATAGCCTTATCCTTGTGAACCTGCGCAGCGAAGGGTTCGAAGGAAACATATCCCTTGTATCCCGCCGCAAAGAGGCGGCGCAATTGCCCTTTGTTGTCGATCATGTCATTGGCGTCCACCAACACACGTTGCGGATCTCGCATTGTCGCCGCGATATGTTTGGGATCAACTACGCCAGAGATATGTATAAGCCCGGTCCTATCGGCAAATACTTCGTCTTCACCGGCCACAAAGTGATGAAAGGTATCATGAGTAACCTTGAAGCGTTTGCTTCCGCCGATATCATCAATTGCTGCAATAGCTTCCGCCTTCATGCGCAGAGAGCATTCTGCAAACCCCAGAGGTTCCACACATCCGATCAGATTATTATCCTTCAGGATCTGCTTGAGCCCTGAAAGGGCGACCCTGAGACCATCCAGGCGTTGAGCAGTTGCAGGATGAAATTTCTTGTCATTGGTGGGCACGAGAATCAGGTTCTTGGCACCCGTCGTTGCCGTGTACTCGGCCAACCGCTTGGCCGCATCGGACTTTTTCAGGTCCCATTGGTTCCAGCGCTGCAAGGCGTTGACATTGATGATTTCAATGCCTTTATCCTGAGCCAATTTTCCGATGGCCTTGGCATTTTTTATCCCCATCAATGCGGTCGGGATATCATTGCGAATCTCGACTGCGTTGACGCCAAGGCGTGAGGCCAAATCAAAGAATTCGGCGTAGTTTAGATGCGGGCTGACCATATGGTTCAAACTGAATCTCATTGAAATATTCCTTCCCTATTATTGTTGTGGCAACGAACGTCATCGCTGTCGGCACGAAGGCTGATTCAAGCTTGCGCAGGCGCCCTTCCTCCACCAAAGATGACAATGCCAGCCGCCGCGCGATTAATTGAATACCTTTGACTGCCGTGGAAAACACAGTGGCTATCAGGTCGATGGCGCGGCAACCAGTTCTGGATTGATTGAAAACCATCAATTCCGATGTTGCGTCTGGTTGGGAATAGTTGTTCTACGTCTGGCAGGTGCGGTAGCAAAAAGCTCAGAAGAAGCGTGTGTGCACTCAGGGAAGAAACAGACCTTTTGGATTGCGCGGATAATCCACGCTGCCCAAAAACGGCGAGCGAATTCCCAACCATGAACCGATCACAAGACGGCAACCCGGAGGGAAAGACATGAATTCCAAGAAACTTTTGATGACCGTTGCGGCCACAGCTGCGCTGTTTGCTGCAAGTGCCTCGTTTGCGATGGCGGATGGCACCATCGCAGTGATCGGCGGAAAAACCGATGACGCGTTCTTTGCGAAAGTGAAGAAAGGCATTGATGACGGCGCTCTGGTGGCAAAAGCCCACGGCAGCACCGTGAGCTATCTGCAACTGCAGACCTACGACAATATTGGTGGTGACGCCGCCAACCTGGTGCGCACTGCAATCTCCCAGAAAGCCACCGTCATTGCGGTGCCAGATTGGGTTCCCGATTCAGAGGACGAAGCGATCAAGGCCGCTCAGGCCGCCGGCATTCCCGTGATCCTGTTCAACGCGGGTGGCGGCGACAAAGCCAAGGAATTGGGCGCCATCAACTATGTCGGCAATGAGGAATATCCTGCAGGCGTTGCGGGCGGCGAGCACTTCACTGCCACAGGCTCAAAGAATGTGATCTGCGTCAACACGGTTCCAGGGGCGCAGAACCTCGAGGATCGTTGCAAAGGCATTGCCGACGGCATTGCAAAGGGTGGCGGCAAGTCAACCCAGCTGCCTTTGCCAGCAAGCTCATTTGGCAATCCGACCGCTGTTGCCGAAGCCATCAAGGCAACCTTGCTGAAGGACAAGACCATTGATGGAGTAGCGGCGATTTCAGCCGCTGATGCGGACAGCGCAGCTGCAGGCATCGAACAAGCCGGTGGCACCGGCAAGATCCTGCTCGGCTCGTTTGACATGAACGAAGCTGGCCTCGAACGCATCAAGGCTGGAACGCAGTCGTTTGCGATCGATCAACAACCTTGGCTGCAAGGTTTCCTGGCGGTGACCTTGGCAGACGGGTTCGTCAACTATGGCCTCAAGCTTGCCTCAGCTCCCATCCTCACGGGTCCCGGCGTTGTCGACAAGACCACGATTAACGCGACCTTAGCTGGTGCCAAAGCCGGCTATCGCTGACAGCTTCAACTCCCCCTCCGGTCCACGTGTTCGCTCTTGGGCCGGAGTTTCTCGAAACGTGACCCTCTCACTTGTTGGGTTCCGCGAGGATTTTGCAAATTTGAATCCGGAGAGTTCCATGGAGAAGTTGACGCGGTCATCTTTCGGCGGCCTCTTGCGCAAACCTGAGACAGGTTCGTTTCTGGGTCTGCTGACCGTCTTTATTTTCTTTACGATCTTTGGCGGCACTAACTTTTTTTCCGCAACCGGCGCTGCCAGCTGGCTGAACGTTGCCGCATCTCTGGGCATTATTGCCATTCCCATTGGCCTGCTGATGATTGCAGGCGAACTCGACATTTCGATTGGCTCACTCATTCCCGCAGGATCGATGACCGTCGCCATCATTTCGGGACATTTCGGCATCTCCATAATCGTCGGAATTGCCGCCGCCTTGGCGGTTGGTGCCATCGTGGGATTCATCAATGGTATACTGGTAGTTCGAACTGCAGTTCCTTCATTTATCGTTACGCTAGGAACGCTCTTTGCGGTTGCCGGTCTGGTGTTGGGCCTGTCAGTGATCCTCACCGGCACGACCAGTGTTGCCCTCAAGGCTCCGCCAGAGGCAAAATGGCTCCTCGGGCACTTTATCGGCGGCGCCTACCAGGTAATCATCTTGTGGTGGGTGGTCATCGCGCTCGCCTTCGCATTCGTCTTGCATGTTTCTCACTATGGCAATTGGATCTTCGCCATGGGCGGTGACAAGGTCAGTGCGAGAAACGCTGGTATCCCGACTGAACGCCTTACAATCATTCTCTTCATGTGCAGCGGAGTCAGCGCAACGTTCGTGGGACTTTGCCAAGCCATCCTTTATAACAGTGCGCAGGTCTCCGCCGGGCAATCTTATATCTTCAACGCCATTATATCCGTTGTTGTCGGGGGCGTTCTGCTCACAGGCGGATATGGTTCTGTGTTTGGCATTGTGTTGGGAACGTTGACATTCGCCATCGTCAATCAGGGCATTTACTACACAGCTTTCGATGCCAACTGGGCCAGCCTGATCATTGGCGTCTTGCTGCTGCTCGCTGTCTTGATGAACAACACCTTCCGTCAACTTGCGCTGGCCTACGCACCGGCCAAGGGAAAGACCGGAAAATGATCCAACCCCTGCTCAGATTGACTAACGTCAACAAGTCTTTTGGACCCATCGACGTTTTGCATGACATTTCTCTGGATGTTCATGCCGGCGAGGTCCTGTGTCTGCTGGGCGACAATGGTGCCGGGAAATCAACATTGATCCGTATTCTTGCAGGGAGTCACGCCCCTACTTCTGGCACTGTTACCATGCGTGGAAGCGCTGTGGTTTTCAACAGCCCGCGCGATGCCAGCAGGGCAGGTATTGCCACAGTGCACCAGTTCGGCGGGACATTCCCCCTCATGAGTATCGGCCGATCCTTTTTTGTCGGCGAAGAGCCCAAAAAAGGATGGGGGCCTTTCAAGCGGTATGACCGTTCTCGCGCAAATGAAATAGCGGTCAAGGCCGTGCGTGAGCTGGGGATCACCCGCATCAATGACGGGGACCGCCTCGTGGGTGGCCTTTCGGGTGGTGAACGGCAGGCCTTGGCCATCGCACGCGCAGTCCACTTTGGCGCGAGCGTTCTCATTCTTGACGAACCCACTGCCGCCCTTGGTGTGAAGGAAGCGGCACATGTGCTGCGCATTGTGCTGCAAGCCCGGCAACGGGGTATCGCTGTTATTTTTATCACACACAATGTCATTCATGCGCTGACCGTGGGTGATCACTTTGCTGTTTTGATCAAGGGCGCTAAGGCTGCCGATTTCCGCAAAGGAGAAAGATCACGCGAAGAAATCACCGACTTGATGGCCGGCGGCGAACACATGGCTGAACTCGAAGCCGAAATTGCCACCTACATGTCCGCCAATGAGGGCCATCCGCCACCAGTGAGCGGTTGAAAATCAATCTCTGCCTGGATTCACAATTTGTGCGTCCAGGCCGAATGCACACCTCCAAAATGCACGTCGGAGAAACAAAGTGGACGATTTAAGATTTGGAACGCGAAATAAGCGAGGCGACTGGGCGCCCAAGGACAAGCTGCAGACTGCGCCACTGTTTGTCTTTCCACCTCGTCCTCTGAAATTTTTGAAATGGTTGCCGGGTTATTTCTTCCCGTGGAACATGCTCTTCATGGCACTGGCCGCTCTAACGTGGTTCTATCTCACGCCCAGCGTCGAGACATTGAAGACCTTGGCTCCAGGCTGGGTTATCTATCTGTTCGCGCGCAATAGCGCTCTTGTTTTGACAATCTACGGCCTTCTGGAGTTGCGCCTCTACATCAAGCGCGGCCAGGGAAGCCATTTCAAATACAACAGTAAGTTCCCTGCGGAACAACCGAGCGATGTGTTCATGTTCAAGAGCCAGAACATTGACAATATCATCAGGACATTCGCAACGGGCGTTCCCATTTGGACCGCTTATGAAGTGCTGGGCCTGTGGGCCTATGCCAATCACATTGGGCCTTGGGCTACCTTTGCAGAGCATCCTTATTGGCTGGTATTTTTCGGCCTCGTGATCCCTATCTATCACGAGTTCCATTTCTATTGCATTCACCGCCTCATTCACTTTCCCTTGCTCTACAGATACATCCATTCTGTGCATCACAATTCGGTCAATCCGAGCCCCTGGTCATCATTGTCGATGCATCCGGTTGAGCATCTGCTCTATTGGTCAGACTCACTCATCCATCTCATACTTCCCTCCCATCCCCTCTTGTTCCTTTATGGTCTGCAAGTTACTGGAACTGGGGCTGTCGTCGGCCACGTTGGGTTTGACAAGATCGAGGTTGGTGAAGCAGGCGGCATCGACACGCATGCCTACGCCCACTATCTACATCACAAATATTTCGAAGTGAACTATGCCGATGGCACCACAGCGCTCGATAAATTGTTCGGCACTTGGCATGACGGCAGCAAAGAATCGCAAGCACAAATGGAAGCGCGCTACGAAAAGAAAGTAGCGAAGATAAACCAGAAATAGTCTTGGGAGGCGATCAAGTGCCCGTCAGTGGTAGTAATTCCTGATCCAGGTATGCGCCTTTAGTTGGGCTTTAAGTTCAGCTGGAAAGGTTTGGCCATCACAATAGGCGATGTTCGTGTCGACCTCCCCGCGATTCTTCATTCCCGGAATAAGCGTGGAGAGTAGAGATTCAGACAGGACATAACGCATGGCCGCTTCGGCCAGTGTTGAATAGTAAGGGTTGCAAAGCGTCTTCAGAGCTTCCACACGCCTCAACGTCTCGCCGAAGCGTTCACCTCTGAACATGTTGTGCTGCTGCGAGCCAGGCTCGAAGTGGGAATATGAATCCGGCACCCAGTTGCCAACCAGCGAGCCCGAATCTAGGGGTACGCGCGCGATGAAGGCACTGTTTGATTTTTCTCCAGCTGGAAAGAGCCGTTGCGCGGGGCGCTGCTCAAACATGTTGAAAATCACCTGGTAGGAGTCAACAAGCCCAAACGCGGCAGCATCAATCGCCTCATCGGGTTCGTTGTCGCGCAATGAAACGCCAATCCGGTCAATTTTTCCTTCGCGCCTCAACTTGTGGAGCGTTTCAAGCCAATCAAGCTCGACGAAAGCCGAAGCCATAAAACTGTGCATTTGGTAGAGATCAATGCGCTCCACGCCCAGGCGTTTCAATGAGCGTTCGACATTCTCACGGATATACCATTCCGGAAAGCGGCCACGCATCTGAGGTACGGGATCATCGGGTCCTGGCCACTGTATCGGGCGCACTTTGGTGGCCACATAGATCTTCGAGCCTGTCCAGATTTTCAAGGCCTGGCCGATCACTTCTTCGGAATGTCCATTTCCATATAATTCTGCGGTATCGACAAAATTCACGCCTTGGTCAAAGGCGTAGTGGAGCGTATCAATGGAATAGGCATCATCAACGTGCCCCCAATCACCGCCGAGTTGCCATGCACCAAATCCAATTTCGCTGATTTGCCATCCGGTCCGGCCAAAGTTGCGATAGCGCATAATTTTCCAACCTCACACCTGGCTGACTTAAGCAGCCAAACTCCACCAAGCAGATTTGCGCTTCGGTCAACAGGGCAATCGAACAAAATAGTGATGGTTTTTAATCAGGAATTTTTGCAGGCTCAACGGCGGTGAATTCCGTCATATTTTCCAAGCAGTGAAGCTTGAAAGCGATGTTCGAGCGGTAAGGTGCCTCAAGCCAACGATGATCCGTGTAACCGAAATGGTGCAAGAGGACGTCAACCGCAAAGCGAGACTGATGCTCGGGATTCTGATCAATCACCAAAGTCATGAGGCCTTCCTGCAAAAGTTGCCGAGATTCTGTCGTCAGTTCGTGCCCGATGAAAATGGCGCGCCCTTGCTCTTCGGTTTGCTTTAGCACTGCACCCACGGCATCATTTGCAGCGCCAACGTTATAAATTCCCACAAAATCGCTCCGTTCCTTCAATGCAGAAAGCAAGAGAAATTCGGATTTTCTGGAGTCATCGCCCCCTTCTAAAACGGCGGCAATCTCCAAGGAACTGTTGTGCAGCGCCAGCGCATCTCTAAATCCTTGCATGCGCCTGGCATGGCCAAGAACTTTTCGGTTGTGGCAGAGAATTGCGATAGCGCCTGGCGATCTTGCCATTTTTGCCATGAAGAAACCTGATGTCCTTCCAGCTTCGTAATGGTCCGGGCCGGCATAGGCCAGCCTAAGCGAAGCCGGAATATCGGATATAATAGTGACGACTTGAACACCGCGCGCATGCACTTTGGCGATTGCGTTTGAGATCATTTGATCATCCATCGGATAAATGATCAGTCCATCCGCTTTAGTATCAGAGATGGCTTTTGAAATAATCTTGGGATCATCGGTCTTAAGAATTGTGCGCTGAACGATCACGGAGCGATCCATGCGTTCTGACAATCTGCCGAATTCATGCTTCATACGTGCAATGAGCGGTAATTCTGGACGAGCCAGCAGAACTTCAATCCGCAGCACGCGGCGATGGGTGCTTGGCAAAACTCGATTGAGTTTCAAACGGCGCGCCGCACTCAGCACCTTTTCGACAGTTTTTTGGCTGACATTTCCACGTTCATTCAACACGCGGTCAACCGTCGCTGTACCGACGCCGGCCAGTTTGGCGATGTCCTCAACTTTGTGTTTGGTCACGTGAATGCCTTATGCATTTGGGCGGCACGAATACGAGCGTCGCACGCGTGTCAGTTTAGACGATCCTATACAGATTGCCCAGATGTCGCCGAAAAAGCAGGTAGAGTCGGCAATTCAAGCCTCAAGCTCCGGCTGAGTGCGGCTGGCTCCAGTCTTGGGGATAGCGGCCTGCAACTAACTGACCATTCCCTGGTTTCGAAAGTAGAGACCCTTTCGGAAATCCGCTCTGGGTCAACTGCAGAAGTGAGGTTGACATCATGCTCCGTCCGCTTTGGAGCGATCAGCAGACATCGTTAGATGTGATTGGTTTGACCGCTCTTGACCCAATCCAGACTTCGGCAGTGACACCTCCCGCACAACTGCACTAACATGCGCTCATGAAAAATCTATCGCTCATCAATCGTATGAAATTTGCACTGTCCGGAATCGGTTTGGCCTGGATGAACGAGCGAAGTTTTCGTACCCAATCTGCAT
>Ga0075026_100000269_pt1 | contig 20268 bp, 17 predicted proteins | sample Str012_2_FD_71392 | JGI IMG/M metagenome (GOLD analysis project Ga0075026, IMG submission 71392) | Freshwater sediment microbial communities in response to fracking from Pennsylvania, USA - Straight Creek_MetaG_SC_2012 | ecosystem: Environmental > Aquatic > Freshwater > Creek > Sediment... | reverse complement strand
ATATTGATTGATCCATTGCCGGTTGTGCGAAACATCGCGGTGCCAGGTAATGAGCATGCCCAGTGCCGCAAACAAAACGTTTATCAGCAAGCCATTCACCCAGGCCAGTTTATATTGCAGAAAAGAAATGCGGCCATTAAACACAAGCAGACCCGTAATACAGATAAGCAAAAGTATCCAGGCCGTTAAAATGGCCGGGGCACAATACCATTGCAGCAAAATACCGGCTATCAGGGGAATGATAAGACGCAGGAAGGGCGCTTGTTTCCAGAGGTATAAGGTTGGCCGGTGCATACCGGAAGTTAAGGAAACTTTGGATTTGCACAAAAGCGGCTTTTCATGCCAGGTTATTTAATTGTTTTGTGATGGATGCTATTTTGGCCATTCTTATCTTTACTTATCAACTTCATATAATATGAGAAATTTCATCTTCGCTGCACTTGTATTTGCCAGCCAGTGTTGTTTTAGCCAGCAGGCCGCGTTAACGGCCAACAGGGTGCAACTGCCCAATGGCTGGTCGCTTACACCAGCCGGTAAAAGCCTGCCCCTGGGCGATCTGCCACTAAACATTGCCGTTAGTGCCGATAAAAAACTCCTGGCGGTTACCAACAACGGGCAGAGCGTCCAGAGCCTGCAACTGGTAGATACAAAAACAGAAAAAATACTCGACAGCATTGACATTCCCAAAAGCTGGTATGGCCTAAAATTCAGTGCCGGCGGAAAGCAGTTGTATGCATCCGGGGGCAACGACAACCGGATACTGCAATATGCTGTTATCAATAAAAAACTTGTATTGAAAGACAGCATTCTGCTCGGAAAAAAATGGCCGGTAAAAATTTCACCCGCCGGTATTGAAATCAACGAGCTGAAACACATCATGTATGTAGTTACCAAAGAAAACAATTCTTTGTATGTTATCGATATGGTCAGCAAATCGATCACGAAACAGCTGCCTTTGGGTGGCGAGGGTTTTACCTGCCTGCTATCGCCCGATAAAAAGGAATTGTACATCAGCTGCTGGGGTTGCGACAAGATTTTGGTACTGAATACAGCCAGCAACGCTTTTTCTGCCAGCATTGCAGTAGGCGATAATCCCAATGATATTTGCCTCAATAAAAAAGGCAAATACCTGTTTGTTGCCAATGCCAATGACAACTCCGTATCGGTTATTGACCTGCAGCAAAAGAAAGTGATTGAAACTTTGAATACAGCTTTGTACGCAAATGCGCCGAGTGGTTCCACTACAAACGGACTGGCATTGAGCGAAGATGAAAAAACATTGTATATTGCCAATGCCGATAACAATTGCCTGGCGGTATTTGATATCAGCCAGCCCGGCAGCAGTAAAAGCAGGGGCTTTATACCCACGGGCTGGTACCCAACCAGTGTAAAAGTGGTGGACAGAAAAATCTTTGTCGCCAATGGAAAGGGGTTTTCTTCAATGGCCAATCCTTTCGGTCCCAACCCCGTTAGACCGAAAGAAGAAGTAGTATACCAGGGGGGCGATAAAAGCAAACCCATGACTGTTCAGTATATCGGCGGCCTTTTTAAAGGAACCCTTAGTGTAATTGATGAGCCCAATGAAGAACAGTTGGGCAGGTACTCATCACTGGTATACCAGAACACGCCGTATACAAAAGAAAAAGAAAGCATCACACAGGGAGAGGCCGGCAACCCGGTGCCTATGAAAACCGGCGATGCTTCACCCATCAAACATGTGTTTTACATTATTAAAGAAAACCGTACCTACGACCAGGTGCTGGGCGATGTAAAAGAGGGCAACGGCGATCCGTCACTGGTGTTGTTTGGCGAAAAAGTAACGCCCAACCTGCACAAGATTGCCGGCGAGTTTGTATTGCTGGATAATTTTTACGTGGATGCAGAAGTAAGTATGGATGGCCACAACTGGAGCATGGGCGCCTATGCAACAGACTACCTCGAAAAAAACTGGCCAACGAGTTACGGAAGCCGCGGTGGTTCTTATGATGGAGAAGGCAACCGCGCTGTGGCCAATAATAAAAACGGTTTTATCTGGGACCAGTGTAAACGTGCAGGGCTTAGTTACAGAACCTACGGAGAATTTGCCGACCATGCCAGGCCCAATATTGATATTCTGAAAGATCACGTTTGCCCTTATTATACCGGCTGGGATTTAGGTGTACGCGACACCGTTAGAGTGGGCCAGTGGAAGCATGAATTTGATTCTTTGCTGGCAGCAGGTGCCGTTCCTGCATTTAATACCATTCGTTTGGGCAATGACCATACAGAAGGTTTAAAAAAAGGAAGGCCTACGCCTTATGCGCATGTGGCCGACAATGATTTGGCGGCAGGTATGTTTATAGAATACTTAAGCCAAAGCCCCATCTGGAAAGAAAGCGCCGTTTTTATTGTTGAAGACGATGCACAGAACGGTGCCGACCATGTAGATGCGCACCGCAGCACTGCCTATGTGGCCGGTGGTTTTGTAAAGAGGCATTTTACAGATCATTCCATGTATTCTACGGCTTCGGTTTTGAGAACCATAGAGCTGATACTGGGTATGCCACCCATGAGCCAGTATGATGCTGCTGCCATACCCATGTGGAATTGCTTTACGGCCAATGCAACGCTTACGCCATTTGAAAAAGTGGCTGCTAATATTCACCTCACCGACAAGAACACGGCGCTGAATGAATGGCAGCAGCGATCCGAAAAATTTAACCTGGCCAAAGAAGACAATGTACCCGATCTTGAATTCAACCTGGTATTATGGCATGGATTAAAAGGCGGCGAAATGGCTTTTCCGGCACCCAAAAGAGCCGCTTTTGTAAAATTGAAAGCAGGAAAAGACGAGGATGACTAAAGCCGTAAGTGCCTGGATTTATGAATTGGAACGTACGGTTTTTTTTTGCTGAAAAAGTTAGGTGATTTTTGCAAGAAGTGCACATTTTGCTAATTCCAAATTATCAGCCAGGTGTTTTACTTAGATATGCTATCTGCCCAAGGTGGTAAATATTGTGCTGTACCAGGCCGTTCAAGAGAAAACGGAAATTATAGTCCCGGTAATCAACAATTTGGTCCAGGAAATTATCCTTTCTATGTTGCAGCAGTTCAATGATTTTTTGGTGTGAAGCTTTTAATGCAGCCAAGCCCTGCTGCCAGTTATGTGTGGAAGCATCGATGGACCGCCAATCCAGCGCTTCAAAAGCAGCAAGATCCTTTATCTTGTCGTTTTCAATTCTTTTTTGTGTAAACTCCGCCCAGGTAAGCATGTGGTACAGCAGTTCAATTAAGGAATGACCGTTTTTATTTGGGCTGGTATAAACTTTTGCTTCATCAATTTCTTCAAGCATTTCATATACGGCCCTTCCATACCATGGCCTGCCATTCAACACCTCCTGCAGGTTTTTGATGATGCCGTTTACTTCCTTGTTCATTCTACCAAGTTACAAAATGATTTTTTTTCAGCTCAGAGGTATTAGCGGTTTTAGCGGAGTAGTAAGAAGGAGCAGGTAAAAACCCTGCCTGCTGCTGCGCAAACTTCCCCCTTCACTGTGGTAAAACAGACCCCGCAAAAAAAATAGCCCCGGCATAAATCCGGGGCTATCCTGAAAATTAATTTAATTCTGTAAATCCTGTTTTGAACCTATTTGCTCAGGTACATACTTCTGTCTTTGTACAATTGCCTGAAATAGGGATCCCGTAAGTCTTTTATAAAGCGGATGGCTTCGCCGGTACTTTTCATTTCTGGCCCCAGTTCTTTGTTTACACCCGGAAATTTATTGAAACTGAATACGGGTTCTTTAATGGCAAAGCCCACCAGTTTCTTTTCAAACGTAAAATCTTTTAGTTTGTAAGCGCCTATCATCACCTTGGTGGCTACATTGAGGTAAGGTATCTGATAAGCTTTGGCAATAAACGGCGTAGTACGCGATGCACGGGGGTTGGCTTCTATCACAAATACATTGCTGTCTTTAATAGCAAACTGAATATTGATAAGGCCTTTTATGTTCAGTGCCCTGGCAATTTTCTCTGCATATTCTTCCATGGTATGTACCACCAACGGGGTTAGGTTGAATTGTGGCAACACGGCATTGCTGTCGCCACTATGTATACCCGCTGGTTCAATGTGCTCCATTACACCCATTACATGAAAATCTTCCCCATCAAAAATGCCGTCAATTTCTGCTTCCTGGCAACGGTCTAAGAAATGATCGACCAGGATTTTATTGCCGGGCAAATGTTTCAGCAGGCTAACCACGGCGCTCTCCACCTCATCGTCATTAATAACAATGCGCATTCTTTGCCCACCCAATACATAACTGGGCCTTACCAAAACGGGGTAACCCACACGGTTGGCCACATCTATTGCTTCATCCACCGTTTCAGCCGTGCCATAAGAAGGATAAGGAATATCCAGATCTTTCAGCATATCGCTAAAGCGGCCACGGTCTTCGGCTATATCCATGCTATCGTAAGAAGTGCCTATAATTTTGATTCCTTTTTTGTGCAGGCGCTCGGCCAGTTTCAAAGCAGTTTGGCCACCCAGTTGCACAATAATGCCTTCTGGTTTTTCATGTTCAATGATTTCCCAGAGATGCTCCCAGTAAACGGGTTCAAAGTAAAGTTTATCGGCCATGTCAAAATCGGTAGACACAGTTTCGGGGTTACAGTTCACCATAATGGATTCGTAACCGCATTCTTTAATGGCCAGCAAACCGTGTACACAGCAATAATCAAATTCTATACCCTGGCCAATACGGTTGGGGCCCGAACCCAGCACAATGATTTTTTTCTTATCACTTACTTTACTTTCGTTGTTATTGCCTTTTTCGAAAGTAGAATAGAAATAGGGGGTCTTCGCTTCAAACTCTGCGCTGCAGGTATCCACCATTTTAAATACACGGGTAATACCGGCAGCTTTTCTTTTTTCGTAAACAGCATCTTCGTTGCTGTCATTCATAATCTTCGAAATCTGCTCGTCGCCAAAACCGTGGCGCTTGGCTTTTTCCAGCAGTTCAAGCGGCAATGTTTCCAGTTTGTATTTGGCTATTTCTTTTTCAATATCGCAAATCAGTTTTATCTGGTTCAAAAACCAGCGGTCGATGCCATTGGTGGCTTTGGAAATGGTGCTCACAGAAACCCCCAGCATCAATGCATCTTTTATGCGGAAAATGCGATCCCATTTCGGGGTCTTCAGGTATTCAATCAGTTCTTCTGCGTGCATCTGGCTTTTGCCATAATAACCCAAACCAACGGCATTGTTTTCCAGGCTCTGACAGGCTTTTTGCATGGCTTCGGTAAAACTTCTGCCGATGGACATTACTTCGCCCACGCTTTTCATTTGCAGCCCCAGTGTATCATTGGCACCTTTGAACTTGTCAAAATTCCAGCGGGGCATTTTTACAATCACATAATCCAGTGCCGGTTCAAAATAGGCTGAGGTATTTTTGGTGATTTGGTTTTCCAGTTCATCCAGGAAATAGCCAATGGCCAGTTTGGCGGCTATCTTGGCAATGGGGTAGCCGGTTGCCTTGGAAGCCAGTGCGGAGGAGCGGCTTACCCGCGGGTTAATTTCGATGGCGATGATTTCTTCGGTGTCGGGGTTGAGGGCAAACTGCACATTGCAACCGCCGGCAAAATTGCCCAGGTCGCGCATCATGCGGATGGCCGTGTTGCGCATTAGCTGAAAGGCAGTATCGCTCAGGGTCATGGCCGGCGCCACGGTAATGGAGTCGCCGGTATGCACGCCCATGGGGTCAAAATTCTCTACGGTACATATAATAACAACGTTGTCATTGGCATCTCGTAACAATTCCAGTTCAAATTCTTTCCAGCCCAGTACTGCTTTTTCTACCAGTACTTCATGTATTGGTGAAGCCTGTAGTCCGCGGTTCAGGGCTTCATCCAAATCGTCTTTATCGTGTACAAAGCCGCCGCCCGTTCCACCCAGGGTAAATGAAGGACGAATTACCAATGGAAAACCTATTTGCTGTGCAAATTCTTTTCCCTCCAGAAATGAGTTGGCTGTTTTAGCAGTGGCTACAGGTATCTTCATTTCTATCATCCACTGCCTGAATTTTTCGCGGTCTTCTGCCTTGTCAATGGCTTTTATGTCTACGCCAATCAGGCGCACATTGTATTTCTGCCAGATGCCCAGGTCTTCGGCTTCTTTGGCCAGGTTAAGGGCGGTTTGTCCGCCCATGGTGGGCAAAACGGCGTCAATCTGGTTTTCTTCCAGTATCTGTTCAATGCTTTCAGCGGTTAGCGGCAGCAGGTATACCCTGTCGGCCATCATGGGGTCTGTCATAATGGTGGCCGGGTTGCTGTTAATAAGGATCACTTTAATCCCTTCTTCTCTTAAACTGCGGGCGGCCTGGGTGCCGGAATAATCAAACTCACAGGCCTGGCCAATGATAATAGGTCCTGAACCGATGATAAGTACTGAGCGTATGGAAGTATCTTTTGGCATAATAGGTTAATTCGTTTGTATTGAAAGCCCCCTGTCACAAGGGTTGGGGAGGTCAAACAAATTGCGCAAAAGTAAGGGAGTGAAAGAAAATAATGCTGTTATTTTTTTAAAGGAGTTTTACACAGGTTCCGCGGCGCGTTTACCGGCTTTGGCGGGCGGGTTTTAAAATTATCTGGCGAAGACCATTCTTTCAATTTATACAAGAACAACAATGGCAACTGATTAAAACGCTCCCTGAGTGGTTGGGGGTGGCAGGCAATAAAAAACCCGGTCGGCCGACCAGGTTTTAAAATATGGTTATCAAACAATTTGATGACATGCATTAGCTGTTGTGAAAAGCTGCCCACTCCACATCATCCAGCACCACCTGACCCTTTCGTAGCGCCATCCGCTTCCTGGCCAGCTGTCGTTTTTCATCATAACTGGTTTTCCATTTGTATACCAGTTTTTGTTTTGCCTCTGTTCCTTTTACCCATCCTACAACGGTGGCAAATATCATTACAATGCTGAGGAGAAGGTTTCTGTAAAAATTTTTCATGATAAGAAAGTTTAACGCGGTTCTGTATACTAAGACTGTAATTGTATGTCAAACGCTGTACCATAGTTGAGAAAAATGTATACCATAAAGCGGGTATTTTTTAAAAATGATTGTTAAAGAACCTTTAAGGAGAAAACATAGTTTGCAGTTAAGCAATTAGCTTTGCCGGGGTTTAAAAATTATTAAACACATAACAGACCTGATGCGTTCAATATTATTTGTTTCATTTATATGTATTGCGGTAACCAGCCATGGGCAAGTATTTGCGCCGGAAAATTATCCCAAAGCTTATTTCCGCAATCCATTGGATATACCCATTAGCCTGGCGGGCAATTTTGGTGAACTGCGACCGAACCATTACCACATGGGGTTTGATTTAAAAACCGATCACCACGAAAACCTGCCGGTGCATGCGGCCGCCGATGGATACATTGCCAAAATAAAAATTGAACCAGCCGGTTTTGGCAGGGCGATATACATTAACCATCCAAATGGTTTTACTACCGTGTATGGACACATGAATGCATTCATACCTGCATTGGATGCCTGGTTAAAAGAGCAGCAATACAAACAGGAATCATGGCGGGTTTTCCTGGATCTGCCACCCAATTTATTCCCGGTAAAAAAAGGAGATCTGATTGCCAGCAGCGGCAATACCGGCGGCAGCCAGGGTCCGCACCTGCATTTTGAAATCAGAAAAACAGACGATGATGTAAACAGGAACCCCATGCTGTTTGGCTTTCCGCTGGCAGACAATACCAAGCCAACCATCAGCCGGCTGGCCGTGTACGACAGGCGCCTCAGTTTGTATGAGCAATTGCCCAAATTTATACCCATTAAAAAAACAGCAGAAGGATATACCAGCATAGCGCCGCTGGTAACGGTCGCTACGCCTAAAATCAGTTTTGGCATTTCAGCGTCCGATACACACAGCAGTTCCACCAACCCCAATGGCATTTTTGAAGCCATTATTGATGACAATGAAAAACCGGTGGTTGGTTTCCAGATGGATAAAATCAGTTACAACAGTACCCGAAACCTGAATGCACACATCGACTATAAGACCCGTGCCGGCGGCGGTCCGTTTATACAACAATTGTTTGTATTACCAGGCTATGCCAACGGTATTTATAAAAAAGCAGCGGGCGATGGCGCTATTGATGTAAGCGACGGCGCTGTGCATGTTATGAAAATTATTGTAAAAGATGGTTATAACAATACAACAGTTTTGTCGGTCCGCGTTCAATATACCGGTAGCCCTTCGCCAATGGCGCAAGCTGCCGGAAAAATGTTTTATCCGGGTATGCTGGATGGTTTTGAAAGTGCCGATTGTGAGTTTTACCTGGGCGAACGTTGTTTGTATGATTCTGTTCACATTCAATATAAAAGAATGGCAGCAGCTTCAGCGGCTGTGGTATCGGCCGTACACAGCATTGGCGCAGCCTATATTCCATTGCAGGATTCTATTACGGTAAGAATTAGGCCGCTATTATTGCCCGATGCCGTAAAGCGCAGTCACATTCTAATGCAGTGCTTTGCCGGTACCAAACAGGATGTACAAAAAGTTGAATGGCAGAAAGGCTGGGCTGCAGCCCGTTTCAGGGAATTGGGCAATTTTCAGTTGGTGCTGGATGAAACACCGCCCGAAATTATACCGGTAGGATTGAAGGACGGCGCCAATATGAGCAAGGCTTTGCGCATCGTTTTCATTGTTAAAGACAACCTGGATGTGTTTAAAAATTTCAGGGCCGAGCTGGATGGCAAATGGTTGCGTTTTACCAACGACAAAGGCAAAAGTTTTGTGTATATTTTTGATGAAAAATGCGGCACCGGCAAGCATAGTTTAAAAGTTAGTGTTGAAGACGAAGCGGGAAATCTTACCCTAAAAACGTTTACATTCACGAGATAATTTTACAAATGTGAAAAATGATGAACCTTTAATAAATAAGAATTTTAAAAGCAAAGAATAAATGCCCGATAGACGGCATTTGCACATTTTTCACATAAGCACATTTATAGCTATGGTTTTACAGGAAGGAGACAAGGCGCCGTTGTTTACAGCATTTGACCAGGACGAAAAAAAAGTTTCGCTCGCAGATTATAGCGGAAAAAAAGTAGTGCTGTATTTCTACCCCGAAGATGATACGCCTACCTGCACCATACAGGCCTGCAACCTGCGCGATAACTATGCGCTGTTAAAAAAAGAAGGATTTGAAGTGCTGGGAGTAAGCCCCGATGAACCCAAAAAGCACAAAAAATTTGAATCCAAATACGGACTTCCTTTCAGACTGATAGCCGATCCATCGCATGCCATTATTGACAAATACGGGGTGTGGGGTCAGAAAAAATTATATGGCCGTGAGTACATGGGCCTGCACCGCACTACTTTTGTATTAGACGGAAAAGGCATTATCCGGAAAATATTCCTGCGCCCCAAAAACAAACAGCATGCAGAAGAAATTGTAAAGACCTGGAAGGAACTGGCGTAAATGTAAAGATGTGCAAAATGTGCTGGCGTGGAACTGCTGGTCATTTCATTTTTTTTATTATTTAAGGATACAATTTTTTTGCAGGGGCTTTACTTTTCAAATTTTCCACATTTTCAGAGCAGCACATTTTTTAATCCGGGCAACCTTCCGATATGTTGTGCCGTATGATTGTATACAGAAAAAAGCATGACTACCAGGTCATGCATCAATCATCACCAAACAACACCTATACTATGCGTGCTGGCAACCGTATTGTTTTCTTTATTTTTTTTATTGCACTCATCACTGCAGGCGGGGCATGTGCTTATACAAAAAAGGATTTAATAGATAAGCCCTGTGTTTTACCGGCCAATGTATCTTATGCTGCTGACATTGCACCCATTCTTGAAGCCAATTGTTATGATTGCCATAGTGGTGCTTCTTCTCTATCTGGTATATTACTCGACAATTATGATGGACTTATTTATTATGCCAACAACGGATACCTGTATGGCTGCATTACCCATGCACCAGGCTTCAGGCCAATGCCGGACAGCGGCGGCAAACTGAGCGACTGTGAAATTGCAACGATAAAAAAATGGATTGACAGCGGCACCCCACACTAATCATCAAACTTTACCCAACCTAAAAAAACATAGCATGAAGCCTGTATTTACGCTTTTATTCCCATTCCTGTTTTTGCAATGCGTGCATGCACAGGATGACATCATGAAATCATTGCCGGATTCCGCAGCAAAAAAAGAATATGTAACCGGTGCGTTTAAATCATCGAGGGTGATCAACGGGCACTCAGTAGAATTTATTGGTGCTGGCGTACTGGATCTCCGCGTCATGCACCGTTTTGGCCCTGTCAGCAGCGGCATCAATCAGTTTTTTGGACTAGACCAGGCCAGCTTCCGGCTTGGGTTTGATTACGGCATCAGCAAAAATTTTACCATCGGCATCGGCCGCACTTCTACCAAACAAGATCTGGACGGATTTTTAAAATATCGTTTGATACAGCAATCCACCGGCCCCCGCTCTTTTCCATTTTCGGTAGTGCTGGTAGCCGGCATGTCTGTACAAACTTATCCAAACAAAGATCCTTCAAAAGACATCACCTATAATTTAAGATCGGGCTATTATTACCAGGCCATCTTTGGGCGTAAGTTTTCTTCCCGCTTCAGCCTGCAAGTAAGCCCAACGCTGGTGCATCGCAACGAAGTGCCCACTGCCGATGACAATGACATATTTGCAATGGGTATTGGCGGCCGTTTTAAATTCAGCAGGCGCATGGCTTTTGTGGTGGATTATTTTTATGTAGCCAATGGATTGGCGCATTCTTCCGGCAGTAACCCCTTGTCTGTTGGGGTGGATATTGAAACTGGCGGCCACGTGTTTCAACTGCATTTTTCAAATGCCTCGGGTATGAATGAACGGGCATTTATTACGCAAACCATCAATAAATGGGGAAGCGGTGATATCCAGTTTGGCTTCAACCTGTCGAGGGTATTTAATTTAAAGAAGAAAAAAGCGTCAACGTATTAATAGTAGTATACAGTATTTAGTAATAAGGCATACGGAACAGGCTACAAAGTGTGAATACTATTGTCTATATACTAATTGTTTTTGTGTTTAGGGGGTATAGGTAAACAACCCTGCTTATTCCTGGGCGGGGTTTTTTTATTTAATAGCTGTAAGCGTCCCAATAAATGTTTTCTCTCATAAAAAGTTCATACACTTCTTTCCAGCCCGCAAAGGTACTATCGGTGCCTAAAAACTGGTTATGCCAGATGGTAACAAACAAACCACGAAATTTTTTTATGGTATTGTAGTAATGGGTCAGTTCTTCGTAAGCCTGCTGCGGTGTCAGGTGCTGTTCGTAAAATGCATTGGCATCCATAAAACAAAAGGGAAACAATTGCAGCGCTGTCGTTTCGTTTTTTTCCAGGTCGAACCAGAAAAAAGAGGAGGCTACGGATGCCCGGAAACCATTGATGCTGCCATAGCCCATAGAATAATCCTTTAATAAGCCGCATTCAATATACCTCCTGAAAGTTTGTGGCAGGGTAAATTTTATATAATGCTGCCGGCTGTGTTCTACCGGTTTGTCGATGATAACTTCCAGCCATTCTTTTTCTTCCAGTACAGTGTTATTATTTTCTGCCACACTGCTTTGCCAGGAAGGATGCAGGCCAATCTTGTACACGACGGAGAAATAGGCAATCAGTTCCTGCAATGCTTTAGATGAAGTGGGCGTGTTCCGGTCGTACCCCTGCCATTTTTGGGCAACCAGGAAAAAGTAAATGGGTTTTATTTTGCAATAGAGGTGCAATGCGTCCAGCCATTCGTAAGAATCATAGGGGTCGGTGTGTTTGCTAACCAGTACATTCCATCTTTCTTTCAGCTGCATCCATTTGCCCTCTTTTACCGACCTTGCAAAGCCTGCGAGGTTGCGCACAATTCCTTTGTGGCGGTAAGACCAGGCTATGTCAATATCGTAGGTAGGAATAAAATGGAAGGGCCGGCGGGTAAAAACAATGCCAGGAAATTTTTTCTTCAGCTTTTTTTTGAAATCATCCAGCCAGATATTGATGAGGGGCAGGTGTAAAAAATTTTCTTTAAACGCCAGCGAATTGCTGTGGCTGTAACGGCCATATTCGTCTTTCTGGTGCGGCAGGTATTCTTCGTACCTGGAAAGCAGGTAGAAACTGGCAGCCAGTATATCAAAAGGCAGATCGCCCCTGGTTTGAAAAAATGCTTTTTGGTAATCGGCTTCAAAACACTCAATGGTTTGTGGATGGATGCCTGTTTCAAACAATAATGAAACGGGTTTTAAGTAAAACTCCTGTTCAGAAAAATCGTTGTTGGAATAATTGAGACGCGGTCCTTCAAAATTTTGAAATTCCTGCAGGTTTGTGGTAATGGTAATGGGTTCGTCGAAAAGTTCTTTACCGGTAAAGTCAACAATGTATTGCAGCCTTGGTGAAATGGTATGCGTATAAAATAGTAACATCCGTATATAATAATAGCCAGCCATTGTGCTGACTATCTACAAATATATTCGCAAAATTCATCTTTCAATCATTCGCTTTTCCTTCTCTTTCCACAGCTCATTAAAGGTCTTCTCCGCAAAGTCAAGTTCACCCCGGTGGGCTGCCCATCCTTTAAAGGCTTTGTTTACCGCCCAGTTCTTCATTTTCCGGCTGCCTTTGTTCATCAGGTTGCGGTTCAGGCTGGCGGTTTTCCATAGTTTCCAGGCTATTTTCTCTGTCCAGGTTGCTGCGCCCTGTTCAACTGCTTCATGCCGGTTTTCCAACAGCAGTTCATGCAAATTAATTTTTACTGCGCATACTTCTGTACAGTTGCCGCAAAGTGAAGAGGCATAGCTTAGGTGTTTCCACTCATCCATCTTTCCCAGCTGTGGTGTAATTACAGCGCCAATGGGCCCGCTGTACGTGGTGCCATAAGCATGGCCGCCTATGTTTTTGTAAACAGGGCAAGCGTTTAAACAGGCGCCGCAACGAATGCAATAGAGGCTTTCTCTTGTTTTTGGATTGGCCAGTATATTGGTGCGCCCATTGTCGAGCAGGATCACATACATTTCATCGGGGCCATCCGTTTCATTGGGTTGCCTGGGGCCGGTTACAATGGTATTGTACACCGTTACTTTCTGCCCTGTACCAAAGGTTGATAACAATGGCCAGAACAGTCCCAGATCTGTTAGAGACGGAAGCACCTTTTCGATACCAACTATGGCGATATGTGTTTTGGGGAATGCACAGCTCAGCCTTGCATTGCCTTCGTTTTCTGTAACGGCAATAGCGCCAATATCGGCAATCAGGAAATTGCCTCCGGTAATGCCTATTTCTGCTTCCGTATATTTTTTGCGGAGTTTCTCTCTTGCTATCAGTGTAAGCGCTTCCGGCGATAAATTGGGCGCCGTATGCAATTTTTCATAAAACAGTTTGGCCACATCTTCCTTGCTTTTGTGCATGGCAGGAGTAACGATGTGATAAGGCGGCTCACCATCCAGCTGCTGTATGTATTCGCCCAAATCTGTTTCAACACTTTCAATGCCGTTTTTGTGTAAAAAATCATTCAGCTTCAGTTCTTCCGTTACCATGCTTTTGCTCTTTACAATAGTGCGGCAGTTTTTGGCTTCACAAATCTTTTTTATTTCATCCAAAGCTTCCAGCGTATCTGATGCCCAGATTACTTTGCCGCCGCGTTTTGTAAAAGCTGCTTCAAAATTTTCGAGGTACATATCAAGCGACTCAAGGGCTCGCCACTTAATGTTCTTGGCTCTTTCCCTGGCGGTACTGATATCGGGGAATTGCTGCTTGCCAGCGGGTACAGCAGCGTTGTATTTACCAATATTAAAATTGATTTTGCGCCTGTGGTCCAGGTCGGCCGATTTAACCGTGCTTTTGGCATTAAAAGTTGAAGCGGATTCAGACATAAGAGTTTTTTTGTCAGTCGTTATTGCCGCGCAAAGGTACTCACGATATACTACACGGGTCTCACGCCTTCTTGTCTTTAAAATACTGTGCTGCCACCTGCTCCAGCAAACCATAAAAATCTTTGCCGTATTTTCTTATCAACGCTTCTTTTAAAAAAACGTAGGTGGGTATCTTCAGTTTTTCGCCCAAAGCGCAGGCCGGGCTGCACATGGTTTCGCGTGGTTCATAGTTCAGCATCTCGTATTCTTTGCTCTTCTTTACTTTAATGGGATAGAGATGGCAGCTGATGGGTTTTTTCCATTTTATTTTGCCTTCATTATAAGCCTGTTCAAAAGCACACATGATAACGCCTTTCTTGTCGCGGTAACCATAAGCGCACAATTTTCCGCCAATAGTGGGTGTCACCCAGCCAAACTCGCGGTCGTACTGGTAGCGGCCTTCTTTTTCGGTCACCGCAATGCCTGCTGCGGTCATATAAGGCTTCACAATTTCGTAGGCTTTGTTTACTTCATCCAGTTCTGCTTTGGAAAGCGGTGCACCTGCATCACCATCTTCGCAACAGCCGCCCTTGCATTTTGAGAGATCACAAACAAACTGCGATTCCACAACTTCGTCACTTATCAGTATTTTTTCTATTGCTATCAAAGTAAAAGTTTAAAAGGCAAATTTACAGCAAACCACCAAGCTAAGAGCACAAATAGAAAAAGAGAATATTTCAAACTTAATGGGGTACAACCCAATCTAAATTTGTTGTTGAACAAATCAATGGGTAAGAAGAAAAAATAGTTGCGAATTTCTCAGGGCAGTATTCAGCCATTAGAAAATCAGCTACCAGCCACCTTTTCTTTTTCATTTAGCTTATTTCCAGCTGAAACTGTTTATCAGGTGCTTCATGTCTTGTTGCAGAAAATGATTTACGATGGCCAGGGAGTCTGCATTGGGGGTAGCATCAAAGTACAAAGCGCCGCGCAAAAAATGTTTTACAGAATCTGTTACCAGGAACTGGTTGGCAGTAGCAGCATTGCCCCCAATTTTAAAATAAATGCCCTCTACATGGTTGGTGGTGGTAAATGCGCTGTCGTCAATAGAAGATGCTTTATAGGTATGTTTGTAAGTGAGTGCGTAGGAAGTTTTAATCAGGTTGTCGAAGGTGTTGGTGGCCATCGAATCAACATAATTGCCTTTGGCATCGCGGATTTTGAAGCGGCTTTTACCGCCTATCTGCAGGTAGCTGATGTAAATTTTGCCATGAAACTGCGGAAAATCGATATTGAGCCAGTAAGGATTTTCAGGCTGCTCGTCAAAAAAGCTGCTGTCCTGCACAATGGTTGCGTAAGAAGGATATTCAAATTTAAAGGGGTAGCCCGCTTTGTCAAAAACCTGGTAACTGTGCAGTGGCAAATCAATTTTATAATAACCGCGGGGACGTGGCGTATAAATGCTGTTGCAGGATGACAGGGCGATGATAATTGAAAGCAGCGTCAGCAGGCCGGTAGTTTTTTTAAATTTTATTTCAGGCATAAATTCTTCTATGGTTTAGTCACCGGCTTTACAGCTATTTTCACTTTTTTAATGCGGTTGCGGTCCAGTTCCAGTATGGTAAATTCAAAATCACCGCTGACGAGGCTGTCGTTTACGGCCGGAAAATGGCCGGCTATTTCCAGTATGAGGCCAGCCAGCGAATCACTGTCGCCACGCACCCCGTCAAAAGTATCAACCGGCAGATCCATTGCTTTGCAGACATCGTTGATCATGGTACGGCCTTCAAAAATATAATTGTAATCGTCTATTTTGCTTTCATTGCTTTCCTCGTCATCAAATTCGTCATTTATATCGCCCGTAATTTCTTCCATGATGTCTTCCATGGTAACAATGCCGCTGGTGCCGCCAAATTCATCCACTACCACGGCAAAGTGTATGCGCTTTCCCTGGAATTCTGTGAGCAGGTCTTCAATGAGTTTTTGTTCGTGTACAAAATAGGGCTGGCGCAACAGGGTATGCCAGTTAAAATCATCTGCTTCATTCAGGTGTGGCAAAACGTCTTTGGTATGAACGATACCGGTTACTTCATCCAGGTTTTCTTTGTACACCGGCAGGCGCGAATAATGCAAATCGGCCGCTTTTTTAATCAATTCGCCGAAAGAAATATTCTGGTTGATGCCGCAAACATCCAGGCGTGTTGTCATTACCTGTTTAACTGAAATATTGCCAAATTTTACGATGCCTTTCAGAATGCTTTTTTCTTTTTCGCTGGCATCGGTGCTGGCGGTAATGTCGATGGCGCTGTCCAGTTCTTCCAGGCTGTATGCGGAGGCTTTTTTACCCAGGAAATTTTCGATGCCGTCTGAAAAACCCACCATCCATACGCTGATTCTTCTGAAGAGCAGGTGTATTATTTCTACGATATAGGAAGCATTGTAGGCAAAGCGGAGGTTGTTTTGCGAGGCCCATACTTTGGGCAATACTTTGCCAAAGAGTACCAGGAAAAAACTAATGATGATGATTTTTATGAGGGCTATCCAGATGCTGTCTTTTTTGAGATCAAGTGCCTGGTCTATCAGGAAATTTGAAAGAATAATGATGGCGATATTGATGAGTGTACTGGCAATAAGCAATGAGGCCAGCAATGTTTTAGGATCTTCCAGCAGGCTTACAATGCGTTTCCAGCCGGCATCATGCTTTGTTTTAAGCATGTTTACATCTTTGTAACTGAGCGAAAAAAAAGCCACTTCTGCTCCTGATACAAAAAAAGTAATCAGCAGTAAAAACAATATCAGTACCACCAGCAGGGTAATGCCCTGTGTATTACCAGCCATTAAAAGAAAACAAGGGCAATGAAAAGATGCAGTAAAATCCGACAGGTAATCCAAATTGGCGATTTTTCGTTATTAATTTGCTTTTCAACAAGCAGCAACTGCGGCACAGATTTCATGCACACACGCAAAGTTGCAGTAAATTTTCATTAAAAAGGCAAATCACCGGGGTGTTCACCGGGAAGTGGTGCATCCGGGCTGCCCAGGTTATCGAGCCCCGCACCGTGGTTTCCGTCATTTCTTTTGTCCAGCATGATGAGATTGTCTCCTACAACCTCAGTGGCAAATTTTTTATTGCCCTCTTTGTCTTCCCAGCTGCGGGTGCGCAGCCGCCCTTCTATATAAACAAGACTTCCTTTGTGTAAATATTTTTCCGCCAAATCTGCCAGGCCGCGCCATAAAACCACGGTATGCCATTCTGTTTGTGATATCAGTTTACCAGACCTGTCTTTATACGTTTCCGTGGTTGCCAGTGAAAATTTTGCCACCCCAATATTGCCTTCCAGGTATTGTACATCCGGGTCTTTTCCAAGATTGCCTATAAGCATCACCCTGTTAACGCCACGCATAGTTGATAGTTTATTGTGAAATAATCACCGCCTGGTTAAAATCTCCTTTAAAGTTAGATTTTTTCAGCTAAACAAATGCATTTTTTTGAGGCGCTGCAGCGCTTTTTAATGCTGTAGTTTTTATGGCTGTTTCCCAATAGAAAGCGGTGCTGGTGCGTGCGTGTATAACAGTTTTGAACAAGCTAAAATAAATGACCCGGTTTGTTTTTCTGATCAATATACCCGGTAATAAATTTTGGAAAAGCATAGTTCCTGATACCTGCTTTTTTTACCGCCTCATAATTTTTTAAAGCAGGAGGCCGGGTGCCTGTTTCAATTTCTATAAACTGACCGATGATGGTTTGATGCGTGAGTTGCTGGCGGAAAATGGCCGAAATGCTTTTTATCTGAAAAGCCTGTTTGCCCAGTAATTTTTTTACAATGGATTTCAGGTTTTTTTCGCCGGGTTCCAGCAAGCCTTCTGCTTCGTGTAAAACATATTCGTACAGGTTTTCCCAAATGTCTTTGCCGGTTCGTTTTTGTACCAGCACAGTATCGTTGATGTGCACAATGAAATAATAAAACCAGCGTGTTTTTTTGATCAGCTGCTTTTCTTTTACCGGCAGTTGTTTGATGGTGCCGTGTTTTAATGCCTGGCAGTCATTTTTCTGCGGGCATTCGCCGCAAAGCGGTTGCTGGGGTTTGCAAATAACGGCGCCCAGATCCATGATGGCCTGGTTGTACTGTCCGGCATAGTGTTTATCCAGCAGCTCCTGGGCCAGCAGTGTATACAATTTTTTCCCGTCGCCGCTGTCTATTGGCGTAGCAATGCCAAAATATCTCGACAATACCCGGAACACGTTGCCATCAATAACTGCGTAGGGTAAATTAAATGCGAAAGAAGCAATGGCTGCAGCCGTGTAAGGGCCGATGCCTTTTAGCGAAAGGATGCTCTCGTAATCATCCGGAAATTTTCCTTTTTTTTCTTTTGCAATAAATGCAGCGGTAGCAATCAGGTTTTTACAGCGGGTATAATAACCCAGCCCTTCCCATAATTTAAATACTTTTTCTTCCGGTGCTTTGGCCAGTTGCTGTACCGTGGGAAATGCTTTAACAAATCGTTCGTAATAGGCTTTACCCTGCTCCACCCGGGTTTGCTGCAGGATAATTTCGCTCAGCCATATTTTGTAAGGATCTTTTTCGCCTTTCCAGGGCATGGAGCGGGTATTCCGGTTCAGGTTCCATTTCATCAGTTCTCTGGTAAAATCGGGTCTCATGCTGTGTTTGCCAGGTTATTTTAAGGGCGGAAAGGGTAAAAATAGCCAGAAATTCCACTTTTTTGCCCTTTATTCTTCAAAATCAGTATTTTATCTGGTAAATGGGTAAGTAGAAAACTTCTTTTTATATTATCTTCGTAATTGGTTATGAACCAGATATGAAATTGACGAAAATTTCGTTTTGTTACAGACACTAATTATAAACCCCTCAAGTTTTCAACAAAATGAGAAAAGCAGACTTAATCAATCAGATTGCCGAAAAAACCGGTATTCCCAAAATTGATGTATTGGTAACTCTTGAAGCGATGTTTAAAGAGGTAAAAGATACATTGGCACAGGGAGAAAATATTTATATCCGCGGTTTCGGCAGTTTTATTACCAAGAAACGGGCAGCAAAAATTGGCCGTAACATTAAGAAAAATGTGGCCGTACACATTCCCGAACATTTTATACCTGCATTTAAACCTGCAAAAGAGTTTGTTCAGGAAGTTAAAAAATTAGAAACAGTTAAAGAAGATCAGCCAAACCCCGAAGGCGAGATGTAAATTGCATTCCTAATTTTTAGTCAGTGAAGAAACAGCAATTTATTCTCGTCGGTTCAGGCCTCGCCTTGCTACTGTTGATTTATTTTTTTGGAAACACAACACCCCCGCAAAAGCCACAGGTGGCCACCGGGGGGGCTGAAGCTGCAACCCCCAAAAAGATTGATGCGGCCGTTATTGTGGCTGCTGCAAAACAAAAGATTACACCCGCACAACAGGCCTATGTGTCTGGTCTTGAATCTTCTGTGGTGCGTGGCGATGTAAAAGAGCAGCAAATAAAAGTCTACCGCCAGCTGGCAGACTTCTGGAAAGACTCTGTGCATTTCTTTGAACCTTATGCCTATTATACCGGCGCAGCGGCTAAATTGGAAAATTCTGAAAAAAGTCTCACCTTCGCAGCCCGCCAATTTTTAAATGAATTGAAAGGAACCAACCAGCCCGCCGTAAAACAGTGGATGGCCGACGAATCGAAAGACCTGTTTGAAAAGGCCCTGGCCATTAACCCGGCAAATGATTCTTCTAAAATTGGTTTGGGAAGTTGTTACATATTTGGCAGCTCCGCAGCTAACCCGCAGGAGATGATGATGGGGATACAAAAGATACTGGAAGTGGCCAGGAGAGACAGCAGCAATATGTATGCGCAATTGATGCTGGGTGTGGGAGGGGTAGCGTCGGGACAGCTTGACAAAGCCATTGAAAGGTTAACAAAGGTTGCTCAAAAAGAACCCGAAAACCTGGAAGCGGTTTTTATGCTGGCAGAAGCATACGAAAAAAAGGGCGACAATGCAAACGCAGCGCATTGGTATGAAGCAGGAAAAAAATACATCTCTAACCCGCAAATGGTAGAAGAGATCAATAAAAGAATAAAGACATTAAAATAATTATTTAACTCAAACACTGTCATCAATGCCTTGTGGTAAAAAGAGAAAGCGTCATAAAATAGCAACGCATAAACGTAAAAAGAGACTTAGAAAAAATCGTCATAAGAAGAGAAACAAATAACTTTCTGCAAGGCCTGCCTTTGTGAAGCAGGCCTTGTTTTTCTTTTTTTGCTGAATCCATTTACCTGCCTTCTAAGTAGTGTGCCCGGTTGCTTTGTATAAAGCCATGGATAGTTGGCATGTAAAACCACTTCAGCGCTTTTCCTTTTAGTGTGTGATGGTTATAC
>Ga0075026_100000268_pt1 | contig 20277 bp, 18 predicted proteins | sample Str012_2_FD_71392 | JGI IMG/M metagenome (GOLD analysis project Ga0075026, IMG submission 71392) | Freshwater sediment microbial communities in response to fracking from Pennsylvania, USA - Straight Creek_MetaG_SC_2012 | ecosystem: Environmental > Aquatic > Freshwater > Creek > Sediment... | reverse complement strand
TAAAGTTCCTTTGCATGAACTATTTGCTAAACCCTTACAACAAAATTTCAAAGAACAAAATGATAATCAATTGAAAATGTTCTAACTAAGACGAAACGTTAATGATAAAATATTATCTTAAATTGTAATGTAAAACAACCGGCTATATGCCTACCATCCTTCTCATAGAAGACAATAAGAACATTCTTGACAACCTGGTAGAATGTTTTGAGTTGAATGGCTACCAGACATTGTCGGCAGACAACGGGAAAAAAGGGGTTGATCTGCTTGCAACCTGCACACCCGATTTAATTATTTGCGATATTCTAATGCCCGGTCTGAACGGCTATGAAGTGTTGCAGGCGGTTAGGGAAAACAGCTGCACCCGTTTTATTCCTTTTGTTTTCAGCACTTCAAAATCAGAAAAGAATGAGCTCAGTGAAGCCTTGTTCCTTGGTGCAGATGGCGTAATGACAAAGCCTTACGACCCTGATCTGCTGATACAAATGACCCGAAAACTGATTGCCAGCCGGCTTCTGCACGGCAAAAAACAACGTTAGGCGCGTCTCCCGCTGCTGCAACGTAATACAGTTTCCATTTTATAAAACAAGTTGGTTTGTGGTTGCGCTTTATCGGTGCTGTTTTCACTTGAGCGGATGCCGGATCATGCAATCACCTGATAAGCATCAGTTACAAATTCCAATTCTTTCAGGAGCTTAGCTAGCGGAACGGCTTGCCTGCCAATAATATTTGTTCCTACGCAATTGCCGCAGACAGGCCCCTTAAGAGGCTTCCATTTGTAATTCAGTAAACATGAACATTGCCGGCATGGCTGACCGTTTAGAAAATGAACTCTTTGCGTTGTTGTGTGACAACCTGCGCGAAGGGGCGATTGTCCTTGAATCTGTTTCGGGGAAAGCCGTTTATTGCAATGCCCCTTTCCGGTTGCTTTTTGGAATCGGAGAAAAAACAAACATTGATATTTCCTTACTCAGAAGCCTCCGCAAAGAACCGCTAACAGCGGAAGCCATTGCCAGCCGCGAAAAAATTCTGCACGAAAAAGGCGTCTTTGGCGAACTTGCAGAATATATTTCTTTAGAAGGAAATTCTTTTTTTGTTGAAGCAAAAATAAAAACAATTGTAAAGGATGCCGTAACCTATTATCTCTATATTATCAATACGCTCGACAGATCATTTTTTGAGATGGTAGCCATGGGAATTGTATTGGTAAACAAGGCGCACGAAATTGTGACGGTAAATCCTTTTTTACTACAGCTGTTTGGCTACGAAAAACAGGATATCATTGGCAAAGAAATTGAAATACTGGTGCCCGGCAGGTTTCACGACAATCATGTACAATACCGGAGAAATTTTTCGCAGGGCCCGGGTAACCGCCCCATGGGCATCGGCCTCGACCTGTTTGCAAAAAGAAAAGACGGTACCGAGTTTCCGGTAGAAATCAGCCTTGGCAATTATATGGCAGACGGGGAGCAATACACCCTGGCATTCATCAACGATATTTCCATCCGTAAAAAAGCCCAGGATGCGCTGAAAAGACTGAACGATGAACTGGAAAGCATGGTAGACCAGCGGACAGCCGCACTCAACAACACCCTGCACCAGCTGGAAAAATCCGGCAAAGAGCTCGCAATCGCCCATTCGTTCCAAAAAGCTATTTTAAACAATGCAGGCGCCATCATCGTTTCTGTGAACGAAAAAGGCATCATTCAGACTTTTAACCCGGAAGCAGAGCGACAACTGGGCTATATAGCAGCAGACCTGGTTGATCTTCACTCACCGTTGATTTTTCATGATGCCGCAGAAATCGGAAAGCGGGCAAAAGAATTATCGATTGAACTGCACCGGGATATTACCGACGGCATGCAACTCTTCTTTTCCGCTGCGGGGGACAGCGAGCCCAATGAAAGGGAATGGATTTATGTACGCAAAGACGGAACAAAATTTCCGGTACAGCTTTATGTAAATCCGATGAAAGACCCCGCCGGCAACATCACCGGGCATATTGGCGTAGCATTCAACATCGCGAAAACAAAAAAAATTGAATCCGAATTGCAGCTGGCCCTCGAAAAAGAAAAAGACCTGGGCGAATTGAAGTCGAGATTTGTGACCATGGCTTCTCATGAATTCAGAACACCGCTGAGCACCATCCTTTCTTCTGCTTACCTCGTAGAAAAATATACCACGGCCGAAGACCAGTCCAAAAGATACAAGCACCTGCAGCGCATTTCATTTTCTGTAAACCTGCTAACAGATATCCTGAATGATTTCTTAAGTGTCGGAAAAATTGAAGAAGGCAAGATAACCGTACGGTATATTGAGTTCAGCCTGTTTGATCTGGTATCTGCCACCATCGGAGACATGAAAGCCAGTCTTAAAACCAACCAGCACATAGAATACATCCGTGAAGGATTGCCCCTGGTAACCATGGATCCTTCATTGCTGCGGCACATTATCATGAACCTGGTTTCCAATGCCAGTAAATTCTCCGCAGACAATGCAAGGATTACCGTAAGCACTGTTTGTACCGAAACAAACACCGTTCTGTCTGTAAAAGATACCGGTATTGGCATTGCGCCAGGCGATCAGAAACACCTGATGGAACGGTTTTTCCGGGGCGCCAATGCAGTTACCATACAGGGAACAGGCCTTGGTCTGCACATCGTTTCAAAATACAGCGAGCTGATGCACGGAACAGTTTCGTGTAAAAGCGAGCTCGACAATGGCACCGAATTTACAATCACCTTTCAGCACAAATAATTGCAGCATGAAAAAAATACTACTGATAGAAGACAACGATGATATCCGCAACAATACCGCCGAAATTCTGGAACTTTCCGGCTACCAGGTGCTGACAGCCGCCAATGGAAAACTAGGCGTTGAAATAGCATTGCAACAGCACCCCGATTTGATTGTATGCGACATCATGATGCCCGGCCTTGATGGTTATGGCGTACTGCATGCTGTTCATAAAAACGAGGCCATAAAAAATACCGCATTCATATTCCTGACAGCAAAATCGGAACGGAGTGATTTTCGAAAAGGGATGGAACTGGGCGCAGATGATTACATCACCAAACCATTTGACGGTACAGAGTTACTCAATGCCGTTGACAGCCGGTTAAAGAAAATAGAAATGCTTAAAAAGGAATTATCGCCCGGGCTGGAAGGCCTGCAAAGCCTGGTGCAGGCCAGTTCTGGTAAAGACATCCTGAAAGCGTTTACCGAAGGACGCAACATCAACAAATACAAAAAGAAACAGGTAGTGTATACAGAACACAACCATCCCAACCGTTTGTATTTTGTAATGAAAGGAAAAGTAAAGACCTATAAAACCAATGAAGAAGGCAAAGAACTGGTAACCGATCTTTTCTGTGCCGGCGATTTCCTGGGTTATATTGCCCTGCTGGAAGAAAAACCTTACAGCGATACCGCGGAAGTACTGGAAGACAGCGAGCTGGCAGTTATACCCATGGAAGATTTTGCGGAACTCATCCACAACAACCGCGAGATTGCGCAACAGTTTATAAAACTGCTGGCGGGCAATGTGGTGGCAAAAGAAAACCATTTACTGGCACTGGCCTATAGTTCTTTGCGCAAAAAAGTAGCCGATGCCCTGTTGCTTTTACAGAAAAAATTCAGGGGTAGCAACGAAAAAATATTTTCTATTGACATCAGCCGTGACAGCCTGGCCGCTATTGCCGGAACAGCAACCGAATCGCTGATCCGTACGCTGAGTGATTTCAGGAGTGAGAAACTGATTGATTTGCATGAAGGCTGCATCACCATTACCGACCAGAAAAAACTGGAATACCTGGCCAATTAAACAAAATGCCTGAACATAAAAAACCTGTAATGGCAAACCGTCCGGTAACCACAATCATGCAGCCTGATAATTTTCATCATGCTGTTGCACACCAGGCTTCGCTACTTTTACTGTTGCGAAAACTGCCCAAGAAAAATGAAAAATAAATATTTCACCCTACTGGCTACCGCAATCCTGCTAATGGCAACAGCATGCCCTGTTTATCCGCAAACAACCGGCAGCCCCAGCTTTAGCTCAAAAACCGACACCCTTATCTGGGTCTTTGCCAACCGGTTTACGGCTGCATTTAATGCCCCCGATACACAGGCAATGAAAAGCCTGATACCCGGAGATTTTATGCTGCAGTGGATGCATGAAAATTTCCTGGGCAAAAGAAACCTGTTGAATGCCATGCGCGACAGTGCTGTACATGAAACCCTGCGGCACGACCTGATAGCAGATGCCGGAACGGCTGTTGTTTATTCAGATGATGGCAATGCAGCCAGCCTCAATACCAGTTTCTGTTTCCGCGACCCCGGCATTTGTGAATCCATTACTAAAAAAAATCAGATTGGATTGTGCATCATGTATTTTCAAAAAACAAACGGCGTCTTTCAGCTGAGAACCGTTCATTACGATCTGCATTGTACGCTTTGTAACTGACGCCGGATGCAGCTTGTTTTTAGTTCATCTTTAAAACAGTTGTATGTCCTCTATTGTAACCCTCACGTTCAGCCCCTGCATCGACAAATCAACCAGGGTTCAGGCCATTGCGCCCGAAATAAAATTGAAATGTGCCGAACCGGTTTATGAACCAGGGGGAGGCGGCATCAATGTGGCCAGGGCCATACAAAAATTGCACGGCAATGCCACCGCCATTTACCCCGCCGGCGGTTACAATGGCAAACGCTTTACCCGACTGCTGGGCGAAGAAAATGTACCTTCTGTCATTGTTGATAGCATTCATGAAACAAGAGAAAACATCATTGTGCTGGACGAAACGTCCGGGCTACAATACCGTTTCAATATGCCTTGTCCGCCGCTAACAGCCCATGAATGCAACAGCCTGCTGCAGGAAACAGCTGCCATGAACCATGCAAAATTCATAGTAGTCAGTGGCAGCCTGCCAGAAGGCATTTCGGCCGGTCTATTTACAAACCTGGCAGAGATTGCGCATAAAAATAATGCCCGGTTGATTGCCGATTGCTCCGGCCCTCCTTTAAAAGAAGCCATGAACAATGGCGCCTGGCTGGTAAAGCCCAGCCTCCACGAATTGTGCCACCTGACCGGCCATGCCACACTGGAAGGCGAAGCCATTGAAGCAGCTGCACAGGAAATAATACAAGGCAGCCTTTGCGAAGTAATGGTAGTATCGCTGGGCAGCAGGGGAGCATTGCTGGTGACTAAAAACAGCACTGCCAGAATTGAGCCCCCTCCAGTTGCCACCAAAAGCACGGTGGGTGCAGGTGACAGCCTGGTGGCCGGTATTGTTTTATCGCTCTCAAAAGGCCTCGATCTGTTAACGGCTGTTATGTATGGCGTAGCCTGCGGCACGGCGGCAACACTCAACCCCGGCACGCAATTGTGCAACCGCGCAGACGCAGAAAAGATATTTGCTGAAATACTTACCCGCTAACCAAAATTGCCGACCACGGTCAGTTGCCCGGCTAATCAGCATCATCGGTTTTTTCCTTTTTAGCACTCAACTTTAATGTTGATTGAGACAGATTCATTCACCCCTAAAAGCTTTTTTTATGAGAAAGTACATCAATACCGCCACGGGCATTGTCCTGCTTTGTGGATTGTTTGCAGGTGCCTGCGTAAAGCCACCCGAACAATTTGATCCACGCGATGGAAACATTGTGTACAATGGCTGCCGCGTAAAACAAATCATCAGCCAGGGCTCCAAATATACGCCCGGTTTCACCCGCGAGTTTGCGTACAATAATCAAAACGACCCGGTAAGCGTTACGGTACCCAATGCAGGAACCGGCAACCCAAATCTGATTTTCAGGTACGATAACCGGGGCAGGCTGATTGAATACAGCGGCTTGTATACCAATGGCGGCTTTGAATTTATGCATACCTATGGCTACCGCAACAACCGGATTGTAACCGATACCACAAGAACACTGGGCGCTTACAGTAACCCTGCCGGTGCATGGAGCAAACGTTACAAATACCTTAGCTACGACAACCTCAACCGCGTGGTACAGGATTCTGAAGTGTACATCACGCCTGTTCTTGAAACAGTGATCTGGCAATACGCTTACGACGCAACTGGTAACCTGGTAAAGAACGTTGGCTACGACAATAAACTGAATCCACACCGCACCAATAAAGTATGGATGTTTACAGACCGGAACTACAGCGTAAACAATGAAGTGGGTGCTACCAGTTACAATAGTGCCGGCCTGCCTCTAACATTCAGTGCCACCGGTCCATTCAGTTATGTTTTTGCCAACATGTATTATTACGGAGAAGTGAACTATGTCTACGACTGCAAATAGCCTTCGTACAAAGACATTCATTCCATTGCTGCTACGGCAACCAACCGGCAGGCTGGTTGCCGTAGCATTGTTATTGGGAAATCATTGCAGGCCGTCCTCTTTATTTATACAACCGGTTTTGAAAGCTGCAGTACAATTGTATTCTTTACTGCTTTCTTTTGATCCGTTAATTGCGCTGCCATTGCAGCCAATTTTTCGTTCTCTCCCGGTTGTTGATTGCCCCGCAAATACTGCTGCAGTAAAAAAAGGGATGCACTAATATCCATGTAATCACCCAGCTCACCGGCAATGGTTTTTTGTTTTTTCAATACAGATGACCTGGGCTGCATGCCGGCGCCCGTTTCTTCCAGGAACAAAAGACCTTTAAGCAGCTTGCGCAGCTGGTGCAATGCGGCATCATCGTTTTTCGGTTGTTGCAGCATGGTATGCAAACGTTGTTTCTTTTTTTGCAACCATAGGTTCCATTGCTTCTGTGTAAATGCCGGAGGGAGTGCGCCAAACAGTTTCTTTTTTCCTTTCAACAGTTTTTTGTGTTGTACAAGGCGTGTAAATTCATTTTCCCGGTACACCAATTCGTTTTCAAGAAAATCCTGGTAGCCAGCAGGTATAGCTTCGCTTTTAAAATGTTGCCCAAGATTTTTTCTATGAAGTTGCAGGTTCCGCAATTTACCGGCTGCTGCATACGCTTTTTTTATTTTGCCAGGCAATGGCAGGTTTGCCAGCTGCAGCAACGAGCGCAATTTTTTTACACCCACCCTAAAATGATGCAATGCCTCCTCCGTTACCTGCAGTTGCAGCTGCTGTACCGTTGTTTCAATTGCCGCCCATTCTTTGTGAACGATTTGCCGTGGTTCATGCTTTTTCATGGCAACTTGTTATACAGACTTCAATTTACAGCAAAAAACCTGTCCGGTTAAGAACAGGTTTTATAACCCGGGGCTTTGTTCAATTATTCATGCAACAGCTTATTGTCTTTATCGATGTAAAATAATTTTTCGCCTTTCATCACCCTTGCTGCGCCATTTTCAAAATTGTTGGCAAAATTATACATGGGCTTTACCACCCAGTTTCCTTTTGAATCAATAAATCCCCAGGCGCCCCTGTCGTTGGAGGCTGCAGCCAGTCCTTCCGCAAATCCATGTGCATTTGAAAAGCTAAGCGGTATCACCACTTCTCCGCTGGTATTGATATAACCGAAAAGATTGTTTTTTCCAACTACCGCCAGGCCACTGTTGAATGCATAGGCATCGTCGTACAATGCAGTGCCAATGGTTTTGCCGGTACTGTCAATATATTGCCACTTGCCGTTGGCCTTCACTGCCGCGTATCCTTCATTAAAAGTGAGTGCATCTTCGTATTGCGGTTTCACAATTTCAACGCCCTGCTTGTTAACATATCCAAACTTGCCATCTTTTCTTACTTTGGCAAGACCGCATACGCAATTGTCGGCAAAATCATAATTCTTTTCCCATTTTTGAGCATACACCCCCGGTACAGGGAAGAGCAATACCAGGAGTAATAATTTTTTCATGTTAAAATGATTGATGGTAAAAATTGAATTGCACTGCAATCTACCGGTCCGCAGGGGGTAAAACCATGATGCAGACCGGTGGTTTGTATGATCTCCGTTAGTAGTCCTTATCTAGGAACGAACTCATGCCGGAGACTGATGATTGTCATACCGCAGGGCAATGCAAAAGCTGACCTTTAACCCGTCAGAAACAAATACTTAAAACACCCTATTATGAGTTTCACAACAGTTGGTCATTGCGGAAACGACCATGCCGCCTGGCTGAAAAGCATTGAATTTTACGAAGGAGAGTTTGACATTCTGAAAGCAAGGCTGCTTGAAATTGCCGGCAAGAATTCCGGTACAGAAGTATCGCAGCAGGTGGAGCATTTCCAGAACCAGTTTATTGTACAACGCAATAACATTGATGTATTAAAGCAGCATATCCACGAACACGATGGCAAAGTATCGAAGGAGGCCCTGGCGCATTCCGGCAAAATGGATACCGCATTTGTGCACCAGCACCAGGATTTGAAAGAAGAATTCGACAGCAAAGAGAAAGTCATCAACGGGCTGCGCCATGAATTTAACCAGTTTTTGAGCAAATGGATGTAATTGATCCCATTTTTACTACAGGCTGTTCATTACCGTTATATCAGGCAGTCACCAGGTGGAAGCGCAACACGGCTTCACCGCCCAGCTCCACCTGGTCGCCTTCCTGCAGCCAGTGTGCCACGCCGTATATATTCAGCCATTTCACCTTGTCATCGCAGGTATGCACTTTAAGCTTATTGCCATTTTCTGGCAGGCCACCCCTGTCGGGATACAGCAGGAACCGCCCGGTTTTGGTTTCGTACACAATATAGGCATGGTTGCGGCTTACATGCAGGTTAGGCATCCCCGTTAGCGCATTAAAACCAGCTTCTTCCCTGCCCAGGAAAACAATATCATTCTGCTGTATCTTTCCGGTCTGCAATTGCGGATTGCTGGTTCTGCCAATATAGAACTTCTGCTTTTTCTCAGGGTCCAGCAGGTATTCCTGCTCGGCGGTTTGCCCGGCCAGTACCTGTATCCGTGCTATGCAATAATGTTCCCCGATAGGTTCGCCGGCACCCACCACCTTCAATCCAAAATTTTCTTGCTGCAGGCAATCAGCCGGCAATTGATCTTTTACTACATGCCATTCAAAAAACCAGGCAGGGTCCAATTGTATAAAATGATTGGCCAGCGTGCGTTCCAGGTGTTCTTTTTTAAACATACCCGGCTTGTCCATACACAATGCAGCCCTTAGGGCTTCTTCCTGCTGCGGATTGCTGCAAACCGCGTAAAAATGTATACCGGCCACAGAAAGGCTGCGTTCATCTACATAGGGCCGCAGCGATTGTGTGATGAAACCCAGTACGGCCGCCCGCAGTGTTTTTGTGGACGGTATAAAAGCCGTTGCTCCGGCCTGCGTTGTCAATTCCTTTTTAATACTGCTGAATATATTTTTCATAAAAACTGTTTTAAAATGAACTGATATAAGATCTGCGTTGTAAAATTTTTGCCACGGCATTGCCAACAATAACGGCATTGGCAGAACTCTGACCGGTCTCAATACGGATACAGGTGACCGTATGCGATTTGCCATCGGGCGTGGGGGCAAAAAAAACATACCAGCCATCGGATTGCCTGATGCCATTGACGATGCGTTCGGGCGTACCCGTTTTGCCCGCAACCCTGGCAATTTTTATTTTTTGTTTGCCCGGCCGGCTCGACTGATCAATCATGTATTGTTTCAGCAACCATGCATAGCCGGTATCTTTGGCAATTTGCACCGCCGCTACCGGTACCTGCACTGCACCGGTATCCTGCAGTACATAACGCGAAGGCTGCATCATGCCCCTGTTGGCAATGGCACCAGCCATGCGGGCCACCGAAACCGGTGTTGCCGTAAGCACACTCTGTCCCCAGGGGATTCCTGAAAACAGGCTCCGGTACCGTTTGGTTGTATGCGCAAATGCGGGATTGTTAAAAGTCTTTCGGTCATTGTTGAGCACGTCCTGCCGCCAGGCGGCAAGGTCGGCCGATTGTTTCCGTGCATCCTCCCGCCACTTGTAATCGTAGCCACCGCGCTGGTTGAGCCGCATACCGGTTTGCTGGTACAGCGCTGCCAGCGGGTCTTCCAGGTTGTTTTCATTGGCCAGCCGTATAAAAAAAATATTGCTCGAATTTACAATCGCTTCATGCATGTCTACAAACGGTACTTTCGGCACAAAGGGTTCCTGCTCGTTTTTATTGTCGCGGAAAATTTCTTCGCGGAAAATATCATTGTATTGCACTGCCGCCGCCGCCATGCCCATCTTATTAAATCCCGCCATAGCGGTCAGTATCTTAATGGTAGAACCCGGCGCTGTGGCGTAACTCATCCCCAGGTCCCTTTCTGTAACGGGTATCTCCAGCCGGTTTCTTTCGCGGTCGGATAATTCCATTAGTTCGGGCGACTGCAAATTGGGCAGGGGGTTCAACGCCGAGGCCAGTACGTCTCCGGTAGCTGCATCCAGCACCACTACGGCCATGCGCTTGTTGTGAAAATTACTTTTCTGCAGTGAATCCTGTAATTCTACCTGCAGTGCTGCATCCACGGTCAGGTGCACATTGCGATCCTTATCTTTTATTTTACGGATGGCAGGGCCTGTACTGTCGATGCCTTCTTTTAAACCATCGGTAAGTGCGGAATAATCGTAATGTGCCAGCTGCACCGTTTTATAAAAGGGTTTTGTAAAATGATCGGGCTGGTAGAGGGTGCTAACCGAATCTTCCAGCTCTCGGCTGATGCCAAAGCCGCGCAAATCCGTCAGGTGACGGGCCTCGGCAAAATACCCATTGCTTTGCCCCCAGAACAAACGGGTATTGTAGTCGCCCGTCCAGTAAAACAACTGCGCTTCAAAAGGATAAAACCGGTGTACTCTTTTACGGGCCAATTCCGTTAAGTATTGCCGGCCGAGGCCGGCCTGCAGCAGGGTATCCATGTTTTTTTCCACGGATTCTCTTTCGCTTGTCGCCAATACCAGTCCGTTCCTGTCGTAGATATTACCGGCAGCCAGTACCCGCATCAGTTTATCGATCCGCGGGTTGTGGCTGTAAATGGGCAATCCGTTGCGCATCACCACGCGGGCCTGTTTTACAAGGTATTCCTTCCGGTCTGCCACCTGTACAAAAAACAATTTAACCGACAGCGTCAGCATGCCAGCCAGGAAAAATGAGATGCCGGTATTTAGCACGGGGTCATAATTCTTTTGTACATATTCCTGCTGGATGGGCTGTCCTTCCCGCGCAGAAATGCCTGCAACAATACCCATGGCTGCCAGGTTGATAATGAGAGAAATTTTACCATAACTGAGAAAGGGAACCGCCACACCGGTTAGTGGCAGCAACCCGATGGATCCTCCTGCAATCAGCAGCAATTGCACCCCGGTAGCAATGGCAATGCCGGCACACAAATAAAAGCTGAAGGGCTGACCCGCTCTTCGTGCGTGCAAAAAACTGCGGTGAATTAAAATACCAAACAACACAAATACAGCCACCAGACCAAGCCAGCCCAGTTCTTCGCCAATACTCGGGAGTATCATATCGGTATGCGCTGCGGGCATGCTGTTTGAATAACCACGGCCAATGCCCTGGCCGGAAAAACCGCCGGCAGACAATGTCCAGTAGCTATGTGCCAGGTGATCGCCGCCATACACATCATTGTTCCACTGGTGCAGCCACATGGACTTGCGTTCGCCCAGCCGCCCGCCGGCGCCGGGTACATGATCGCCAAAGGCAAAAGCCGCAATCACCAGCAGGATGATCACCGGCGCGTCTGCCAGGGCCGAAAACACGCCATACCATTTTGTACTGCGCAAATGCCCAGTCAGCAGCATGGTAGCCACTACCCCGCCAAAAGCAATTACACTGGCCATCCAGCCGGGCAATTGCCATAGCAGCAGGCAGTAAACAACAGCGGCAAGAATCGTTAACAGCAGATTGCCACGGGCTATGCTGTAAAAGAATAAGAATGTAAAACAAACAACCATGGCCGGGCCCATATCGCCCATAAAAAGATACAAAGCAAGTATTACTGCAATACCCGCAAATACGCCGGTGCTGGTATAAAAACGCCAGCGGCTATCAGACAAATTGCGGATGAGATCGGCATTGGCCGCAAAAAAAGCCGCCAGGAAAAACAGCAACAGGTATTTGGTGATTTCGCCCGGCTGAAAACTCAATCCACCCAGCTGGATATTTACTTTTACACCACTGCCTTCCGGCCCGGTACCAATAAATGCCGTGAGCAATGCAAGCCCAATGGCCAGTACCAGCCAGGTCCAGCCTTTTTGCTGGTAAATGTTTTTCTTTTTAAAATTGAACAGCGCATCAAACCACCATCGGGTATAGAGTTTACCGGTGTTGATACCCGATAAAACGGTAAAAGCTGCCAGTCCGGCCACTACGCCCTGCAAAGCCTGGAATGCATAGAGCGTATCTGTAAGCGGGTCGGGGATGCTGAAAAGCAACAGCATAGAAATACCGCAGAGCAGCATCAACAAAGGCAGCAGGAATATATCCGGCCGCTGTTTTCTAACGGAAACGATCACCTGCACCAGCAGGAAGGCCAGGATCAGTCCGCCGGCAATGATCTGGAAACTGGTTTTGAAAGCGGCGGGTGTTCTTACCAGCAATACGCCGTCTTCCTTTAGCTGTCCATAGGCAATACTGCCGATGAGCCGGATGCGGTGCGGCTTTGCGTTGAAAGTATAATCCAGTTTTTTTACAAGCCGGCTGCTACCGCGGCGGTTGCCAAATTCAAAACCCGGCTTCATGGGCAGTACACTGTAACCAGAATCGTGCAACAAACCCGTAAATGAAAACTCACCTCCGTTGCCGGTGCGGGCGTAGGCCATAACGCCTGCAGCGGAGTCTTCTTCTGTCTCCGCTGCTATGTGCTGGCGCAACTGCACCAATACGCCGGCCATGGGCTGATCATTGAACATTACTTTACCGCTGATGACCCCGTCTCCTGCAGCTATTTGCAAAACAGCAGGGTGCATTGCAGGATGCGTCAACTCCTCCGCATACAAAACAGAATCAAAACCCAGGCGCTGGCGCGATGCAGTCAGCCGATCCTGAAAATCCGCGCCACCAATGGAACTGGTCCAGCCCAACGGTGCATTGATGGCAAAAGCATTTTTATTCAGTGCCCCCAGGTTATCGACCCGGTTTGCGCCCAATAATTTCTGGGAGAGCGAATCGGCCAGCAGGTAAACATCCTTTTTATCAGTATAATAATTTCCTTCGGTGATGATGTTTTCAAGCAAATCTTTATCGATACCGCTTTCCAGCAAAACAGACCGGTGTTCGCGCAAATTCCTGTCCGCCTTTTCCAGTTCGGGCCGGGTAGCCGTCCAGAACCTGAAAAAAAGAAAGAGTAGTACCAATGCGGCCATCCCAAAAAAAAGCCATCCTTCCTTTTGTGAGTTGTAACTGTTATTTGTATTTCCGGTTGCCATGTATTTGTCAGGGGTTTTTAACAGGTTGGGCGCCTTTTACAATAAACTGGTCGAATGCCACGGTTTGTGTACCGTCTACGCGCAGGCCAAAATAACTGCCGTAACTGCCGGTATAGGGCAAAACTTTTTCCAGTTTATCATTTACCAGGAAACGCAGGATGCCGCCGCGCCTCTCAATGGAAAAAACATTCATCTCTGCATCCTGCCGCAGGTTGGCAGAGGCGGTCCAGTCCAGCAGCACATTCCACTGATCCTTTATTGAACTGCCAATGGAATAATAGCCGTTGGAAGTAATGTAAAAAACATAAAATGCATCCTGTGTTTCATCTCCGCAAAAAATAATACCGAAGGGATCGCCGGCGGCTTCTCCGCTGTGCATGGCCGTGGCGGTAACAGAAAAATTTTTCTCCATGTCCATATTCAGTTTGATGGCCGAAGAATAGCTCAGCGAATCTTTAAAACCCTTTATGATGTATTTGCCATCCAGCAGGATGAACTCACTGTTCTCATCTCTACCGGTTTCCCATAGGGTATCCTGCTGGTCAAAATCATTGTAGTATACGCCATTCACCAGCGATACACCAGGATCCGTTACTGGCGTAGATACATTGCCGGTAAAAACCGCCGGCGTTAACCGGGCATGCACCCCATGCGCCGTTGCGGGTGGCAATACATGCCGGGTTTCTATCACCGGTGCAGTTGTACTGGCCAGGGGTACAGATGGCAAAACCGTGTCACTGTTGCGCCGCGCCCGGTAACTTCTCGAAAAAAGCAATACCATGGCAAACAGCAGTACGATGAGGGTGACTGCTGCCATGCGCCGGGCTTTTGCGGGTACGGGTGCCCGGTAGGCAATGGTTTGGTTCGGTTCACCCAGCGGCGCCATGCAGATGCCCTGTAGCTCTTCTGTTTCTATCCGCTGCAACAGGCCAAGCACACTAACGGGGTCGGACAGTCGCTGCGAGGGCTGTTTGCGCAAAAGCCCTTCCAGCAGCAGCAGCAGACCCGGCGGTAATGCCCGGTCTGTGCGGGCCGGCAACTGCGGTACAGGAACCGGTGCACTGATGACGCGGTTGATGTGCATCAGCAGATCATTCTGTTCATATTCAAAAGGAACGGCGCCGGTAATGCATTCGTAGATAACCACACCCATGGAATAGTAATCGGTGGGAGCGGCCACTGTTTTAGACTGGTTGAATTGCTCAGGCGAAGCATAATCGTACGTGAGCATGGAAGATCCGGTAACGGTAATGCTGTCGGCCTGCTCCCGCAACCGGGCTATGCCAAAATCGGTTAAGAGAAATTGTATTTCGCCATTGCCCAGGCGGCGGTACATAATGTTTTCAGGTTTCACATCGCGGTGTACGATGGCTTTTGCGTGAATGGTGTCCAGCGCTGCCGTCATGTGCTGTGTCAGCGTCATCACTGTATCCATCTCAAGCGTAAGATGGGTCTTTAGCAGGCTGCGCAAATCGCCGCCGTCTATCAGTTCCATTACAATATAGGGCAATTCTGCATCGAGGTGTACTTCAATAATCTTTACAATATTGTTGTGCTGGATGGATTTCATGATCTCCGACTCCCGTTGAAAACGCCGCAGCGTATCCGCATCCGTATTGAATGCAAAATGCTTGATGGCTACCAGGCCGCCAGTGGCCAGGCTCCTGGCTTTCAGCACCCGTGCATTGCCCCTGCCCAGTTCGCCCAGGATCTCATACCCCTTAAAATATTCTTTAAATATGGAAGTCGCCATGGCTTATTGCTTCGCGGTATTCATGTATAAAAGAAAGGCGTGTTTTTCATTGGGTTGAACAAGGTAACGGAAAGCTGTAGTTGTATTTTCAAATACCACATTGTCTGTTTTCAGCACAAAAGGCAGTCTTATTTCAAAACCGGTTTCAAAACCATTCAGCCAAAGATGGCTGATCAACAGGGTATCGCCTGCATGGCCCGAGCGGTTGTTGATGCTGATGGCCGGAAAACGGGCCCTCATCTTCTTTGGCAGTAAAACAAGGGTTTTGCCGGTGCTGTCGGTATGTTTTTTGATGTCTGCAAAATTTTGTGTGGCACTCAGGTACAGGGTATCTGTTTGGGGGGCCGCAACAGCAACCGGCCCGGGCACGGCGGCATGTGTTTCGCGGAGGGTGGGCTTTACAACATTGCTGCTTTCCGTGGTATCCGGCAACGGCAAGGGGTTGGCGGCATGTATAAATGCTTGCCGGGGCGCTTCAAAATACCAGCCTGCACCGGCAACCACCAGCAATAAAAGAAAACCCATCAAAAGCATGCGCTCGCCCCTTCCGCCTTTTTTCGGTTTTGGCGCAGGGGGATTGACGGCTACTGTTTCTTCTACTTTTAAGCTGCCCGCAGGCATTGTGCCGTTGAATTCAGTTACCGGATGCTGCAGCAATACCACGGTAATATTATCGTGCCCGCCATTTGTATTGGCCAGGCCTACCAGGTTGTTTACTTTACTAACCAAAGGCTGCCCCGTTGACAGCAAGTGGCCAATTTGTTGCGATGTAATCATATCGGTGAGGCCATCGCTGCAAAGCAATAACAGATCCCCCGGCAGCAGGGGTTCGCGGCCATAGTCCATAAAGTCTTCATCGTCCAGCCGGTGCTGCAGGGCGCCCACCTCGCGCAGTATCTGGTTGCGGTGCGGATGGGCCATGGCTTCCTGTTCCGTTATTTCACCGGCATCTTCCTTAATACCCACAAAGGAATGATCCTTTGTAATTTTTTGCAGCTGGCCGTTGCGGTAGCAGTAGAGCCTTGTATCGCCCACGTGTACGTAATAGACAGAAGCCGTAGCGGCATCTGCCACAGCAGCCGTCAGCACGCAGCACATTTCGCTGGTATGCGGATCTTTTTTTCTTTCTTCGGCAATGCGGTTGTTGGCAAATAAAACGGCTTCGCGCAGCATGGTCATGGTATCGCCGCTGGGCATTTGCATGTATTGTTCAATACAATTTTTTGCAAGGGCGGCGGCTTTTTCGCCACCGGCATAACCGCCCACGCCATCAATAACGGCCAGCAGTATTCTATCGGCCGACCAAAGCGCCCGGGCAATAAAAGCGTCCTGGTTTTCTTTGCGGCGCCGCCCCGGGTGGGTATTGCCGCTAATGAGCATCTTGTCCATTTTATTGCGGGAGTTTTTTAAAATGCCGTACCAATAAAAAAATGACAATTAAAAAAAGGGCCCAGTTTGCAATGGCATCTGTCATGGTTGTATCAATGCTGTTTAAATTCGAGGGTGATGATACCGTTGAGCAGTAACTGGCTGCGGGGTTCAAGATCGGTCCATCCCGGATTGGCGGCATCGCTTTTTGCAATCAGTTTTTCATTAACACGGGTCTCATGTGCGCTGAAAGAAGCAATCTGGCATTTGCCGGTGGCCTCATTGAGTCTTATTCTTGCATGCGGGTTGGACACATAGCCAGAATCAATCAACAGGTAATTGCTATAGCCCAGGTTTTCCGGCTCTTTGCGGGCGATGACCATCTCGGTATCTTTCATCAGGTATACTCCGGCCTTGTTGCTATCGCCCAAAAAATAATCAATGCGTGCAATACCGTTTTCCATATTGCGGGTAGGCTTTGCGGCGGATGATGCTACGGCACCCAGCGATAAATCATTGCTGAATTTTACAATGAAGTTGCCGTTCTCTGCAAAATGGATATGGCGCAAAACATCCAGGTTGATGTCCATCTTATCAAATACATTGGTGACTTTCGATTTCATCGTCACTTTTGCAGTCTGTTTTCTTTCAGCACCCAAGCCATCGGATCGAAGGCCGGTGAGCATACCAATCACCCGGATATCACCGGGTCCAATTTTTTCTCCGTTAAAATCAGTAGCAGGACCAAAGCGGAACTGCCATTGCGAGGAGACCGGGGCCAGGTCTTCATAATGACTGCGCCATGCCTGTAATTGTTTGTAAAATATTTTTACGGCTTCTTTTACCACCACGGGCAAAGAAGGCAGTCGCTGTTCATACACATCGGGGTGCAGGATAACCAGGAAATGCATATTGAACACCAGGCTGCTGCCTACAGACTCCGTTTTACAGGAGCCATCAAAACAACCCATCAGTTCATCCAGAATATTGTTGTTGGTAACGGTCAGGCTGTTTGTCCTTGTTTCAGGAATCAGCCAGTTTTTGAAGTTTCCGAGGAAATCGCCCGATCTTTTTTTCATACTAAAAAAGGTTATCGCTATTAAATGTAGAAGATTTTAATGCAGGTGATTGGTAAGAAAAACATAAAGTACAGGGCATAAAAACAGGCAGCGGCGCAAACGCCTCCGTTTGTAATTTATTGTATGAATGCCGGTAAAGCGGCGGCCTTCCCGGGCTGTAACCATTGCCGGCACTGTGTTTCAGCCCTGCAGTTTTTTTTTGCCCCTGTAGCGTTTTACGGTACTGCGGTATTGCAGCGGCCACAGCCGGCGCTGCTTATTAAAAAGTTAAAATTGGCCGGGCGTCTTTGCCAGGCTTAAAAAACAGGCTAACGGAAATGCTTACCCGAACCGTTTTAATTAGTTATTTTTCCATTGCTTCATTACCTTAGCAATCCAAAATCAGCCTTCATGCAAAAAATAGTCTTTATTGCCGCTTTACTGGCAGCCAGCACCAGCCTTATTGCACAGCAGCCCAATACCATCAGCCCCAAAGAAAAAAAAGAGGGCTGGCAATTGTTGTTCGACGGTAAAACAACCAGCGGCTGGCATACTTTTCACCGCGATACAGTAGGCTCTAAATGGCAGGTAAAAGAAGGCGCCCTGGTGTTTGATCCTTCTCAGCCCAAAGAAGGTGGTGGTGATATTGTAACCAATAATGCCTATGAAAATTTTGAACTGCAGCTGGAATGGAAGATTTCCAAAGGCGGCAACAGCGGAATTATTTTTGATGTGCAGGAAACGCCCGCTTATGACGCCACGTATATTACCGGCCCGGAAATGCAGGTGCTGGACAATATCAGTGCAGACGACAATAAAAAGCAAAACCACCTGGCGGGATGCTTGTATGATATGGCCGGCGATTCCACTGTTTCCAAACCACATGCCGTGGGCGAATGGAACCAGGTAAGGATTGTGCAGAACAAGGGACAGCTTAGTTTCTGGCTCAATGGCATTAAAACCTACGAAGGAACCATTGGCAGTGCGCAATGGAACCAAATGGTGGCCGGCAGTAAATTCAGCAATAAAGTATTTGCCGATTTTGCTAAACTTGCCAAGGGTAAGATTGCCCTGCAGCAGCACCCCGGCTCCAGCCAATGGCGGAATATAAAGATTTTGCCTTTGTAACCCCAGCCCTGCTGTTGATTACCAAAACGCTAAAGAAGAAGTAATTTTTTAACGCAAAGGCGCGAAGAAGAAAAGTTTATTTTTTTTCACTCTGCGAATTTATGCAGTGGGCCTCACCCCTACCGGTATTTACCGGAACTCCGAAAGAGAGGGGTAAGCACCGAACACGTAGCCAGTCTTCACTAACTAAATAGATTTCCGCTGTACGAAGCCGCTGACTTTGTAGCAACCATGTTATTGCTGATCGCTGTTCAGGGTGCAAAGCAAGCAGTCGTAATTGCACCCTTTTATTGTCGCAATTGGCCGATGTGTATTTTAAACGGGTTTTGTATGTTTACAAAAAAGAAAGCATGACCACAACCGACAACCCTTTGCCCATTACAGTAAGTGTAACTGTAAACACCAGCGCCGCCACTTGCTGGAAATTGTGGACAACGCCCGCTGACATCCTGCAGTTCAACAATCCGTTTCCCGACTGGCATACTGCCAAAGTAGACATTGATCTAAAAGAAGGAGGCCGTCTTTTTTACCGCATGGAAGCAAAAGAGGGCAGTACCGGTTTTGATTTTGCAGGTATTTACACCCGGCTGATTCCTGCGCAACTGATAGAATATACCGGAACGGATGGAAGAAAAGCCATTAACCGGTTTACTGCAGCGGGCAATACAACCATTGTAACCGAAATATTTGAACCCGATGCTGCAACCCCGCTGGATCTGCGTTCTTTCTGCCAGCACATACTGGATAGTTTTAAAATTTACGCTGAGCAGCCAATAAAATAAATATTACCGGCTCAGGAACGGGTATAAGCCTAAAGTAGCAGGCAGTTTTTTTACTTCGCAAGTATGTTGGAATTATTTTCCGTGTAAAACCGTGTCTTTGTACCTGCTATTTTCTTGCTGAACATTTTTTGGATTGCGAAGCAAATGCAGTAGACCTCTCCTCTACCGGTATTTATAAGGATATTAAATGAGAGGGGTAAGAACCGAGCGCAGTCGTCAAATGTCCTTTTCTGCTCTTCTTAAGCGCTATTTCGCATGAACCAAAGCAAATTTTTCTTGTGCTAATGCATTCCGCTGTTCGCCGAAGGGCATTTCCTCTGTTCCGAAAGGGTTTTGGGGGAGCAGCGATAACAGGATTAAATACAATGGAAAAGAACTGCAATCAAAAGAGTTTAATGATGGCAGTGGGTTAGCTGGGAAGATTATGGCGCAAGGATGTATGACCCGCAGATAGGGAGGTGGATGGTGGTGGATCCGATGGCTGAAAAATTTGGATATGAAACTCCCTATTCATACGGCGGGGATAATCCAATTATGAATATTGATATCGGTGGCAGGTTTAAATTTTCAAAGAGTGAGGGGGCTAACATTAAACAGAATTATCCTACATTTTATAAATATATTACCTCTAAGGGAGGATCTGAACAATTGGCAAAAAGCGATCGAATAATATCAGCGTATTTAAAAATCACAAAATCAACTAATTCAAATGATGTGAGGCGTTACTATAAATTCTGGTCGCTTTTTAATTAATGAAAATTTATTAAAGTTATTAGAAAAATCAAAAGGAAAAGATAAAGATGCCGCTCTAGTGTTTGCAATTCTTGTAGTAATT